>Ga0307486_1003266_pt1 | contig 10641 bp, 8 predicted proteins | sample CBIW02metaG_FD_203663 | JGI IMG/M metagenome (GOLD analysis project Ga0307486, IMG submission 203663) | Sea-ice brine microbial communities from Beaufort Sea near Barrow, Alaska, United States - CBIW 0.2 | ecosystem: Environmental > Aquatic > Marine > Coastal | place: USA: Alaska | collected... | reverse complement strand
CATAAAGGGGTGCACACTGGAAATTGCAGATAATTTTTATTCAAAGAAGTTTGGTACAGCCGTTGAAAAATTTGAGATTCTTCATGCTACGCCGGATAATGATCAAGCTACTATTATAGGAGATCTTACAGATATAGATACACTACCTGAAAACAGGATAGATTGTTTTATATGCACTCAAACCCTTAATTTAATCTATAATTTCAAGGATGCTATTATAGGAACAAAACATCTTCTAAAAGAGGGCGGAGTGGTACTTGCTACTGTTGCAGGGATTTCACAAATATCCTCCTATGATATGTCCAGATGGGGAGATTATTGGAGATTCACTACACTTTCCATTCAGAAATCTTTTGAAGATGTTTTTGGAAAAGGAAATGTTGAGGTAGATTTTTACGGAAATGTTCTTACCAGCATAGCTTTCCTTGAAGGGATATCTGCAGATGAATTGAAAGAGAGCGAGCTGTTCTTTAAAGACTCTAATTACGAGATGACGATAGTGGTGAAAGCCATAAAATAAACACAATAAATACTCAAAAGAAACTCAAAATGAATATAAAACAGAAAGTAGATAACAGTATTCTGGTAATTCTCGATAAACTGGGGCTTGCTTTCAACCCTTTAATCCTCAAATTTGCCAGTGAGAAAGACCAATTGTTGATATTTTATTTCCATGGTGTTTATGATTCGCTTCAGCAGAAAAGAAAGCATCACGTGTCCCCTCAAAATAACGTCACTAAAGAACAATTATCTGAGTTTGTGGAATACTTTTTAGAAAGAAACTATCTATTCATTGCTCCTGAAGATTTAGAAAGAGGCCTTTTAAAAGATAAATCCTATGTGATGATCACGTTTGATGACGGTTATTACAACAACTTTTATTCGCTTCCTGTATTGGAAGAATTTCAGGTTCCGGCCACTTATTTCATCACCACGAAAAATTTAATTTCCAATAATTCTTATTGGTGGGATGTTGTTTATAAATACAGGAAGCAGGAAGGAGTTTCTCTGGAATTGATTCGGGATGAACAACAATATCTTAAACGATTTAAACATGATGAGATAGACCAGTATTTGCTGGAGAATTTTGGAATGGACTGTTTTATTCCTTGGAGTGATGTTGATCGCCCTATGACTACCGAAGAACTGAAAGTATTTGGAAATCATGATTTGGTAAGCATTGGAAATCATACTCATAATCATTCTATTCTTACAAATTATAGCTTAGTAGAAGCTGCGGCGCATAAAATATTACGACAACGAGATCGGAAAGGAATTCGTTTTCCTGACCAACAACATGGACCTTAAGCAGGCAACAAATTGAGTTCCGGTCGAAGTATCTACGAAATATTACAGATATTGAGTATTTTGCTACTCAACAAACCCCTGTAAGATAGATGCTAACGGATTACGATTACAAAGATGTCAAATAACTAAGATAAGAAACTGAAAATCGATGGGTTTTAAGTACCCATTAGTGTATTTATACCCATTAATAATATTCAATTTTTTAATTATGAACTTTAAGTCTAAAATAGATACAGTTGTTCCCAAAGCAATAAATAAAGTGGGCTACATACTCAACCCATTGCTCCTGAAAATTTTCAAAGAGGAAGGTCAATTGCTGATTTTTTATTTTCATGGACTCTATAGGAATTTGGAAGATAGAAAGTTGAAGCATGTAGATCCACAAAACAATATAACAGTAGATCAATTTTCTGATTTTATTGAATATTTTATACGAAATAAATATCAATTTATTGGTCCGGAGGATTTGGATGATTTGTCTGGTGAAAAGCCTTATATTATGATCACGTTTGATGATGGTTATTTTAATAACACGTGGTCTTTGCCTGTGCTGAAAAAGTATAAAGTACCGGCAACGTTTTTTATTTCTACCTATAATTTATTGGAAAATAAGTCATTCTGGTGGGATGTTGTGTATAAGTTTAGAACACAGGAAGGGGTTGATCTCGGCATAATACGTCGAGAACAACAAAATTTAAAGCGATTTAAATACCACGAAATAAATGCCTATTTGGAAGAAAAATTTGGGTCGGATTGTTTTCTGCCGTGGTCAGATGTTGATAGGCCAATGACAGATGAAGAATTAAAGGTTTTTTCAGCGGAAGAATATGTGAATATTGGAAACCATACTCACAATCATGGAATTTTAACCAATCATTCAGAAACGGAAATTCTCGAAGAGTTTAAAACGTCCAACACTATTTTAGATAGAATTACAGGTCAAGTTCCTAAAACCATGGCTTTCCCAAATGGAAATTTTGATCTAAATATTTTGAGAATTGCTAAAGAGATAGGCTATAAATGCGCTTTTACAACTCAAGGTTTGACCAATAGGCTCCCACATGGGAATGATGAAATGCTTTTACTTAATAGATTTATGGCAAGACCAGTTCCCATTAGTAATTATGGGAGTTTTTCAAGATTAGGGTACGATGGGGATACTCTATATAATGGTTTTAAAGATAAAGTAATGAACTTAATTTGATTCATATACTAAAGAATATTAATAGAGTAATCTAATTCAATAATGAAAATACTACATCTCCAATATGGGACTTCAGCTGCAAGTCCTGCCTACCGACTTCATCAAGCTTTTATAGAAAACGGATTAAATTCCCAAATCTTAAGTTTATATGCAGCCACAATTCAAAATTCAAATATTATTGTTTTAGGTAGAAAAGAAAGACTACAATCTAAAGCAAATAACTATATTCAATCATATCTAACCAAAAACAAGAAGAGTGAATTTGGCGTATTTTCTTATCCGATTCTGGGATCAAATTTATCCTCAAAAAAGGAAGTTCAAGAGGCAGATGTTATTTATGTTCATTGGGTGCTAAACGGATTCCTTAGTATTAAAAATTTGAAACAATTAGCAGCTTTAGGGAAACCCATAATTTATGTAATGCATGATATGTGGAATATTACAGGAGGCTGTCATCATAGCTTTAATTGCGATAAATATATGAATCAATGTGAAAATTGTCAGTTTTTCACAGGTAATAAAGTAAAGGATATTGCTTATAAAGGTTTTAAGAAAAAACTTAAATTTTATAGTGATTATCAGAATCTTTATTTTGTTTCCCCGAGCATGTGGTTATTTAAAAAAGCTCAAAAATCTACTTTAATAAAAAATAAACCAATTTTTCATATTGGTAATTCGCTGGATGCAAATCTTTTTAAACCGATAGATAAAAAAGTGGCAAAACAAATATTAAATGTTGATGGAAATAAAAAAGTTATTGCATTCGGTGCTATGTCTATTGACAGTCCTTACAAAGGATGGTCTTATCTTAAAAATGCTCTGGATATTCTTTTTAATTCAGGTTATAAAAATTTTAAAATCTTAATATTTGGGAGTAGCTATAATCCTGACATTGCAGATGCTATAAATTATGAAACTAAATTTTTTGGATTTATTGATAACGAGTACGCTACGTCTGTGATCTATAATGCAGCGGATGTTTTTGTGGCTCCGTCCTTAGCAGATAATCTTCCGTATACAGTACTTGAATCACTTTCATGCGGAACCCCTGTGGTAGCTTTTAGTATTGGAGGAATTCCCGAAATGATTGTGCATAAATCAAATGGATATCTGGCAAAATATAAAGACGCTGCTGATTTAGCAGCTGGTATAGAATATTGTATAAATGAAAAAACTCTAGGATATAGGCTTCAGGAATTTGATCAAAATTCAATTATTGAAAAACATTTAAAGTTAATTAATAATGTCACTGCCTAACATAATTTAATGAACAAATTGTTGGATAGTTTAAGGAAAACCACTCTTCAAGAGCGTCAGCTGATAAATATTTCCTGGCTTGGATTCTTGATATATACCCTTAGCTATACGTTGGTCACAACTACTTTAGCAAACTATATAGTATGCCAGATTTTGCAAATTATAGGCTTAATGCTTTTTCTTCCCTCTTTTTTTTCTATTATAAAATTTCGATTTGAAAATCGTTATTTACAACTGGTATTTTTTCTTTATTTAATTTGGATCGCAGTAATAGTAGTTCGGGGGTTCCATTTTAATTTTGAGGAAATTCAATTTTTTCTTTTTAATGCTTGGTTCGGGGGAATCTTGTATTTAACCCCACTTTTTTTATTGATGCCACTAAAATTGGTCTATCTGAAGAAGGTCTTTCACGTTCTAATCATTTTGGCATTTTTTTTCGTGATTTATGATATAGTGTTTATTAGACATATTATGAGCTCACAAGAAGATAACTTTCTTAGCCAGGAAATGTATGAATATTTCGCCAGAACTTTAGCTATACCTTGTTTTTTTTTATTAATGGTTTATAGTTACCAATCAGGGAAAAAGAAATTTTTTCTGATATTTATTTTTTTACTTACGGTTTTTTTTGCGTTGGTAAGGGCTCGCCGCGGTTTACTTTTTATGTGTGGTCTCACAGCCGTTCTTTCTTATTTACTTTTTCTGTCTAAAAGCAGGAATAAATTTTTTTTTGTATTTCTTACGATTATATGCGGTGGGATACTATTTATTTTCGGATTGGAATTTTTTGCCTCTCATAAATTGGGCATCTTTAGCCATATTGCAGATCGTGGATTGGAAGACACCCGCTCTACAGTAGAAATTTGCTTTTATCAAGATTTAAGTCTTAAAGACTGGATAATAGGTAAAGGAATGATGGGAGAGTATTTTTGTCCAGGCATAGATTCCAATGATGTAACCGGATATCGGGGTACCATTGAAACCGATTATCTTCAAATAATCTTAAAAGGAGGAGTTATTTCACTATCCCTTTTTTTATTAATAACTATCCCCGCTATTTTTAAAGGATTTTTTTACTCTAATAATTTGCTTAGCAAAGCTGCAGGAATGTGGATTTTATTGATATTATTAAATATGTATCCTGCAAACCTCGACACATTTACGATGCAGTACATTTTATTATGGATATCGGTAGGAATTTGTTATTCAAAAGCCTTTAGAAAAATTCCAGATCATCTTCTTATGGATTATTTTAAAGATGACGAAATGCTTACAGAAATATCTGAAGATTTCCAAAATTAGACCTATAAATTAAAATAAAATATGGCCTTACCTAAAGTTTTAATAATCAATCAACCTTTTAATAAAAATACGGGTGGAGGTATTACCCTCTCAAATCTTTTTTGCAATTGGGAAAGAAAGAATTTGGCTGTAGCCTGTTTGGGGTACTTACTTACTGAAAAGATGGATCCCACTCCTTGTAATACCTATTACCAATTGGGTTCAAAAGAACGAAAATGGAATTTTCCATTAGGTCTTTTCAGCCGAAAATATTATTCAGGTCCTATAAATATTGATGACCGAGAAAATAATAATAATAATAATAAAGTGGTTGTTGAAAGATCAAAATTTCGGGTAAAACTTATTCTTGACTATATAGTTCCAATTTTTGATTATATAGGGATTTCCCATTTTCAAGCAAAAACAAGTTTGTCTTCAAGTTTTTGTAGGTGGTTGGATGATATTGACCCTGATGTATATTACATGCAGGCCGAAACAAGAGAAAGTATTCATTTTTGTAATGAGATAATTAAATATAAAAAAAGACCCATTATTTTTCATATGATGGATGATTGGCCTTCCTTAATAGGAGTAAAAGGCCCTATGAAAAACTATTGGGAACGAAAAATAGATAGAGAATTCAGACACCTGTTGAATAAAGCAGACTTGCTGATGGGAATTAGTGAGTATATGTGCGAAGAATATAAAAACCGTTATGGAAGAAATTTTGTTACTTTTCATAATCCAATAAATTTGAATTTTTGGAAAAAGGCTCAAAGGAATGATTATCAACTTTCTAAGAATCCAACAATATTATATGCCGGAAGGATTGGTCTCGGTATCGATAAATCCTTAAGGAATATTGCTGAAGCAGTAAAAAGGGTTAATATAGAACTCGATACTGATATAAAATTTATAATTCAAGCTATACAAGCCCCAAAGTGGATCAATAGTTTTACAAATGTTAAGCACCAACATTTTGTAGGCTATGAAGATCTTCCCAGGGTATTTGCTCAGGCTGATGTTTTGATTCTTCCTTATGACTTTAGTCCAGAATCCCAAAGTTATATTAAATATTCTATGCCCACAAAAGCTCCGGAATATATGGCAAGTGGAACACCAATAATTATTTATGCTCCACAGGATACTGCCTTGGTTAAATATGCCGAAAAATATAATTGGGCGGCAGTAGTTACAGAAAACAGCGTAGCTGTTCTTACTGAAAAGTTAAAGAACTTGTTTCTTGACAGGTCCCTTAGGAAACAAATAGCTAAAGCAGCTAAAAATATTGCTGAAACTCGTCATGATTCAAATCTGGTCGCAAGGGAATTTGAACAGATGATTTTAACAACGGCAGGAAAAAAAGCGGTTATTTAAAAATAATACTTCGATGAACCATTTAGTTATTGGCATTCCAACATATAAAAGGCCAGTCATGTTGGAGAAATTGATCATTAGTATTTATAACTGCTCTATAGACAGGAAATTTATTTCAACGGTAGAAATTTTAATTGTAGATAATGATAAAGACCAAACTGCAGAAGCAATTAGTTTACAGCTTAAATATAGCGGTTCTCCCAAGTTCAAGCTTCATTATCATAATTACCCTATAAAAGGCCTTTCGAATGTAAGGAATGAAATAATACAAAAGGCACTTTTATTTGATCCAGATTTTGTCGTATTTATTGATGATGACGAGTATGTAACCCAGCATTGGCTCAATGAATTGATGTATACAACTGTAAAAAATAACGGGGATATGGTAATGGGACCGGTAATCCCGGCATTTGAAGTAAAGGTATCAAAGGCCATTTCAAAATGGTTTTTTCTTCCCCATTTTGAAAATAATAAGAAGTTGAATTTTATAATGACCGGTAATCTCATTATGCGTGCTGAATTTTTAAAAGACCATCAACTGCAATTTGATACAAGATTTAACACAACGGGTGCCGAAGATATCTATTTCGGGATTTGCGTTTTAAAAGAAAATGGGACTATTTATTATGCAGCAAAAGCACTAGCCTACGAGAATATTTCTAAAAAGAGGGGAACCCTTAAATGGTTATTACAACGTAAATATAGGGGCGCAAATTCTTTTGTGTATATATTAGTTTTAGAAAAAAAAATCATGGGTATTTTAAAAAAACTATTTATAAGTTTTATCTATTTAATTTTAGGTGTTGTTTGTTTACTATTAATTCCTTTTAGATTTAAATACAGGTATTTCGGTTGTATAAAAATCGCAGAAAGTTTAGGAGGATTTTCAGGATTGATAAAAATAAGATATAATGAATACTCTAAAGAGAATAGATAATGGTATTTACTATTTTATTTATAACTGTCTTCAACAATAGTAATTAGATGTTTTTGTTTTTTTACGAATAGAACATTTGGCCAAGTTGAGGGAGGAAAAGAATTGGTGACAGAAATAATTATTAGCAGGTTCTCTGAAACATTCAGAGGATTTTGTGCAACGTTTTAATGGAATATTAAATCACTAAAAACTAATATTTAAACAGTTTGGTAAATGTTTTTAAAACTCAAACAGATAGTAAGATTAAGGGTGAAAAGCCTGATACCGCTAGCAGCAAGAGTTTTAGGGGTAAAACTCTTAAATAAAGATCTAACGCTTAAATTTTTAAAGAGTGCTGAAATAAATTTTCACCGTGGGAATTCGGTGCAATTATTACCAGTTGAAACATTTGGAGGTACAATTAAGGGTTTCGATAAAGGAGATATAGTTAAATCATCTTATAGTGCTGTTTATTGTCTTACGGGTAAAGCTGTAAAAATATTACCTTACGGTGGAATTCAGGTAAGATCAAAGGTCCTGGATTTAGATTTTGGATCCTCAGAGTTTTTGCGTAGCTGCTTTAGTCTCAATAAAAGAGAAATAAATTATAGTAAAAATTGTATTGTTTTATGGTCGCACAAATGGGGTGGAGGCTATTACGATTTTCTTTTTTATAGTTATTCTAAACTTCTGAGAGTTAAGGAGGTGATAGGGGAGGAGGAATATCAACGATCCGTTGTTTTATGCCCCATATTTGGAAAAAAATTTGAAAAGGAATTTTGGAAAATTGCAGGTTTAGAAGAAAATCAGGTCCTTGATGTCAGGAGTAATATAGTAGAGGCAGAGAAATACTATTTCGCTAATAATGAAAATTGGTTTTTCCCCAATATTAGAGATATCAAAAATTTAATTAAACTGCCTTTGTCTCTATCCATTAAAAAACTTCCTGAATATAAGCGTATATATATATCCAGAAAAATTAGAAGAAAATTAAGTAATGAAGACGAAATCATTCAAGTTTTGCAAGAATTTGGATTCAAAATTATTGAAGATAAAACGAGAACAGTTAAAGAGCAGATGGAAATTTACTACAGCGCAGATGTTATTTTAGGGCCTCATGGGGCTTCATTTGCCAATATTTTATGGTGTAGGCCGAACACAATACTAGTTGAATTATTTTCAAATCAATATTACCCTCCCTTTTTTAAATATTTAGCCAATGTATTAGAATTAAAATATTATGCTATTATTGAAAATGACGTACAAGTTAATGATGATGCTTATTCATACAAAAATTTTATTATATCCCCGGAAACTTTGCGCAGTTCATTAGTCAGAATACTTTCTACTCATAATGAGGTACTTTAGAAGTTTTTCTTTAAAAAAGTTGATAGCAAATTAAAAGATTAAAAATTTTTAATGAAAAAGGTTTTACTTTCTGCATTTGCATGTGATCCTAAAAAGGGATCAGAAGAAGGGAATGGATGGAATTGGTCTGTGGGTTTAGCTGATAAAGGTTTTGAAGTTCATTGTTTGACGAGGAAAATAGGAAAGCCAAATATTGATCAAATTTCAAAACCTTACCATCTTTATTTTCATTATATAAAATTACCTCTCGGATTAGAGGTTCTATACTCGAGTTCAAGGTTCGGCATGTATCTGTATTACATACTTTGGCAATTATTAGCCTATAACAAAGCGCGAGTTTTAAATAAAAAAATTAATTTTAGTATTGCTCATCATGTTACATGGGGAAGTGTTCAGCTAGGTTCATTTCTTTATAAATTGAATATTCCATTTGTATTTGGGCCTGCGGGGGGTGGGCAAATTTCACCAATAGCATTTAAAAATTACTTTGGAAAAAGCTGGAACGTAGAAGAAAAAAGAAACAAAATTTCAGCTTTTCTAATAAAATATAACCCAGCCTGCAGAAATATGTTAAAAGAGGCAATAACAGTTTGGGTTTCTAATAAGGATACTGCAGATTTGGTTAAAAAAATACGATTTACGGACGTAAAACAAACTCTCGATATTGCACTTCCATTAGATTTTTATCCGTTAAATTTTCAACCTAAAAAACAAAAGCAGGGAACTTTAAAACTATTATGGGTAGGAAGATTTATGCCCCGAAAAGGTGTCATGCTATTACTGGACGTAATGGAAAAATTGAAAAAACATCCAGGCATTGTTCTTACGATAGTTGGAGACGGAGAAGAAAGAGAAAAGATTTTAGAAGCGGTAAAAATTAAGGAGTTAGATGCTACTGTTATATTTACCGGAAAAGTTCCTTATAAAGAAGTGAAAAAATTTTACGCTAGTAATGATGTATTTTTCTTTACTTCCTTACGTGATTCAGGTGGTTCGCAACTTGTGGAGGCAATGGCTTTCGGAATGCCTGTAGTAACAATAAATTTACACGGTCAATCGGTTATAATTAATGATGAAACTGGTTTTAGATGTCCTTGTAAAGATCCTGCTGAAACAATTGATTCATTGTCAAATTCAATTTTAAAACTTTACTATGATCCTGATTTACTTAGTAAAATGAGTTTAGCAGCTCACAAATATGCTTTGCAACAAACATGGAACCAAAAAATCGACACAGTGGTAAAACATAGTTATTTTTTTGGGAAAACTTCTTAAGATACTTATTTCAGAGTCGATTGTACTATTTGGTAATAATAATATAGATATGGCATTTAAAACACCTGTTTTATTTATAATCTTCAATAGGCCGGAAGAAACAAGAATTGTTATCAATAAAATTAAAAAGCTTAGGCCTAATAAATTATTTATTGCGGCGGCTTTTCAACTTAGGCCTAATAATTATGTCGCTTAAATAATTATTTTGACGAAGGCGCTTAGTAAATAATCTTGTTTTGAAAGATGCAATGCAGGATGTGAGTTGGGCTAAAGCTCATATATTACTGTCCTCTCAACCACGACTTGCAGGCCATGGCAATTGAAATATGATTGGTTTTCTTCAATAGCCCTCGGCTTCAGCCTGGGGTGTCGAGCGAGTGTAAATGGACTTTGGCCCAACTATTCGAATCTAGGAATTCAGTAATAGAAAGGGGTTACAATTATTAGTTATGGGCCTAAGTCAATAATTATTTTCATAATATTGAAAAAAAAGACCAAAACTCTGAGATCATTAAGATAGTAGATTTTAAAATTGTATATCCGGAATATTTCCTAATTATCGGAAATATTCCTATATTTGAATGAATTTAAATGGATTAAAGATGGATATATTTTCTTTTGGAGTTCACTTTACCGATGAAAAAAGCTGCCGCCT
>Ga0307486_1003265_pt1 | contig 10642 bp, 10 predicted proteins | sample CBIW02metaG_FD_203663 | JGI IMG/M metagenome (GOLD analysis project Ga0307486, IMG submission 203663) | Sea-ice brine microbial communities from Beaufort Sea near Barrow, Alaska, United States - CBIW 0.2 | ecosystem: Environmental > Aquatic > Marine > Coastal | place: USA: Alaska | collected... | reverse complement strand
TATTTTTATTTTTCGCTTGTTGTATTTCTTGATTTTCCTGATCAATTGCATCCCAGCGATGCTTGATCCTAATGTCCTGGAGCGCCTCAATAGCCAGTTTCTGAACGTGAAAGCGATCCGTTACCTGCAGTGCTTTGGGAAAGCATTTTTTTTGCAATATGCTTCATCGTAGAAGCCATATCCAGGGTTATTTCAGTTACTTTATTCCTTAGCGTTAATGAGATTATAAGTACTTGTTCAATGATGGGCTCTACTTTGGTTCCGGCCAGTATGGATACATTAGCTCCCTTCTTTCCTTTTGCTTTCTTGTTGGTAATAATAGTATATAACTCTCCCTTGGATAAGGCTGTTTCGTCTATGGAGAGCTGCGTACCTATATTTTCAGGAAAAGTGAGCCATTCTTTGGCATGCTTCTTTTGATCCCATTCTTTAAAATCACTTAAATGATCTTTGTACTGACGTTGCAGTTTTTTACCGTTAACACCAAAGAAAGAACCGATGGTATGGCAGTCGGCAGCTTTAGTATCGACTAATTTCTTTTAAAAAAGCAGTGAACTCGGTGGTCATTCGGGTTCCCTGTGCAACTAATCTCCAATCTCTTTGGATTACTTCATCGGTGTTTTTATCCAGCCATCTTCGCCTTTTAACGTGAAGGAAAACGGTGTTCCCTCTCAGCGGAAAATCCTGAATGGTGACTTCCTTATGAAAGCCTTTCGAGATTAAAACCCTGCCAGTCTCTTCCTGAGGTGGGATGTTGCGTTCTTCAAAGAATAAATGAAGAACTTCTGTTTCTTTACTACTCTTTATAAAATCAAAATGATCCACAAGAAACTGTGGCAATACAAGCTTTATTAAATCCAGGTAGTTCTCCAAGGTAATTTTTTTTGCAAAGATCAAACTACTAATTGGATTCCTCCACAACAATTAGGCTTGATCCCTAATTTATACTTAAAGCGCTAATATTACATTTACAAATGCAACTATTACTGTAAGAATTATTAGTGCAAGAACAAAAAGCACAATAATCTTGAAAAAGATATTAAGACCTTCTGTAGTTGTATTGTAATTGTCGATGAAAGGACCAAATGTACTCATAAGTATTTGTTTTTATATTAAACTTATGGCCTTAAAGTAAGGGGGATTAAATGGCTAACGAAATTTAATCGCCAAAGGGTCAATATAATAGCTAAAATACACCTGCTATATTATTTTTAAAAGATTCCCCCCTAATCCTGGATGGAACAAATGCAAAAATAGGTTGATTTGTGATTTGTTGTCAATTCACCAAGCATAAACAGAAGTCAGAAACATCCGGGCAACTTAAATCTTCCCTCCTATTTCTTTCAGTTTTTGCACGCTTACCGGTTTACTTAAAAATCCGGAAATCTCCTTAAAAGAGGCTGCCTTCAGTTTATCGGCAGTAGCGATGGAGGAACTCACTATATAAATTTTGGTTTCGTTCCTTAAATTCGGCCTGCAAGAGGAGAGTTTGGCTATAAACTCCCATCCATCCATTAGGGGCATATTAATATCCAGCAAAATGAGATGGGGAAGCGGGAATTCGGGATCTTTAAATCGTTGAAAGGCATGCCCTGCATTTCTATAAGCAGTGCTTTTTACAAAAATCGCCGCTCGTCTGATAATTTTTTCAATTATAAGCTGATATATATAATCATCATCAATAACGCAGATTTCCTTATTCATATGCCAATTTTATTTTTTTAAATCTGATTTCTGTTTTTCTCATTTCACTTGAAATGTAGTTTAAATGTAGTCCCAACGTTAACCATACTTTCAACCGATATCCTACCACCCATGGCGTCCATTTGATTTTTTGTGATAAAAAGTCCTATCCCCCTGGATTGAGGTGAATCGGTAAAACTTTTATACATCCCAAAAAGCTGTTTCCCGTGCCTGTCCAAGTCAATACCAATGCCATTATCTGATATCTCTAATACCCAACTCCCCTCCTCGCAGGTGCCTGAAATCAAGATTTCGGGTGTTCGCTGATGATCGCTGTACCGTAGCGCATTTGACAAAAAATTGAGCAAGACACTTTCCATATAGGCAGGATTAAATTTAACCAGCATTTCCTCCGGAATTTCCTGACGTATGATCGCCTTTTTTTTCTGAATCTGAACCTGAAGAAGATCCAGTGTTATTTTTAAATAGTCAGAAACCAAAAGAGGCTTCACAACAAGATCGGTGTTGGCCTGAATAGTAACAACTTCATTTAGATCAAACAAGGTTTGATCTAAGGCAACCCCAACTTTTGAAAGCAATTGAACATAAGATTCCTTTTCAACCTCACATTCAGCCAGTTCATATAAGTTTAAAATGGCTTGAATATTACTGGAATGAGAACGCAAATTGTGAGAAACTATAAAAGAAAAATTAAGCAATCGTTTATTTTGGTCCATCACCATTTGATAGGACTTATTTAAATTGAGTTCAGATAATCGTTTTTCAGTAATATCCTCAATAAGTGCCACATGTTCTTCTGGTCCCAACCCATTTTCCCGCAAAGTGGAAACCGTCAATTTAACCCAACCAATATCCCCATTTTTTTTAATGATCCGTTTATTGATGGCAAATTCCGTAATTTCTCCGGAATTTATCCTTTGCATATTATTATAATCCTCTTGAATATCTTCTGGATGCGTAAGCTGCATATAATCAAACCTGGTCAATTCTTCCGCTGTGTAACCCAACAATTCCCTGTATTTGGTATTAGTTTCCAGAATATTCCCGGAAATTGAATCAAGCCTGGCAATCCCAATTGCAGCCTGATCGAAAATAGTCCTGAATTTTAATTCGCTTTGCACCAATTCCCCGGTCTTCTTCATTAAAAGCTCCTGCAACTTTACAGGTTGCTCTAGCTCCTTGGAAATTATCCACCCTAACCAAGCTGCTAATATCAAAATAATAAATGCGACAGGTAACATTAAAAATAAAATTTCATTGGAATTTTTAGAAGCTATATAAAATTTCCAGTCTCCATCCGGCAGAATTACCGATTTTGAGTAAGACTTATTTAAATTTTTAATTTCCGGAAGAAAGAAAACCTCATCTCCTGTAAGCACATCTATCTTAGAAAATTGAAATTGATATTTCCCCCCTGCCAGCTTTTTAAGCCCGGATTGTCTGAATAAATTTTCTAATTTTATTATAACGGCGGAAAATCCCCAGAATTCATTTCTAATAAAAACGGGCAATCTCCCTATCACAGCCATTCCGCCCTGTTTAAGTTCGAAAGGGCCAGCAAAATATATTTTACGAGTTTCAATTGCTTTATTTGCTTCCCTTTTAAGAGATTCTTCCTGAAGTATATTGTAGTTGATCACCTCTCGATTCCCTTCAAGAGGATAAACTTTAGTAATGATCCCACCCGGCACCAATTGGACAACATCAATATTTGGATTTCCATCGACCATATGAGGGGCAACTTCTTCAAAATTTTCTATATTACCCTCATTATCAATGAGTAACGCGAGGCTTAAGGCTACCGAATAACTGTTTTGAAGGGATTGCTCTACATTATTTTCTACAAGATTAATAATATTGGACATTTCCTGCAGCTCTCTTTCATTCATTATTTGAAAGCGCTGCCAAAGCAAGAAATAGCCTAAAAAACAAAAAAAAAGAAATGAGAAAATTCCGGCTAAACGTGACCTGGAAAAGATTTTCCTAAAAATATAAAATCCACTTTTACTCTCTTTCATAAAAATTTGGGGAATTTTTTAAAAAGTGCGGATTTGCTTAAGGTTTTTAAAATTTTGATCCATTTAAGTTTTAACTAAAAAATAAAATTATAAAGCACTAATTCGAGATTCGCCTTCCTTAAGCACAAAGGAAAAACATTTCGCATTATTTTGTTTTGTAATTTTAAAATAAATTCAAAATGCATAAAAATAGTTGGAATTCAATCAACTAATAAAAATCTTAACATATTCATATTTAGAACATTATGTTTTATTTTTATTTGCAAAAAGATTTACGCACAATATTGAACTTAAATTTTGAAGAAGACATAGATGTAACGATGAGATTATTGTAGGTGAAAGGACTACAAAATATAATTTAGTGGAGATAATTTAACCCAACTTTTCTGTTTTCTGTTCTCTGTTTCTGTTTTCCCTATTCCTAAAAACTTCACACTTCGCACTTTTAATTTCCAATTTTGTTTTTCCTGGTTTTTAGAAAATAATTCGGGTTGACCCCATATTTTTCCTTAAAGATCTTGGAAAAATAACTGCGGTTATTTAATCCGATAGCGGTCACGATTTCGGAAATATTTTTTTCTGAAGTCATCAGCATTTCCTTGGCAGCCTCCAGTTTTTTAGTTTGCATATACTTATTTACAGTAAGGTTGTATTCGTGCTTAAAGCCTTCCTGAAGTTTGTTTATATTGGTCCCAGCCTCCTTTGCGAGACTTTCAACGGTAAAATTATAACCTAAATTAGCAATAATGCGACTGGCTACATAATCCACCTTCTTAATATCCGATTTTCGCAAAGTCTTTGGCCAATTACCCCGGGATTGATCATCATGATATTGGGATATTTGAATAACCAGCATTTCAAGAGATTTCCCTTCCAGGAATATAGCTCTAAGGAATCCTCGATATTTTTTGGAAATCATCTCATCCATCAAATCTGCCGATATAATGCTGTAATGTCCCTGATAGATAAACGGCTTTTCAGAAATCGTATCTTCAAAAAGCTTTTTTAATCCGGGATCCAGATCCTGAAAATTGTAGTTGGAGTGTTGACTGAATTTACTTCTTAAAATTTCCAGGCTGGAGACACGAGTTTGCACATTTGCTTTAAAATGAAGCACATGCCCATTATTACCACTATTGGAGACAATAATATTTTGATATGTTTCAATATTATGAAAATCATCTTGATCCTGAAAAGTATGCCCCACTTGCCCTTCTGAACAAAAAATAAATTTGAGGGGATGAATAGCATCAAATATAAAGTGAATGGATACATCCTGATTAAACTTGCAGTAATACCACATAATCCCTATCCCCGAATCGAAATTTATTCCATGGATAAAACCCGTACCAAGAACTTTCGGAATTTCTACAGCCAATTCTCCACCTTCATTTCGGATCGGAACATTGAAACTCTTTGATAAATCATTGAATTTTTCATTGACAAGTAAAGATCGAACATCAATTCTCATAACTTGAATTCCTTCATTTCTTATTCTTAAAACAAAATATTTAATTTAGATTGAAATTAACAAATAAACCTTAATAAGCATAATACAAAACACTGTAAAACAGGAAGTTCCTGTGATTTTATCACAAAAAATATTACAATTATTAATTTTCTATACTATATTAGTAAAAATTATTGTATTTAATAGCAAAAAAAGCAATAATTTATTTATAGATAAATTATTGTTAAAATTTAACTGTTTAAGCGTATTTTTTATGTGAATAACGTTAATGAAGACTAGACAATTACCAGAAATTAACTTTCCCAAATTAAAGTTAAAATCACTTACTCCCCACCTTAAAGTTTAAGAACCTTGTATTATGGAAGTATTATATATCTTTTGGGGTGTGGAAGTTCTTTTAGTCGTATCCATGACCGTAATTTTTTTCAAAAAAATAAATAAATTCCTTTGAATTAGAAACTGCTGGAGGCGTTCCTTGCGAGACCCATCACCTATTTTTTGTTCACAAAAATCCTCTTTAAATCTCCGTGCGCAATAAAATGACGTATCCCATTAACAGTCAACCAAAAATATATTAAAGCCCGGTTTTTCTCAGAGAAATGTAAGTATTGGTAGGTCTTTTCGATTAATAGATTAGTTTTACCAACCATAAACTTGAATAAATCCTGATAAGGGTCTTTATTTAATGTAAAAAATAACGCGGGGTTTTTAGAAGCATTCTTTTAACCGGAAAAGTGATAATTGGTATTAAATTAGAATATTTATGTCTTTGTTTTTATAAATATGAATCGACAAACCGCAGTTTTAATTTTCGCAAATTCTTCGCAAGAGGAAAGGAAATTTAAATCCTTTGCTAAAGGGGATGCATTTGTCGAGGAATTAAATAAAAACATCCTCCAAACCGTAAAAAATTCAAAACTCCCCTATTATTTATTCACCGAAAAAGAACAGGTTGGAAAATCTTTCGGAGAACGTTTCAGCAATGCCATACAAGCGGTTTTTGAAAAGGGTTTTGATTCTGTAATCACCGTTGGAAATGATACCCCGCAATTGAGAAAACATCACATTTTACAGGCTGCAATCGAGATTGACCAAAATAAAAGTGTTCTTGGCCCTTCAATAGATGGCGGTTTTTACTTAATGGGATTGTCAAAAAAACAATTTAGCCAAATCTCATTTTTAGATCTTCCCTGGCAAAAAAAATCCTTAGTAAAAACTATTGTACTTCAATTTGCTGCCACACAAACAGAAGTAGTTAAACTCGACACATTATTGGATGTAGATTCCACATCCGATTTGAGAGCATTGTTTAAATTATCGCAGTTCATTTCTAAAAAACTTCTTTCTATTTTATCCTCTTTGCTTAGTGCAAAGCTTTGCATTTCCCTTGCCTGGAAACTTTTTATTGACAGGTGGGAAAGAAAACATTATTTCAACAAGGGTTCTCCCGAATCCCCGGCTATTTAACTCATTCTACCCTTGAATGATTTTCACCTGCATATTTATTGAACTATGTAGGTAAGTATTTGTTTTTCCCAACAGATTCCCGAGAATACTTATAAAACAATTTCAACTAACGAAAACTGATTATGGCTAATTCCTATTACGACCCGGCTGACCTGCGAAAATTTGGTAACATTACAGAGTGGAGCGAAGAACTGGGTACAAAATTTTTTGATTATTATGGTAAAGTCTTTGAAGAAGGAGCACTTACCGCCCGTGAAAAATCCCTGATAGCACTTGCCGTATCACATACCGAGCAATGCCCGTATTGTATAGATGCCTACACCAAAGACACCTTGCAGCGCGGCATAACCAAAGAGCAAATGATGGAAGCAATTCACGTGGGCGCCGCCATAAAAAGTGGTGCAACCCTGGTTCACGGGGTAATGATGATGAATAAAGTAAACAAACTCGACGGATAAAATATCCTATCAATTGAATTCATTTTTTGAAGAAATTTTAACGCCATGAAAAAGCTAAAGTTACAATCCCTGCATAAAAGAGAAAACGAACTGGCAAATGCAAATCGTCAATTGGAAATTCTCTCCGACGGGATTTTTAAATCCGGAGAACTTCCAAAGTTTAAAGATAAAATAGCCGAAGCTGGTCATTTCCCTTTACGCCCTAAAAAACTGGAAATCCTGCAAATAAATCTCGGGTATATGTGCAACCAGGTCTGTGAGCATTGTCATGTGGATGCAGGACCGGACCGAAAGGAAATAATGACCCGGGAGACTATGTTACAGTGTCTTGAGGTTATTAGAAATACAGGAGCGCATACTTTGGATCTCACAGGAGGCGCTCCAGAAATGAACCCCGATTTTCGTTGGTTTGTGGAAGAAGCTGCCAAAGCCGGAATTGAAGATTTTATTGTCCGATCTAATTTGACCATTATTCGTGCGAATAAAAAATATTACGACCTGCCAGATTTTTTCAAGAAACAAAATATACACCTGGTTTCCTCTATGCCACATTACACCCGTGGAAAAACCGACAAACAGCGTGGGGAAGGTGTTTTTGACAAATCTATCAAGGCTTTGCAGGAACTCAACGCGATAGGTTATGGCCTACCGGGAAGTTCATTGCGCCTGGATCTGGTTTATAACCCAACCGGGGCTTTTTTGCCCGGAAATCAGGATAGTCTTGAAAAAGACTTTAAAAATGCGCTTTCAGAAGATTTTGGCATCCAGTTTCACAGTCTTTTTGCCATCACAAATCTGCCTATCTCACGGTTTCTGGATTATTTGATCGCTTCCGAAAATTATGAAGATTATATGCATTCTTTGGTAGATGCCTATAATCCTGCAGCAGTAGAAAATGTGATGTGTACCAATACTATTTCCATCAGTTGGGACGGCTGGCTTTACGACTGTGATTTTAACCAAATACTTGGCCTGAAAGTGGACAGCAAAGTAAAACACATCAGTGACTATAACGAAGATCTGCTCAACGACAGAAACATCATTATTTCACAACACTGTTACGGCTGCACTGCCGGAGCAGGAAGTAGTTGCCAGGGAAAAGTAACTTAATTCTAGAACCTCATTCTAAAAGCTTTCATTTAGAATAAAGCAGTGTCAAAAAACAGAAGACTAAATGGATGTTGAAATCTGGCAATGGGGATTGATTGTCGTATCCAGTTTGATACTGTTTTTTCTGTCTCCCTTAGCAAAAAACACCGATGAATTTTTCAAAGCTACCCATCGCAAAAAGGTGCCTAATACCTTTATGCTAACCGGTAGTTTAATTATCTCGTGGATTTTTGCCAAAAGTATCACCAATGCCGCAAATCTTGGAATGGATTACGGATTGGTGGGAGGCGTGGCTTATGCGGGCTACTACCTTTCTTTTGCTGTTGCAGGCGTTATATTATACCAAATGCGAACTCAAGGTGGCTTTGAAAGTATCCACCATTTTTTAACCAGCAGATTCGGCAAAGGCGCAATGCATCTCTTTTCGGGTTTGATCGCAATTAGGTTGTTTAACGAGGTTTGGAGCAACACCACGGTCATTGGAAGTTATTTTGGTGAACAGGGAAGTGAACCTTATTATTGGGCAATAATGGTATTTACGATCCTTACTTTGGCTTACACCTTAAAAGGCGGATTGAGCAGTTCCATATTTACCGATGTAATTCAAATGGGCCTGTTTTCCATCTTGTTGTGCATTATTCTCTGGAGTATTTTTTCTGTCGATAATTTTACTGCAAAAGACGTGGTTTCCTCAGGAACCTGGAGTTTTGGGTTAGGATTAAACCTGTTTTTTGCCGCGATAATCCAATCATTCAGCTATCCTTTTCACGACCCTGTACTAACAGACAGGGCTTTTATAAGCTCCCCAAAAACCACATTAATAAGTTTTTTGTGGGCAACACTTTTGGGAGGATTATGCATCGTATTGTTCAGTATCATTGGGGTTTACGCGCAACATCAGGGAATGCAGGGCCAGGCCGCCGTAGCGGTAGGAAAAGCATTTGGCGTTGTGATCTTGCTGGTTATAAATTTTATTATGATCACTTCGGCAGCTTCCACATTGGATTCTACCTTTTCTTCGTTTTCAAAATTGCTTTCTGTAGATTTGAATCTTGGAAAAAACCTCAATTTTGGAAGACTATCTATGGCTATAATTGCCATTTTAGGAACAATTCCAGTCTTTTTTGATGCCGAAATTTTATCGGCTACTACTATTTCCGGAACAATGGTTATTGGATTAACCCCCGTTTTTTTATTTTGGAAACTAAAAGTGCCTAAAATTAGTTTCTATCTTAGTGTGGTAACGGGATTACTCTTTGGATTTATATTGTTATTTGAACTTGTCCCGCAAACTTTTATCTTTACAGATGGAAAATATGCAGATTTGCTTTGGATTAATATTTGGGGGATCCTTTCCTGTAACTTAGTTTACATTATACCAAAATGGATAAAAAAATAGAAAAATTAGGGCAATTAAAGGGAAAAATACTTCTTTTTGGTGGGGTGTACAGTAATTTGCAGGCACTTGAAAAATTAATAAGCATTTCGGAAAAAGAAAATATAAAGCCTGAAAATTGTATTTGTACCGGCGACATTGTTGGCTATTGCTCGCAACCTGAGGAAAGCGTTCAGCTTTTTAAAATGTGGGGTGCAAAGAGTATCGTGGGTAATGTTGAGATACAGTTGAAGGAAGGAAGTGATAACTGCGGTTGTGATTTTTCCAAAGGCTCCAGATGTGATAGTTTTTCAGAACAATGGTATCCGTTCGCCCAAAGCAAACTCAGTCAAAACTCCCTGGATTTTATAAAGTCACTTCCGGATCATCTCCAATTTGAATTTGGAAACAAAAAAATAACCCTTGTACATGGAAGTTATTTTCATGTCTCTGAATTTATCTTTAAATCCACTCCCTGGAAACTGAAACAACCCAATTTTATGGCTACAAAGTCTGATGTAATTATTGCGGGTCATTGCGGTTTGCCTTTTCATGATGAAAATGATGGTTTGCATTGGCTTAATCCCGGAGTTATTGGAATGCCTGCAAACGATGGCCAACCTCATGTTTGGTATGCAATTTTGGAAATCAAAAATGAGATTTTCAGTTACAGCTTTCATTCCTTTGATTATGACTATAATTTAACTTCTGATTTGATGAATAAAAACCCCTTGCCAAAAGAATATGCGAAAACCATACGCAACGGGATTTGGGACAATACCGAAATTTTGCCCGAACCTGAGAGTTTACTGCAAGGTTTTGAACTAAAATTGTAAGCTTTCCAATACTCCAGGCACTACTACCCTATGCGATACAAAATAATATTTTTACTGTGTTTGTTTTCCGCAAGCCTGCACGCGCAAAATTCATTGGACGAATTATTTAAAAAATTCAATGAAAATTCAGTCCCCTACATTTCAGTGGAAGAATTAAGAGATCTGAAAAAAGATGGAAATCTGGCTATTCTCGATGCACGCGA
>Ga0307486_1003263_pt1 | contig 10645 bp, 6 predicted proteins | sample CBIW02metaG_FD_203663 | JGI IMG/M metagenome (GOLD analysis project Ga0307486, IMG submission 203663) | Sea-ice brine microbial communities from Beaufort Sea near Barrow, Alaska, United States - CBIW 0.2 | ecosystem: Environmental > Aquatic > Marine > Coastal | place: USA: Alaska | collected... | reverse complement strand
GGGGGATTTAAAGGAAGGGCGCTCTATGATCCTGAGATCAAGCCGGACCTGGGTATGAGCAAAGCAGCATATAAATCTTCTTCGGCCCCAACAATCAATCATTTTTATGAAAAACTGCTCTTGTTAAAAGACAGGATGAATACCCAAACCGCACGACAAATTGCCGCAGACAGGCATAAATTCATGGAAGAATACCTGGAACAGTTTTATAAGGAATGTGACGGGGAATTATAAAAAAAGCCCTCTCCGGCTGCCCCCAAAGGGGAGAGAAAGAGGGAGCTAATTTCTATATGATCCTGAAAATTCATTTTTTCTGAAGAATGAATTTTGAACCTTGAATCTTAAAACCTGAATTTTAGAACCACATGTTCCATGGGATTCTGGACAGTACTAAAATAAGTGCTATGGTATAAAAAATGGCCAATATTTTGAATTTTGGCTTAGAGGTCAACTTCTTTTTGTGCTTTGAATAGCCCATGGTAATAAATACAATTGCGATGATCATCACCAATGGATGTTCAACATTGTATAATCTCAATGTAGGATCCTTCATTACCCCGCCCATACCAACTTCACTAAACGCCCTGAAATAAGGAGTTGTAAAATAAAGCACAAAGCCTATCAGCAATTGGATATGAGCGACAATAAGGGTGAAAAGCGCTATTCTAAAATTGGTAGCACCGTATTCCTTATTCCCAACAAAACCAGCAATGGCATTTACCGATGCTGTAATTAAAACGAGAACTACCAGATATGCCCAGTAAGAGTGAATAAATTGAACTGTTATGTACATTATAATGATTTTTGGGCAAATATATTAAAGTTAATGGAATATACCTATTGCCACTTATTTTCTGCGGAAGCACCGCCCCAAATAAGAGTTGCAATGTATGGATTATCTATAAAAATATTCCTATTTCCCTGAGCTGCATATATCACATTGTTTCTTTGAATCTCAAAATCTGAAACAGGATCTTCTCTATTCCACTCAAGGAATAGAGATAATGAACCAACTTCATCGAAACTATCGCCATAACTAAGATTCACATACATCACCATTCGGGCTACATCTCCTCTCCAGTCGTCTCCAGGAAACCAGCTGTTACCATTTACGAGCTTATAATCTCCACTTCCATCAGTAAAAGGATAGTTCAGTCTTTCTGAATTTATATTTACATCTGCCACCCTCATATGATGTAAATCATTTGCAGCCTCATCGTTATTTAGTTTTGACTGAGGATAAATATGTTCTGTATTATATGTTTCTCCTTCGCTAAGATCTCCCAATTGGTATTCGTCATCTGCCCGCTTTTCTCCCGAATACATTAAAATAACCATGCTTGCATCATTGGGATCGGCATCTGCATCATACAAATAATCATGTCTATCTGTATATTCCAAATGATTTACATGCATAGTTGTAGTGAAATCTGAAAGAGTTTGATACAACAAATCAGAATCCTGAATAAAGAACATCGAATCGTAATAATCCTGAAGGTCAGAAGGTATATTGAATGCAACCGACTCAGTTACGTTCACCGTTACGGTTGCTGTAGAACAAGTAGCTTCGGCATCATCATCACATAAAGTATATGTAAAGCGATCTTCTCCTTTAAAACCAGCTGCAGGCACATAAGTTACACTTCCATCTTCATTTAATGTAATTGTCGCATTACTTCCCGCACCATCTATGGATGAAATAGAAGCGTCATCGGTAAGATCATCATTCGCTAGTAGATCTATAAATGTAACTAATGCACCACCGAATTCTGCCACCTTTACATCGTCTTCGGCTTGAGGAGAACCTGTATCCACCACCGTAATAGTAATAGTGGCTGTTGAGCAATTTGGAGTTTCATCATCATCACAAAGAGTGTAAGTGAAAGTATCTGTTCCGTCGAAGCCTTCATTTGGCGTGTAAGATATACTGCCGTCATCATTAAGTGTAACCAAGGCATTTCCACTATCGCTATTTATTTCATTGACAGTAGCGTTATCTGCCAGATCATCATTATCCAGATAATTCGATATTTTAAGGGTTTTGTCTTCATCAACGGTATAAGTATCCTCTGTTGCTGTTGGACTCGCATTAGAAACTGTAACCGTTACTGTTCCGGTTGAACAGTTTGCAGGCAATCCTGCATCGCAAAGAGTATAGCTAAAGGTATCTGTCCCTATAAAATTAGAAGCTGGGGTAAAGGTATAAGTACCGTCGTTATTTTTTACAACTGTACCTTCTTTAGAAGTGTTAGCATCAAACTCGGATACTCTTCCATAATCATAAATAACATCATTCTCCAGAAGATCGGAAACTATCAATTCTTCATTTTCTCCTGTTTCATAACTATCGTCTTTTGCAACAGGCTTTTGCAATTCTACGGGTTTCGCTTCAGGTGTTGGGGTATCATCTCCACTACAAGCCTGTAGTAAACAAGCAACTAAAATGATAAAAACCCTTTTACTCCAAATAAATAGTATGCCTCTTTCCATAAAATTAATTTTTTCTGCACCTCCCAGCGCCATATTAGAAAAAAACCTCCTGTGTGGATACAGGAGGTTTGTGTTAAATCATATTCAGATCTTAATTATTGTAAACCCAAGATCCTTCTTCTGTCTTAATCATACTCACAGATTCTGTTGAATAGCCACCAGAATAAATTACATAACTAACTATATATTTCTGACCAACTTCAGCATTTGGGTCAATATTATCAAGAACAATATTGATAGCATCAAGCATCATATCATCGTCCCAGCTAGTTGAACCTCCACCTCTATTGAAGTTACCATAGTTCTCAAGGTTACCGGCCTGAGCAGGATAAGCTCCCATTAACTCACTGGCTATAAGAGAATAGTCTGCCGTAATAAAAGAGTACTGAATTGTATTATCTGGCACCCAGTTAATACCGTCATATCCAAACTGTAATGTGGTCTCCATTACATCTGAAATATACTGGAATGAATTGTTTTCGAAAACAAAGTTTGAATATCTTGTTGCTGTACCGCTTCCGCTGGTATAATAACTGTAAGCAACAGCCAGATAATCACCTTGCTCTGCATATTGGAATTTGTTATTTAAGAAAATTGGTATCTTATATGCAACATCATCCACATCATCAAAATTTGGATAGTTTTGCCCCATTGCAGTATAATCTGCTGTTTCCAGATTAAGGGGTTGAGTCCAGTTTCCATTAATAAATGCGTAAACCTGAGTAGTCTGAATGGTTGAAACAGATGCGTCATTATCTACAACATATGTATCACTAGCCAATATATATGACTGCACAACGGTATTAACCGATCCGTTGTAAATTTGGTATGTAACTTCAAATTTAGCACCATTCTCAGCATCTGGATACTGATTCATAAGTACAGCATTTACTGCTTCAACAAGCATATCATCGCTCCAGTAATTATCACTGGTAGTTCTTACATCAAAACTATTATACTGTGCTGCATTTCCAGCTGGTCCAGGATATTCATCACCTAGTTCTACCCCAATATAATCATTATCATCATTGGTGATTTCATAAGCCATTCCTCCAACTACGAAATAAGAGTTACCGTCGAATTGTACCGTCATACTTTCGCTTCCTGCATTACCATCATAAATAGCATAAGAAACATTGTATTTTTGACCTTCAACATCGTCATAACGATCGCTAAGAACTACATTTAAGGCTTCAAGGATCATGTCATTAGTCCAATAAGCGTCTTTATCTTCTCTTCTTTCAAAATTGCTGTAATTACCTGCGCTTGAAGTGGGATCAGGATAAGTATCACCCAATTCGTCTTGAATTAGATCAAAATCATCTGGATCTAAGTTGTATTGAATTTCATTTGCAAGAGTTCTGTAAGTAAGTTTTACAAAATCACCTTTTGCTGCCTGCGGAAATTTACTTTTAAGTAAATCCACAACATCAGACATTCCTGTTACGTACTCATTAGAAAGTCCTATTGCGCTATAATCTGCAGCAACAACAGTGTAATCTTCAACTGTAGTTGGATTATCTACATTAAAGTATACAGTTGCAAGTGAATTCTCTGTAAATGCAGGATATTTCTGTTTTAGAAGAGCAGGAATCAAAGCCTTAGCCTCATCAATAGTGCTAAATTTATTGCCAGCAACATCCAGAGTTGAATAATCATCTTCGCTCAAAACAAGGTCTGTGGTTCCCTCAACTTTTATTGAGGTATCGATATCATCATAAATATCGTTCATAGGTTCACAACTCACGGACATGAGTGAGACTACACCTATTAATAGAATTAGTAATTTTTTCATGCTATTTTTTTTTAAAAGTTAATTTTTAAACTCACGCTGTATGTTCTTCCGGCACCATAATATACTAAAGCATCTCGGTATCCATCTCCCAAATCATTAGCATCAGAAATATATTCGGTATTAAGTGCATTGTTCACTTTACCAAATAAAGAAGCATCAAATGAACCAAAATCAAAATCATGTCTTAAACCAAGGTCTAAAAGTCCGTATGCCGGAGCTTTCCAGGTATTTCCTAAGCCAGCTTCTGATCTTCCGGTTACATCATAAGAAGAATACATATCTCCTGCATAATTGAAATCAGCAAAAATGGTTGAACTAGAAGCAAAATCATAACTAGCTCCTACCGCAAAGGTAGTTTGAGCTGCATCTCCTACTTTTAAACCATCTGAATATACATTAACTGTTCTAGGATCTTCACCATCCATTATTATTTCTCCATTTTCATCCTTAAGAATAGCTGAAACATTGTTGGTCCATGTCCAGTCTCCTACAGACACCATTCCGGATAATTTAAAGTTAGTTGTTAAATTATATGCAAAATCCAACTCAACACCCTGGTGCAATGCATTCACACCGGCAAGGTTGTAATACAAGACATTTGTTTGATCGGTAGGATTAGAATAAGAACCAGTTAAGGATTTATCAATCCAAGAAGTTCTATAAACGTTAATATTTGCTCTAAATTTTGAACTACGATATCCATATCCTAACTCTGCACTAAACACTTTTTCATTTCGAGCATCAGCATTTGCTTCCGTAGAGCCAGTTGTATTTAAAAATACATTTGTTAAGAAAGGCGCTTTTGAGAAGTATCCAACATTTCCAAAGATGTTACTGCTATAACTTAAATTGTAGTTAGCTCCACCTTTAACTCCATATCCAATGAAATCAACTTTTTCTGATTCCCTACCTGGCTCTGAAGCTTCATATTTCATGAAGTTTTCAACACTATATGTTGTATTAGAGACATCGGCGGCAACAAAAACGTTTAAATCTTCAGTAACGTCATATTCAACCTGTCCAAAAACACCAGCACGTAAAACTGTTCCATTGTAATCTTTACCAAATTTATCACCTACTCTTAGCGCTTGACCTCCGTTTAAATCACTACTTGAATCATTTAACCAGTAATCACCTCCTAATAAGTCTGTAATTTCATAGTAATGTGAACCTACATAATATCTTCCATCAATACCTCCTGAAATTGTAAGTTGATCTGTTGTATGGTTTTTAAAAGTTGACAGTACTCCATACCATTGATGATTATTCATAGATCCATAAATAATATCAGAACCACCAAGGGTTCCTAGCTCAATATTTTCATCAACAACTTTATTGAAATCGAATGGCTGATCAGAACCTCCTAACCGATAGTCATCATTGTTAAATTTATCTCCTTTGGTTCTTCTTCCACCACCTGAACCAAATGATGCATAAAGAGCTGTAGAGAGGACTGTTTTATCATTAACAGTCCAGTAGTGGTTTAAGGACATTTGAGGTTTATGATAGAAGTTATAAGACATATTGTAAACTTCTCCATTTTTATAACCCCAGTCAGCATTAAATCTCTTAGGTCCTGATTCTGTGCTTTTATATTCTTCAATAGTTTCACGGCTATAATGCTGGCCATGCTCCTGCTGTGCACCAAAAGCGTTGAAAGAAAGTAAATGATCAGGATTAATCTGTTTAGAAAGGTTTAGAAAGTAATTATATCCTTTGAACTCAGTTCCGTCCACATATCCATTCCCCTGTATTTTTGATGCAGAAACGGTAGCAGCAAATCCATTTTCAGAAAGACCCGTTGAATAAGTCATTCCATATTTAGAATATCCATCATTACCTACACCTGCAAATACATTTCCTCCTTCTTCAGCATCAATAGATTTAGTAACAATATTAATAGTACCTCCAATAGACGGAACTGCAACTTTAGAAGCTCCTAAACCTCTTTGTACCTGCATGGTTGATGTAACATCACCAAGTCCAGCCCAGTTGCTCCAGTACACAGCACCGTTTTCCATATCATTAATAGGAATACCATTGATCAAAACAGCAACGTTTTCAGATGAAAATCCTCGAACGTTTACACGACCGTCTCCATAACCACCACCTTGTTTAGTAGCATAGATTCCAGGAGTGCTTTTAAGAATTTCAGGAAATTCCTGAGTACCCAGTTTTAATGCAATTTCCGCAGACTTAATTGTTGAAACAGCTACCGGCGTTTTACGATCGATCGCAAGAGAAAAGCTTGTAACAATAATTTCACTCAAGGCATTTGCATCTGCTTTTAGCATAATGCTTCCTAGGTTTTTAGATTCTCCTTTTGCAACATTAAATTGCAAAGACTGCTTTTCAAAACCAAGATAACTGATTTCAATTGTACCGGAAGCACTTGCAACATTCAATGAAAAATTTCCGTCAAAATCTGCAGTTGTACCAATGGTTGTTCCCACTACCATTACGTTTGCGCCCGGTAATGGTCCGTTCATCTCAGAACCAATCACCGTACCGGTAATCGTACCCTGAGCAAAAATTGTTGTTGTTGTTAAAAACAACGCCAGAAGTAAAAATTTTCTCATGCTTTTAATTGTTTGTTTTTTTGTTTATAATTCACGGCAAAAGAAGCTAATTAACCGATAACAAACTTTAACACAATGTTAAGGTTGTGGTTTTTTCAACATCTTTTCCCATTCAAAAATACCTAAAAAAACTAAGCGTCTGGAGGCTATACAATTAAAGGAGCTGTTAATTTATTAACAAAAGTTGATATCTATCTCAAATAGGATTTTAAGAGATTTTCAGTAGAATCGTCATGTTCCCGGATTTCTGAGCTCTGTATTTCGGAAAGGATTTGTGAAGCTAATTGCTTTCCTAATTCCACTCCCCACTGATCATAACTGAATATATTCCAGATCACGCCCTGAACAAAGATCTTATGCTCGTACATCGCGATCAATTTTCCCAAACTTGCAGGTGTAAGCTTGTTTATCAATATGGAAGTGGTGGGCTTGTTCCCTTCGAAGATTTTGAAGGGTTTTAGTTTTTTTATTTCATCTTTTGACAGGTTTTTATCCTCCAGTTCTTTTTGAACATCTTCTGAAGTTTTTCCCATCAGGAAGGCTTCGGTCTGGGCAAAATAATTGGCCATCAATTTATCGTGATGATCTTTGTCCCCATATAACGACTCTTTATAACCAATAAAATCTGCGGGGATCAATTTAGTGCCCTGATGGATCAACTGGAAAAAAGCATGCTGGGAGTTGGTCCCGGGTTCGCCCCAAATAATATTTCCCGTTTGGTAGGAAACAGGTTCCCCATTCCTGTCCACACTTTTACCGTTGCTTTCCATAATTGCCTGCTGCAGGTAGGAAGGCAGTTTCTGTAAATATTGGGTATAAGGGATAACCGCTTCGCTTTCAGCCTTGAAAAAATTGTTGTACCAAATGCTCAATAAGGCAAGTTGTACCGGGATATTCTGGCTGAAGTCTTCATTTTTAAAATGAAGGTCCATTTGGTGAGCGCCTTCCAATAATTCGTTAAATTGGTTGTAGCCCACTGCCAGGCTAATGGATAAACCAACTGCGCTCCAAAGTGAAAATCTACCGCCAACCCAATCCCACATTGGAAAAATATTATCTGGGTCAATACCAAATTCCTGAACATTCGCAATATTGCTGGAAACCGCCACAAAATGTTTGGACACAGCCTCGGCCGGCGCCTTCTTTTTAAACCAGGTTCTGGCTGTATTGGAATTGGTAAGGGTTTCCTGTGTGGTAAAGGTTTTTGAAACAATTACGAACAAGGTGGTTTCGGGATTCAGATCTTTCAGGATTTCATGCACGTGATCTCCATCCACATTTGAAATATAATGTAGGTTTAGGTGGTATTTGTAAAATTTTAATGCTTCGGTAACCATTGCCGGACCAAGATCTGATCCCCCAATTCCTATATTTACCACATCGGTAAAAGGCAGGCCGGTATATCCCAATTTTGTCCCTTCAATTATAGAATTTGAAAACTTCTTGATTTTCTCTTTTGCCTGGTAAACTTCCGGCATTACGTTTTCCCCATCTACCAAAACCTCTTCATCTTCTGATGTTCTTAAAGCGGTATGCAGCACGGGCCTATTTTCGGTTTGATTGATGGCTTCCCCTTTATAATAGGATTGAATTGCTTCCGCCAGACCACATTCTTCTGCCAATTCTATCAGGATTTTTTGGGTTTCTTCCGTAATCCTGTTTTTGCTTAAATCCAGATAAAAATCCTCCCAGTGAAGTGTAAGTTCATTCGCTCTTGCAGGGTTTTCAGCAAAAAGCTGCTTCATTTCCAAATCCTTGATTTCTTCGAAATGTCTATTTAATTTCTCCCAGGCTTTGGTTTTGGTAGGGTTTATATTTTTCATCTGTAGTGTATTATTTTTCTCTTGATCTTCTGTTAGTTTTTGGGAAGCCTTATTTTAAAGGACGATTCTAAAATCGTTGTTCGTTGTTCTTAAATTGTTTTTTTAATTTTTTAGAACTCCCATTTAGTAAAACCTGTTCAACAGTGGTTTTCGTATTTATATTTTTTTAAATGGGATTTTGTCCAGTTCCAATTTGACAGGTTCTATGGATGCAAAATAATTATCTTTTAATTTATCGGCAATCGGTTCTGCAGCAGGAAGATTTTGTTTGAATGGATCCACCTGTTTTCCATGAACCCAAAACCTGTAACAAACATGGGGGCCGGTTGCAAGGCCTGTACTACCGACAAATCCAATCACATCTCCTTGTTTAACACGCTGCCCAACCCGTACATTTCTTTTGGACATATGAAGATATTGTGTAGTATAAGTGGCATTGTGTTTTACTTTTACGTAATTTCCGTTCCCACCAGTATATCCGGACGCTATTACCGTTCCGTTGGCGGTGGACCAGATGGGGGTTCCCCGGGGCGCTGCATAATCTGTTCCTTTGTGGGCCTTCCATCGCTTTTGCACTGGATGATATCTGTTCTTTGAATACCTGGAAGATATACGACTAAAATTTAAAGGCGCTTTTAAAAAGAAACTCTCCAGGGGCCTGGCTTTTTCATCATAAAAATTGAGATTACCGGATTCGGGATCTACCATATAATTAAAGGCGTAGTAAGGTTTTTTCTGATGGACAAAAACAGCGCCTTCAATACTTTCTATTCCGGCATAAATGGTATCGTTAATATATTTCTCGGTATATACCATTTTAAACTGATCGCCTTTTTGAAGTTTCCAAAAATCGATGCTCCATTGGTAAATACTGCTCAACCTGTAAGATAAGAGTACGCTTAAACCCTGGCTTTCCATAGATTCGGAAAGGTTACTTACAATTACTCCCGAAACAGTCCTTCTTTTAATGCTTACCGGTTTTTGGGCTTTGTAGGCGGCAATATTATCGGCAATATTCACCACTGTATATTCTATTCTATCGTTTTCATAAATAAAAAATTGAGGCGTTTTAGCAGAATCCCGGGCTTTTAAGATTGCATAAGGTTTTCCAATTTTCAATCTGGTTGGATCCAAAGTTTCCCGAACCTGTTCCATGATTTCAAAAACTTTTGTTCCGCTAACACCCTGAACACCCAGAATCCCGCCAAAACTATCACCAGATCTTATGGTATCGCGCACTACTTCAAAATCATTCAGCACAAATCCATATTCTTTAAATATGGGTTGCTTCTCCACAACTTTTACTTCGCTTAAATCCTTCTGCTCAATTTTTTCATTACAGGCAGTAAATGCCATCGATAACAATAGTAAAAAACTTAATTTTCTCAATTTTAATTTTATTTTTCTGTATTTAACAAATGGGTTACCCATTCTTTACCCCAATTATTGAATTCTTCTTTTGACCAAAGGTTCGGAAAAAAACTGTTTTTTTGGAAACTGGGGGGTAAAAATTCCTTCCAGTTTGTACCACCTGTAGCTGCAAGTGCCATCTTGTCCTTATTCAAATACCTGTGGGCCGCGCCCATATGCATTAACAACCAATTGACGTTTAAATTGCTGTCAAAGGTACGCAACGCATCAATTAAAATTTGATCGTTTTTTTCTTTTTCGGGAAGTTGCAGATATTTGTGATACAAGGTTTCCCCCTTCAACTGATTAGCGATGCGCAAAAACCGAGGTGTATAGCGCAATTCAAATTGTTTTAGGGTAAGGGTTTTTTCGCCTGTGGCCAGATCAATTCCTCCCTTTTTCCAATATAAGTTATCATACAACTCCTCGATGCTGTTTTCTGAAGAAAAATTTTCCCTCAATTCAAACGGGACCAAATGTTCTAAAGGGGTTGAATTTAATTCGATCATCCTGAACTGTGCCGATTGGAATCCGCTGGCGGGCAGAAG
>Ga0307486_1003262_pt1 | contig 10646 bp, 9 predicted proteins | sample CBIW02metaG_FD_203663 | JGI IMG/M metagenome (GOLD analysis project Ga0307486, IMG submission 203663) | Sea-ice brine microbial communities from Beaufort Sea near Barrow, Alaska, United States - CBIW 0.2 | ecosystem: Environmental > Aquatic > Marine > Coastal | place: USA: Alaska | collected... | reverse complement strand
TGGCCGCGCCATAGAACGTGTCGTTGTTGTGGTGATGGTGCCGCTCATCGATCGGGAAGCGCTCGGCCATGCCGTAGACGGATGCGCTCGACGCCGCGATCACCTTGCTGACGCCGTGTTCCTGCGCAGCCTCATAGACGTTGAACGTTCCGTCGACGAGCACTTCCAGTGCCAGACGAGGTTCCTCCGCGCACTGTGTGATGCGGATGGCGGCCTGGTGGAATACCAGGTCCTTGCCCCGTGTGACATCGTGCACGAGGTCACGGTCGCGGATATCACCTTCGACGAGGGCGACCCGGCCCGTGGCGAGCGCCGGAACCAGGTTGCTGCGCCGACCCCGCACGAGATTGTCAAGGACGTCCACGTGCGCCACTCCTGCGTCAAGAAGCTGATCGACAAGGGTGGACCCGATCGTTCCGGCTCCCCCGGTGACCAGGACTTGGGCACCCTGCAGGGCGCTCATCGGACGACCGCCGCACGCGCGGTATGCGCGCGTACTGCGGTATCGGCGGCGCCCTCGACGGTAGCCAACAAACCATGGCCCTCAAGGCTGCGGCTCGCCGCCTCCAGCACGGACAAGACGCGCAGACCCGCCTCGCCGTCCGTGCGCGGTGCGCGCCCGTCGCGGATGCTCTCCGCGAATTCCGCCGCCATCGCGCCGAGGGCTTCGCGCTCCGGCAGCGCCGGCGACCAGGTGTCGCCCAGCCGGTACGAGACCATGGAGGCGGCGGCATCCGCGCCGTCGACGGCCTGCTGGGTGAGGTCGACGCCGCGGTCGTACACGCTGAGTCGCTGCTGCGGGTTCAGGTCGTCCCATACCAGCGTGCGCAGCGTGCCGCCGATCACCATCTGTCGGATCTTCGTCGGGCTCAACCAGTTGACATGCACATGCGCGATCGCGTCGTTGCGCAATGGGATCGTCAGGTAACCGATGCAGGCCTTTCCGGCACGGAGCGGATCCGCGCCCTGCGCGGAGACCGCGTCCGGACGGAGCCCGTCAGGCAGCACGAAATCGATGATCGACAGGTCATGGGGCGCGAGGTCCCAGAACACATTGACGTCCGGCTGCACCAGGCCCAGGTTGATGCGAACCGAGTCAATGAACAGGATGTCGCCGAGCGCCCCCTCGGCGATGAGCTCGCGGATCTTGAGCACGGCAGGGGTATAACAGTAGGTGTGGTCGGCCATCAGGGTGAGGCCACGTTCCGCCGCCGCACGGACCATCTCGGCGCCGTGTTCCCGGCTGTCGGCGAGTGGCTTCTCCACGAGAACGTGCTTGCCGGCGCGCAGGGCGGCAATCACAAGGGTGTGATGTGTGCGGGCCGGGGTCGCGATGGCGACGGCGTCGACGTCGCGCCGTTCGAGGAGCGAGGCAACGTCGCTGTAGGCGGCCACATTGGCACCGACCCGATCGGCCAGGGCCTCGGCCCGGGGGCCGTCCAGATCACAGATGGCGACAAGATCCCAGTCGCAGCTCGAGATAAAATTACGAGCCAGATTCGGTCCCCAGTAGCCCGCCCCAATCACAGCCACGCGCAGCCTTGCCGGTGCCTTCAACGCCGTCATCACTGTCCCTTCTATTCCATGTCAGTGCCCGTTTCGAGGGGCGATTGAGGTCGACCCCTCCTTTTCCTGGCAGCGCATATACCCCCAAATAAAGGGGTCAAGGTTCGGCGCGCAGCACGCGCCGCGGATAATGAGGTTATCTCACGCCAGAAACTGTGCCACAGCATCCCGCCGTTCGCGTCCCCCCAACATGGGTTATTCAACGTGAAAAGGGGCCGTCTGGCCCGAAATTGCACCCCCAGAGCGGGTGTGCCCGGGCGTGCTGATTGCTTCCGAGCTCGTGGCAGCTCATTGACGGCGACAGGGCGCCCTTCCTCACCGCCCGATCAGGGGAAGCCCTACCCCCGATCTGGACGAGATACGCCGCTATAAAGAGAGGTATCGTCTGCACCAGAGTTTTCCAAAGCATGCCAATTCCCGACTTTTGGAGAGATCCTTGTGATGTTTCTTCCGACCGCGCACATGCAGTCCAGCGTGATGGACCCCGGGCACCCCGGGCCCCTCACGTGGTGCGCGCACGGACCTCGCCGAGGCGGTCGTTCCTCATGAGCGAGCCAACGGCGGCACTCATTACTCTCTCGTCGGTTTCGAAAACATTGCCGTCGATCGCGCGACTAACGGGGGCGTACTGACATGAAGGCTTCACCAGATCGACTACGCATCGCACTCCTGGGCACTAGAGGGGTTCCCGCCACCTACGGGGGTTTCGAAACGGCCGTCGAACAGATCGGGCGACGGCTCGTGCAGCAGGGTCACGAGGTCACCGTGTACTGCCGTCGCACCGGGACCCCCGAGCCGGCGGAGCATTTGGGCATGAAGCTCGTCTTTCTGCCGGCCCTGCACCACCGCGTGTTGGAGACACTCAGCCACACGGCGCTGTCCGTGCTGCACGTGATTCTGCATCCACGTCGTCCCGACGTCGCCTTTGTGTTCAACGCCGCCAACGCCCCATTCGTTCCGCTGCTCCGCGCGCGCGGCATACCTACAACGGTGCACGTGGATGGCCTTGAGTGGAAGCGCGACAAATGGGGCGGCGTAGCCCGGCGCTACTACCGCTGGGCCGAAGAGTTTTCGGTGCTCCAGGCCGACGCGCTCATCGCCGATGCGCAGGGCATTGTGGACTACTACCAGAACGAATTCGACATTCCCACGGAGCTCATCACCTACGGCACCCCGATTCTGACCGACACGGCGTCCGACAAACTCGCCGCCCTAGGCCTGGAACCCGGAAACTACCACCTCGTCGTCGCGCGCTTCGAACCAGAAAACCACGTCGACGTGATCATTCGGGGATACGTCGCCAGCCAAGCCACCCTGCCCCTCGTCGTCGTTGGATCGGCACCGTATGCGCTCGAATACACCCGCCAGATCAAGAAAATCGCCGCCTCGGATTCGCGCGTGCGGTTGGTCGGCGCGGTCTGGGACCAGGACCTGCTCGACCAGCTGTACGCACACGCGGCAACGTACCTCCACGGGCACTCCGTGGGTGGAACCAACCCCTCGCTGCTGCGAGCCATGGGTGCAGGGACGGCGGTCATCGCCTGGGACGTGGTATTCAACCGTGAGGTCCTCGGTGCCGCCCGCGCGTGTTTCCTCAACCCCGCGACGCTGTCCGCGCTCATCGAGGCCGCGGAACGCTCACCGGAACACACCCGCAGCGTCGGCCGCGCCCTTCAAGCCCGTGCCAGGGAACTCTACGACTGGGACAAGGTCACGCTCGCGTACGAGGCGCTGGCCGTGCGCCTGCAGGCCGGATACAGCACCCGCGGCATGAGCGTAGGTCGTACGACCGACCCGGGGTGGCACAGTCCGCAGTCGCTTCAACGCGGCCCGGCGCCCATTGACGTCAGAGGATCAGTGTCATGAACCGTCCGCCCACACGTACCATCCGTGAGGCCGAGACCTATCGGCAAACGGTGCAACGGTTGTCGTCGGCGCAGAAGACCGCGGCTCGCGGAGCTCCCGCCTACTCGATCTATGTCAACCGTCGGGTGGGACGGTACCTCGCAGCGGGCGCCTACCAGCTGGGCCTCACCCCGAACATGGTGACCGGCGTCAGCGCGGTCTTCACCTTCGCCGGCATTGTCCTGCTTGCCGTCGGCCAACCGACGTGGATGCTCGGGACGTCGGTCTGGCTGCTGCTCGCGCTCGGATACGCTTTCGACTCGGCCGACGGCCAGGTGGCCCGACTCCGAGGCGGCGGGTCACCATCGGGTGAATGGCTCGATCATGTGGTGGATTCGGTGAAGATCTCGAGCCTGCACCTCGCCGTCCTTGTGACGGCCTTCACCCATTTCGCTCTGTCGAGTCCCGTCTGGCTACTCGTGCCGATCGGGTTCACCGTGGTCGCAGCCGTGTCTTTCTTCGCCATGATCCTCAACGATCTGCTCAAGGCCAAGCATGGTTCCGGGGCGGCGCCGGCCCGGCCCAGCACGGTATGGCGGGCGTTGCTGGGAGCACCGACGGACTACGGATTCCTCTGCTTCTCGTTCGTTCTCCTCGGGATCCCCTGGCTGTTCTTTGCGGTCTACGCGCTGCTCTTCGTCGCCAATTCGGGCTACCTCGTTCTGGCGCTCATCAAATGGTTCAGGGACATGGGCGCCCTCGGCGCCGTGCCCGCCCACTCGGCAACGGTGAGCTCGTGACCCTCTCCCCCGATATCGCCCTGGTGATCGTCAACTACGGCTCAGACACCCTGCTCGACGAGAACTTCACCCGTCTCGACGGCGAGATCGACCCCGCGCATGTTGTGGTCGTCGACAACTTTCGTAGCGCCACGGATACCGCACGGATGTCCGACCTCGCGACCCGGCGCGGGTGGAGCCTGCTGCGCCTCCCGCAGAACCGGGGCTTCGGCGCCGGAACGAATGCCGGCGTGGCGAGGGCCCAGGAGCTCGGCTGCCGCCGCTTCCTGATCATCAACCCGGACGCTCGGATCGACGCGGTGGGGGTCGCAGCGCTGGCGGCTGAGTGCGCGGCGCATCCGAAGAACATCGTGGGCGCGCGAATCCGGCGACCGGACGGATCCGTCTGGTTCAACGGCGGCAGCATCCTGCTCGATCGCGGGCGCACGAGTACCGGTCCGGCCGCGCGCAGTTCGGATCCGGGCGGCTGGGTCACGGGGGCCTGCCTGATGATCCACACCGATCTCTGGGATCGCCTGGGCGGATTCGACGACGAGTACTTCCTGTACTGGGAGGACGTCGACCTGTCCTGGCGCTGCACGAAGTCCGGCGGGCGCCTGACCGTCTTGCCTGACCTCGACGTGGAACACAGCGTCGGTGGCACTCAGGCCGGCGGAGGCAAATCGGCCACGTACGTGTACTACAACTGCCGAAACCGGCTCTTGTTCGCGTCGCGACATCTCAGTCGGAGAAGGTTCGTGTCCTGGCTGCTGAGCAGTCCGGGCTACGCATCGGCCGTCATGCAGCACGGGGGGCGCCGGTCTCTGGCCCGCCACCCGCTCACCATGATCGGCGCTGCTCTCTTCGGAACGGCAGCGGGTGGCGCGCAGGCCCTGATTCGGCGTGCGGCACGACCGACAACAACGTACGGCTGGCAGCGGTGATTCAAAGGGGAAGCACAATGGAACCGATCGAATATTTGCGCGCCGTGGCCAAGCAGTGGCTCGTCATTGTGCTGCTCGGCGTCCTCGGGTTCGGCGCAGCGTGGGCGTATGTGGCCAACGCGACACCGCTGTACAAGTCGACGAGCAGTGTTTTTGTGTCTTCCGAGCGTGGCGAGACCACGAGCGAGCTCGTGCAGGGATCCACCTTCAGTCAAAATCTCGTGCAATCGTACGCGCAGCTCGCCACTATGCCGGCGGTGCTTGATCCGGTGATCGCCGAACTCAACCTCGGGACCACGGCGCCGGCCCTTGCCCAATCCGTCGTCGCCGCGACGCCCCTGAACACGGTCATCATCGAGATCATCGTATCCGACGAGTCGCCGGCGCAGGCGGCCGAGATCGCGAATTCCCTTACGCGTTCATTGGCGACGGTCGTGCAGAAACTCGCCCCGATGGGCCCGAACAACACACCGTCGATCACACTCAGCACCGTGTCCACCGCCCAGGCCGCAACCGCGCCCTACTCGCCCAACACGCGGCTCTGGCTCATCACGGGGGTGGCGGCCGGCCTCGCGCTCGGGGTCGTGTTCGCCCTCGCTCGCGAGCTTCTTGATACCCGAGTGCGCGGCGAAAAGGGCCTTCTGCGTGTCACGGATGCCCCGCTGCTCGGCAAGGTCGGTGAAAAGCGCCGTGGAGACCCGGTCGGCCTGGTCATGCGTGCCATGCCGCGGAGCGTGCTCGCGGAAGGCTACCGTCGCATTCGCGCAAATCTGGAATTCATCGATGTGGACAGTCGTCCCCGCTGCGTGGTCGTCACCTCACCCGTCGTCGCCGACGGTAAGTCCACAAGCGCGCTCAACCTCGCCCTGGCCATGGCCGAAAGCGTTCCCCGCGTGCTCCTCATCGACGCAGACCTGCGCCGACCATCGATCGCCGGGATGTGCGACATTGAGGGCGAGGTAGGCCTGACCACCGTTCTGGTCGGCACCGTGGCTCTCGAAGACGCCGTCACCCTGTGGGCCGGCGTGCTGCACGTGCTCCCGTCCGGGGCGCTTCCCCCCAACCCCGGCCAGCTGCTCGGCTCCACGGCCATGAGCGACCTTGTGTTGACGCTGCGAAGGGAATACGACTTCATCGTGATCGATTCCCCTCCCCTGCTTCCGACATCCGACGCCCTCGGCCTCGCCCACCTGGCGGACGGGGCCATCGTCGTCGCCCGAGACAAGTCGACCCGGCGCGCTCAGCTCGCGCACACCCTGGAATCGCTCGACGCCGTGAAGGCCAGGTTGCTCGGGATCGTGCTCAACCGGGTGAAGGAACGCCATTCCGACGCCTATGACTACGTGGAGTCGCCGACCGCCACGGCCCGCCGCTCTGCGGCCCGACCCGCAGATGTCGACCCGGACATTTCCGGGTCCCGGTCGCACGCGACCCCGGCGAGCCGCCGTGGCCAATGACCTCCGAGACGACGGCGCGAACATTGCGAGTCATGCAGTCCTTTCCGGAGGGTCGCACGACGACCAACCCGTATCTCCTGCAGCTTCTCGCGGGGCTCGCGCCGTACGCTGAGGTCTCGGGACTATCGTGGCGACGCGGCCTGACGCGACGCGTCGACGTGTTCCACGTGCACTGGCCGGAACTGCTTCTGCGGGCGCGATCGCCCGGTCGGCGCTGGGTTCGGCGGCTTCTCTTGCGTATCCTGCTGCTGAAATGGCGGCTGCAACACACTGCGATCGTGCGCACCGTGCACAATACCGCGAGCCACGAGGCGATACCGATTCGTGACGCGTCGCTGCTCGCCCGTCTGGACAGGCAGACCTCGCTGTGGATTCGCCTCAACCCGTCGACCGAGATTGCCAGTGTGGATGCGGGGGCACCGGGCGCGCCCGTGCGGACGATCATCCACGGCCACTATCGGACGTGGTTTGCCGGGTGCGCCGTGCCGCCGCCGGTGAGCGGCCGGCTGCTGCACTTCGGGCTTCTTCGCCCTTACAAGGGAGTCCCCGCACTCATCGACGCTTTCGTCGGCTGCCCCGATTCCTCCGTGCCCGAGGCCGCGCCGCTGACGCTCCACATCTGCGGGTCGCCCGTGACGCCGGCATTCGGCGCCGACGTCGTGCAGGCGGGCAGCGCCGACCCTCGCATCACCGTTGTGCTGGGGCACGCGTCCGACGCGGTGCTCGCCCACGAGATCGGGCAGGCCGAGCTCGTCGTGTTGCCCTACCGCGACATGCACAATTCCGGCGCGGCTCTGCTCGCTTTGTCCCTATCCCGTCCGGTGCTCGTTCCCTCGAATGCGGTAACCCGCGCGCTCTGCGACGAGGTCGGTGCCGGATGGGTGTTCGCGTACGACGGTGCGTTGTCAGCGGAGCAGCTTCGTGAAGCGATGGCCCGCGCCCGGGAACGTAGCACCGGACAGGAACCTGACCTGTCTGGGCGGGACTGGCCGCGTGTGGTGGCCGAGCACCTGGCGGCATACCGCGCGGCGGTGCAGCACGTCGCCTAACCGGTTTGGAACAACCACGCATCGGCCGCCAGACGACCGTCGCGGTCCGGAAGTGCCGCGGCGACGCTGGCGGCGGGCCGGTCGGTGAGTAGCGTCAGGATGATGGCGTCCGCGAGAAGTTGTGGCGTCCCGTTCGCAGCCACGACCGCGTGACCGTTTCGTTCCAGCCACGACGAGAGTCCGGTCTGGCTCGTCGTCACCACAGAGCACCCGTGGGCCAGACCCTCCACGATGGGAAGCCCCACCTGTTCCCGCCACGTGCGGGTTGGTTGGGACGGCAGGGCGAGGACCGCGCTGCGTCGCAGAAGCCGATGGATATTCGCTCTGCTGGGATCGACAACGACCTCGATCGTGGGATCCGTCGCGGCGGCATGCTGCACCACGCTCTCGAGTTCGCCCTTTCCGACAATGGTCAGTCGCGCAGTCGGCAGTCGTGCCACAACGAGGGGCCAGGCCCGAAGCAACTCGGGAATGCCCTTGCGCTGCGTGAACGCCCCGAGAAAGGTCACTCCGCCGGAACGCATCTCGGGCGGATCGGCGTTGTCGCACGTGCACTGCGCCGGGAGCGCGGGTATCAGCGTTGAGCGGGTGCGACCGCGCGGAACTCCCCACACCGATTCGTAGGTGAGTCGAGCGGCATCCGTTCCGAAAACGAGGCTATCGAGGTTTCTCCACACGTATCGGGCGAGCGCCGCCGTGAGGGCGCGGCGCGGAATGCTCCTGACCGGGACCACCCTCGCCCACGGGTTGGCATTCTCAATCAGGTAGCTCACGATGACGGTGCGTGGTCCGCCCACGAGGGCGCGAACTCGAAGCCCGGCAATGGCCAGGGCTGTGGCCGCGACGTTGGACGTCATGAAGGGCTCCGTGACCTCGAGCTCGCGTACGGGCGAGCGAACGAGCAACCAGGCGGCGCGCACGGGGCCGGCCTGCACGAGGGTGAGCCCGGCTGTGAGCGACTCTTCGAAGTCATAGCGAACACTGCGGTACAGGATCGTCGCGGGGGCCAGTTCGTGGGCACGTTCGAGGTGTGCACTGCGCACTGTTCGGTACAAGCGGGCCCGCGATCCGATGCGCCGCCGCCACGCCCGGGGGCCGACGGCCTGCGGCGCTGTGTCGCCGCGCCGGGGCGCCGCCTGGTTCACGACGAGTGGCTGACCGACGCGTCGGGCGCGCGCTCCGGCACGTTGCGCTGGTACTCGCTGTAGACCGATCCCACCGAACCGGTGAGCATCCCGGCGCCGCGTGCCGCGGTGCGGAGCCCTCTGGCGCGCTGCGCGATCTGACCGGTGAGAAATCCGATGCCACAATGTGCGCCCCCGCCCACAAGGCGAGCGAGACCGCGAACGATGAGGGACGTGCGCACCAAAACGCGCCGGGCGGAGCGAGTTCCATCGAGGTGGATCCGGCTCCAGGTGTTGCCGATCCGAAAGGAACGGCGCAGCACCCAGTCTCTCGTGAGGCGTTGCTCCGGCACCACGTCGATCACGACGGCCTCGTCACACCAGAGCATGCTCCCGCCGCGTGCGTGCAGTTGACGAGTGAAGAGGGAGTCGGAGCCACCGCTGAGTCCGAACCGTTCGTCGAAGCGCACCTCGAGTCGGTGCACCTGCTCGACGTCGAGGAGCAGGTTGTTCGTGGCAGCCAGCGACACCCGCGTTCCCGTGGGCATGCGGCGTCGCTCGAAGAAGCGGCCGGCGCGAATCCATTCACTGGGTTCCGTGTCGTAGCGGGAGACGACGGGTCCGACCACCGCGGCGGGACGCGCGGCCCGATACGTTTGAAGCAAGAGCGCCAGCCACTGGGCCGTGGGGCGTTCATCGTCATCGATGAAGACCAGGAGATCGAAAGCGGCGGCCTCGGTAAGGGCCAGATTTCTCGCGGCCGCGATCCCAGGGGTCTTCTCGTGCGCGTAGCGCACCAGCCCGGACGCCCCGAACTCGTCGACGAGGTCCCGGGCCCCGCCACCCGGATCGTTGTCGACAACAATGATCTCGCTGCGGGGCACGTCGGCGTCGGCCGGCCCCGGCAGCGTGGCGAGCTGGTCGATGAGTTCGGGAAGGAGCTCCCGCAGGTCATCGGGGCGCTGATAGGTCAGCACGGCGATGAGCACCCGTGGCGGGGTTCGACCCCCCGTCATTCTGCCGGCCGAGCCGTGAGATTATCGAACGCCGCGGTGAACGGCTCGGGGTTTGCCGACCCACTCAGGTACATGGCGAGTCCGATCGACCCCGGCGCCTGCAGCGCGGCCGCGCCGTCGGTGGTGGACAGCTGCCAACTCGCGGGCTCGGGTGTCCCCGCCTTCCAGACCTTGGCGCGAAGGGTGGTCGGCGAGGTGCCGAACGCCTGCACGGTCACCTGCAGCGCCTCCCCGGCCACGTGGGTGAGGCCGGAGACCGTGGCGGCCGAGAGGGTCGTACCCCCGCGCAGCAGCTGAAGCTGCACCAGCCCGGTCGGGAGCACCTTGACCCTGGCGCGGTAGTCGTCGTTTCCCACTCGCCGGGCGATCACGGACACGTACGTTCCGGAACCGGTGGGCGCCTTCGGCAGCGTCAGGGCCACGGTGACCTCTGTGTTCACCGACGACACCCCGGAGAGGTAGGAGTTGACGGTCGCGCTGGGGACCGCCGCGGTGAGCGTGCCAACGCCCTGGGCGACCGCGTAGTCGGACGCGGCGCCGGTTACGGTCCAGGCTCCTCCGGTGTCGGCCGTGCCGAGTCCGTCGGAGACCGTGCGTTCGAAGGTGTCGAGAGCGAACGCCGAATTGGCGGCCGGAGCCGGAACGACGACGGTCTTCGCGCTCGTCCCCGTGGCCCCGCCGTTGTCGGTCACCGTGAGGGTGATGGGGTAACTTCCCGCAGTCGCGTAGGCGTGCGTTGCGGTTGATCCGCTGCCCGTCGTTCCGTCACCCCATGTCCACGCGAAGGAGGCGATCGTGCCGTCGGCGTCGGTCGACGCTCGGGCGTCGACCGCGACGGCCAGGGGCGAGACGGCGGCGGTGAACGA
>Ga0307486_1003261_pt1 | contig 10646 bp, 6 predicted proteins | sample CBIW02metaG_FD_203663 | JGI IMG/M metagenome (GOLD analysis project Ga0307486, IMG submission 203663) | Sea-ice brine microbial communities from Beaufort Sea near Barrow, Alaska, United States - CBIW 0.2 | ecosystem: Environmental > Aquatic > Marine > Coastal | place: USA: Alaska | collected... | reverse complement strand
GGTCTTCTCAAGCGGAACCGGCCAGACGTCGTCGCGACCTAACCGAAGTTCCGGCTCACGGCATCTGTCCGCGAGCGAACGCTGCCACCGACCGGGTATTAATGAGGTTGCGTAATAACACGTCAGAACCGGATGCCCACAGGCGGAAGCCCTGGACTGGCTGTAGCTCTGGGTGCGTCGTAGGTGTGGCGTCCCTCCGCGAGCCGCTGCGCCGCTTCGAGGGCGGCTCGAGCGCGTGCGGCATCGAGCTTCTGCGCCGTCGAGTCCGGTGCAGCGCCGAGCGGTCGCGCGGCGACGATGCCGTACCGGTCGCGGTAGGCCGCGACCGTGCACGCGTGCTGTCGCCATACTGCGGATGCCGACCCCCGCGGCGCGACCCCGAGCGCTCGAGTCCAGGTCTCCCCCGCCAGCAGGGCTTCGTCGAGGACGGCGCTCGCCCGCGATTCGATCAGGTTGCTGCGCTCAACGAGGGCGCGGCGCATGGCGGCATCCATCGGCCCGGCCGCACGAGCGATGAGGCCCGCGACGAGACGCGGCGTCCGGCGCGAGCGACCCGCGCCGGCCTCCCGAGAAACGGCCGCTGCCACCCTGGCGCGGAGAACGGCCGCGATGTCCTGGGCATCTTCGAACCCGCGTGCCGCAACCACGCGTGGAAGCACACTCGCGATATCCAAGTGGTGGGCCTCAGCTCGCCGCAGCTCCGCGGTGAACGGCCCGAAGGCATCCGATTCGATTACGGCGTCAGCCTGGTCCGGCGAGAGGCCGCTCTCGCGCACGACCGACACCCACCTGTCGTGCTGCGCGGCCGCCGCGATGGTCTCGTACTCCGCCGCGAGTTGCGCCACCGATCCCCACGCATCCTGCTCCGCCGCGATCGTCTCGTGTGCGGACAGCTCAGCACCGACGTGCTGCAGAATGCCGAAGAGGATGCTGCGGGCCGTCACGTCGCCATCGTCACCTGGCCGCGGCCCCACGTGGGCGACATCGGGCCGGTCGACAGCGACGTACGCGCTGTTCGCCTCGCGACCCCGCGTCATCGCGACGTAAAGGTTCTCGCGCGGCATGCTCGGCGCGACGACAACGTGCGCGGTGTCGGTCGTGATTCCCTGCGCCCGGTGCGAGGTGACCGCATAGCCCAGTTCCACGTGGTCGCGCACGTACTTGGCAGGAAGCAGCACCGTGTTCCCCCACCGCCGACCGTGCCGCCGTACTTCGACCGAACCGTTCCGGTGCACCTCGATCACGGCCCACCGGTCACCGTTGCGCACCCACGTTCGAGACGCGTAGAGCCGGCGATCGTTACGACGGGTGATGACCGTGTCTCCGACAGCGGTGCGGGTTCCGTCATGCAGGGCGACTTCGCGCAGCGCATCGACCCGGCCCTCGAGAATTAGTTCCGTGCGAGCGCGCACGTTCAGCGAGGCAACCGCCTCGTTCGAGTCGCTGATCAGCACGGTCTCCTTGCCGGCTCGAGTATCCGCTCGCCAGGCCTCATAGGCCGCATCCGCCATGGCCTCGGTGGTGCCATCGCGTAGTCGGTCGTGAGAGCCGAAGAGGTCGATCACGTCGGGGCTGCCCTGGCGCAGTCCGAGGGATGCCGCCTTCTCCCACTCGTGCACGAAGCGGTGCACGTCGATAAGTTCGGGCGCATCCCCTCGATCGTGCACCAGCATCGAATACGCGCCTCCGGCGTCGACCGACTGGAGCTGGGCGTAGTCACCCACCAGCAGAACCTTCGCGCCAGCATTCGCGGCCAGCGCGGTGATCCGATCCAGAGGCAGGGTGCCCGCCAACGACGCCTCGTCGATGATCACGAGCTGACCGGCCCGGAACGTCGTGCCGTGGTCGAGGTGTGTCTGCCACCATTTCGCCAGGTTCTCGGTCGTGACGCCGAGGTCCGTCGCGAGCACCGTCGCGGCGGCGGCCGAGGGTGCGAGCCCGACGACGGAGCCCGCACCGTGGGCCGCCTCCCAGGCGTGACGAAGCACGCTCATCGCCGTCGTCTTGCCAGCGCCGGCCGGCCCAACCAGAACATCAACGACCCGGCCCGAGCCGACGATCGACACGAGCGCCGCGAGCTGGCCATCGGCGAGCACTCCCCCGCCCGGAAGCTTCGAGCGCGCGGCCGATCGCAAGGTCGTCACCGCGACACGTGGCCCGCTCACGTCGGCGGCACGCTCGAGCAGCCGCGACTCAGCCTCCAGCAACTCGGTCGACGTGAACACGGCGGAGTGCTTCGGCCGGAAGACCGACGTGCCGTCCTCACGTTGGAAGGCCGCAGGGTTGGAGGCGAGCTCGGGTGGCGTGATGCGCAAGGACGCGCGCTCGGCGGCATCCGTTATGAGCCCGACGACAGCCTCTCGATCCGAAGCGGATGCGAAGCGGTACTTCATTGTTTGTCGCGCTGCCTCGGCCGTGAGATTCCAATGCCGCCACGTTGCGCGCTTCTCACTGACGGCCGTCATCACGCTCAACGCCAGCGCATCGATGGCGTCGCGCGGCAGATCCTCTGCGCGCAGTACGGGCACAGACGGGTGAGCGGATGCCGCACTCACCAGCGCCGACGCGTTGCGCCCGAGCACGAGCTTGGCGCGTTCTCGCCACGCCGCCGTCAGCTCCGCCAACGAGTGCACCTGCTTCACGGGCCGAGTGGACAGCGTGGCCTGTGCGCGCAGCTTCGTGATGGTCACCGGGTTCGGATGACGCCCGTGACTCGCCACGTACGCCTCGATCAACCGGTCGGTTTCCACGTCGACGTGCCGGGACCTCGACGAGAATTCCACTACAAGCGCTTCCGGAACTGCGCTGATCGCCCACGCGGGATGGCGATCCCGCCCCCGCTCCCGCTTCTCCCACTGCACGCCGAACGATCGCGTGAGCGCGTCAGCAAACAGGGTCTCGTGCAGTTCGGAGAGCGCGACCACGGCCTCGTGCATCGGTCGGCCATCGAGCGAGCGCCACTTGCCGTCGAGCACGGTCTGCACCTTGTTGCTGATCACGACGTGCGTGTGCAGATGAGGGTCACCGGCCCGACTATCGAAGTGATCGAACGCCGTCGCGATCAGACCCGTCACATCCACATGGGCAACCGCACCGCCCTGCGCCGTCGTGCCGGTCCGCGTCGCCGCGACCTCGCGCTCCATGTACGCGATCACCTCGGCAACCGCCGCGTGGTGAGCCTCCGCGATGCGCGCCTGAATGGGCGCGTCGGCAATACCCCAGAGGACACTCGCTGACTTCGGAATCGAAAACGTGAAGTCGTAGCCGGCGACTGCGCGACGCTGACGTTCAGCTGGCTCATCCTCAACGGATGACGCGCCGCCGGGCGTCCCCTCGCTCGGGCCCGACTCCACAGAGTCCTCAGCCGGACCTGCAGAGGCTCGGCCTGCTGCCGTCCGGTAAACCGGATACGCACGCCCGAGGGCCTGGCCAGTGATTGGGTCGCGACCCAATCCGATGAGAAGCTGCAGTTGTTCCTCGATTACGTCGTCGCCCTCGACTAAGCCTCGATCCACCGGTCGAGTTGAGGTTGTAGCGGCGCGTTAAACAGAGAATGCCTGTCGGATCAGGAAAAATAGAACTTACTTAGGGTTCAATTCGTCCGCTCCGAGAGGCACCTCGTAGATGCAACTTTTCCACACTTCGAACCGCTTGTCAGCCACCTTCGACGACACGAATCTCGTGTCGGCCGCAGGGCTCGTCCCCGCGCTGGCGTTGGCGGTGAAAACCGGTCTCGGGGAGCTCGCAGACGCACGGATGAGCCTGCCCGGATACTTCGGCGCGAACGCCGGATTGAAAGTCACTGCACTGGTCGCGGGAATGCTCGCCGGCGCCGACTCGATTGACGACATGGCACTGCTGCGGCACGGCGGCATGAAGAAACTCTTCGTCGGAACCTACGCCCCGTCGACGCTGGGATCGTTCCTCCGGTCGTTCACGTTTGGTCACGTCCGTCAGCTCGATGCCGTCGCTTGGCGGTGGCTGGTCAACCTGGCCGCAATCACCCCGATCGTCGCCGGAATCGACGACTATGCCCTTGTCGATATCGACGACACCATCAAAGAAGTCCACGGCTACCAGAAGCAAGGCTCCGGCTACGGTTACTCGGGAGTCCGCGGGCTGAATGCTTTGATCGGCATCGTCTCCACGCCGAAGGCGGCACCGATCATCATCGGGTCCCGGCTGCGGAAAGGATCAACTGGATCCCCGCGCGGCGCGGGCAAGTTCGTCGGCGACGTCCTCGCCACCGTGAAACGCCTCCGCAGAACAAATGCGACCGGCGTCATACTTCTGCGCGCTGACAGCGCGTTCTACGGCCACGCCGTTGTCGCCGCCGCGCACCGCGCCGGCGCAAGAGTGTCCATCACCGCCCGGATGGACCCAGCTGTCAAGCGCGCCATCGCCACGATCCGCGCCGACCAGTGGACCACGATCAACTACACCGACGCGATCCGTGACGAGGACACCGGCGCCTGGATCTCGTCCGCCGAGGTCGCCGAAGTCACCTTCACCGCGTTCAGCTCACGCAAGAAATCCGAACGCATCGAAGGCCGCCTGGTCGTGCGACGGATCCCCGAACTGAACCAGAAAGCGCACGAAGGACAACCGACCCTCTTCGACACGCACCGCTTTCACGCGTTCTTCACGACCAGCGATCTGGACACCGTCACGGCCGATCAGACCCATCGCCAGCATGCGATCATCGAGCAAATAAACGCCGACCTCAAGGACAGCGCGCTGGCCCATCTGCCCTCCGGAGTCTTCACGGCCAACGCAGCCTGGCTCGTGCTCGCCACGATCGCGTTCAACCTCTCCCGCGCCGTTGGCTCGGTTGCCGGCGCTGATTTAGGCAAAGCTCGCAGCGGCACCATCCGCCGCAAACTCATCAATATCCCGGCCCGCATCTCAACGTCGGCCCGCAAGATCACCCTGCACCTCCCAGCGAGCTGGCCCTGGGAAACCGGGTGGACTTCCGCGTTTGCGGCGGCCTGCGGCCCGCCGCAAACCGCCACCACCTGACCATCCGCCACACGGCACCGAAGATCACGGAACACCATCGGCAGCAGGGCCGACAGCTTCACCGCGCCCACCACCAAAACACCGCTCAGAAATCACCGACCCCGCCCACTCAAAGCGGAGCGGTGGATCGAGGCTAAGAGACCACCGCCGAGACCCGCAAGGCCGCCTCCCATCCATCGGCCCGGCGGCGTTCCCTGCTCGGAGTAGTAGCGAGTCAGCGGCGTCGACAGCGAGCGCTTCCCGTCGCCAGCGGCGACCGTGCGTAGCAGGTACTTGTACCCGTCTCCGGCGCTCATCACCCGCATCGACACCGTCACCGCGTTCACCTCCGCTTTTCGTCACGAAGGTGCGCTACGTCAATCCCCGGGCATCGCGCCGTCGATTAGCCTGTTGCCTCTGAATTGAATCGCCAGTGGAGTGGATATCCTTCGTAGCTACTCTCAGACAGAAGTTCCTGACACTCACTGCGTATGGATCGTCGATTCCGACTATCTGCCATCATCGAAAAGGAACGATCGCCGCCGGTGGGCCTGGACCCATTCGATAGCGAGTGTCAATAGATTGCGACGCACTACTTGCGGTTGAAGCGGGCATGCATAATCCTTGCTGCATGAACGCAAGCTGGGGTTCGCACGCTGAATTGGTTCGGATGAAGGGACAAGGATGGTGAGCGACGACTTGGAGTATCCGGATACCGATCTGCCCGACGACGATCCGGACATAATTGCCGGGATGGAACGTCTGCGCGTGCTGCGAGCGAGCCAGGACGAGATTCCAGATCTGCTACCACGGGTGCCGCGACGACTCAGCTGAGACAACAAAAGCGGGAGTGATTGACCTGGCAAACGCCAGCCCCGTTGGCTGAAAGCTCCTGATAAATCCTGGGCTCATCAACTTGGCGGTCGTCGGGGACGGGCTTGCCCTCAGCATTAATCTGGGTATTGAACCACTTCGGAGGTAGTGCCGAAGCTTAACCAAGAAGGCTGCGGGCCCGGCGCCGGGGGTGACTTCTGCCGAGATATTGCCCGCTCCGCCTCGATCTGCAAGAGGCGTGGGACGGCCATCTGTGCCTGCTGGGCACCAGACTGGGCAGCGTTCTCTGAACCTTCTGTGCTGAGTGTCTTCGACTGTGCGCGGAGCGCGACGTCGTGCGCATATTCCGCCTCATGCAAGCAGGTCGGGGGATATCCTCACGGTCGGTCGGAGTAATTTCCTCCTTGGAACCGCGGCAAACGACACATCCAACGTGCGTTTCCGGGATCTACGGAACATCGCCGTAATTAGGGGAAACTGCAAGCTAGGGTTGCCTAGTGGTCTCGGCCTTCTCCCTCCGGTCTAGTCGGCCCACTCGTGTCTACATTTGCTGGGGTCGGTGGGGACGAGGGAAAACCTAATCACGCAGGCGCCAGAACATGAAGGCTTGAACGGGCAACGGTTTTGGCAGCAGTATCGAAGGGCAACGAGTGACACTTGACGACGACCGCCCGCTTGACAACCTGCGCAGACACCTCACAAAGGCCACAGCCATCGACTCCTTGTCCGAGTCGTTTTCAGTATTCGTGCACGAAGCGTTAAAGGACGAGCTGGTCGACGTGGACTTGCGCCTACTGCTCTGGGGCGGAAGCCTTGACGATCTCCCGCTCAATGGCCTCGACCAGGAGAACCGGCTTCGGTCACGTCTAGACCAGCACCGCATCGCCAAGGAGTTCGTCGAGTGGGCAGAACGACGGATGCAGGTCCGCAGGCTCACCCGTCGCACGCGCGACACCTCTACCGTCGTTCAAGGACCCTTCCCTTATGCCGTTCAGGGTGCCGGCCTGGAGGCTGAGAGCCTCGGTCTGGTCGCGTCGCCGAGTCTGCATCTTCAGATCGAGTTCACCGATGCTGGCCAGGTTCACCAAGTCGCCGAGCACTTTGAGCGCGCTTGGCATCACACGGCAGCGACGGCACCAGCTCGAGAAGACTTCCTCGACGCCGCTCGCGCCCTCTACGAGGTACGCGCCCCGGAGTCGGTCTACCTGCGCATCCTCACATCTCTCTTCACAGATTTTGTCGAGGAGCTGGGCGACGAGACCGAGGCCCGAGGCCACACGGGTTTCTATAACACCGTCGTGTGGAACAAGCTTTACAAGTTCCAGCGCGACGGTGTCCTAGGTGCAATCGAGAAGCTCGAACGCCACAACGGCTGCATTATTGCCGACAGTGTCGGCCTCGGGAAGACATTCGAAGCCCTCGCCGTAATCAAGTACTACGAACTACGTAACGACCGTGTCCTCGTGCTGGCGCCGAAACGGCTTCGGGAGAATTGGACACTCTACCGAACGAACGACTCACGCAACCCGCTCCTCGCGGACCGGTTCAACTTCGACGTACTCAACCACACGGACCTGACGCGAACACACGGGAAAAGCGGTGACATCGACCTTTCGCACATCGAGTGGGGAAACTACGACCTGATTGTGGTCGACGAGTCGCACAATTTCCGCAACAACCCGCAGGTCGCCGACCGCACCACTCGGTACGAGCGACTCATGGATGCTGTGATCAAAGCAGGCGTGCGCACGAAAGTTTTGATGCTCTCCGCAACACCGGTCAACACACGACTAGCAGACCTCCGCAACCAGGTGCTATTTGCCACTGAGGGTGACGATAAGGCGCTGGCACGCGAAGGAATCAAGGACATCGGGCAGACGCTTCGTCAGGCCCAGACCCGCTTTAACGCCTGGCAGAAAGCCCCCGACACACAGAGGACGGCGAAGTCACTCGTCGGCACCTTGGGCCTGGACTACATCCGACTTCTTGATCTGGTGACGATCGCACGTTCACGCAAACACATCGAGAAGTACTACGGCATCGAGGACACGGGCAAGTTCCCTGAGCGTCTGCCGCCGATCAACCTCACCCCGGGTATCGATCTCGAGGGCTCCTTGATCCCGCTCGAACAGATCAACCGTGCGATCCTGCGACTGACTCTGGCCACCTACAAGCCCACAAGCTACGTGCACAAAGTGCACGAGGAAAAATACGCGGCCATCTACGACCAGTCGTTGCGCACCGGTGGAAAGCGCAAATGGGTTCAGACCGACCGCGAAAATAACGTAGTCCACCTACTCCGTGTTGGCCTCTTGAAACGCCTCGAGTCATCGGTCCGCTCACTCGGCCTGACCCTTTCGAAGCTCCTCGCGACCGTCAATACATCGATCGATCGTCTCGACGCCTTCGAACTCGATAGCGTCCGGGGCGCGTCAATCGACGATGTCGATGCAGCCTTGAACCTTGGCCTCGATGACCCCGACATCGAAGACGCCGTGGGCGGAAACGTCAAGGTCTATCTGCAGGACATGAACCGCAGCGGATGGCGGCAGGACCTTGAGGCCGATCGCGCCACACTCTCGGGCCTCTTGACAGAGGTCACGGCGGTGAACGCAGGCCGCGACGCGAAGCTCGCCGAGCTCAAGCGGTTTCTACGGGCAAAGGCCGAGAACCCCACCAACGACGGCAATAGAAAGGCACTGGTATTCACCGCGTTCAGCGACACGGCCGAGTACCTCTACAAGCACATCGCGGACTGGGCCGAAAGCGAACTTGGCCTCCACGTCGCCCTCATCACTGGTCAGAGCACGCGCACGACGGCACATCTCAAGCGCCGCGACATGCACAGCGTCCTGACCGCGTTCTCGCCGCTTTCGAAGGGCGGCGAGAACACAGCGGTCCAGGTTGACATCATCATTGCCACGGACACGATCTCGGAGGGCCAAAACCTCCAAGACTGCGACACGGTCGTCAACTACGACATCCATTGGAATCCGGTCCGCATCGTGCAGCGGTTCGGGCGCATCGACCGCCTCGGCTCCAAGAATGCCAGCGTCCAGCTCGTGAACTTCTGGCCCACAGACGACCTGGAAGCGTACATCAACCTCGAAGGTCGAGTATCGAGCCGCATGAAGCTCTTGGATGTCTCTGCCACCGGCGAAGAGAACATCCTCGACTCCTCAGAGATGAACGATCTCGACTACCGCCGGCGCCAGCTCGAACAGCTGCAGAAAGCCGCGCCCACAATGGAGGACCTGGCCGGCGGTCTTTCCATCACTGACCTGACCCTCTCGGACTTCCGGATGGATGCTGCATCGCGCCCCCGCGCCGAACTTCGTCGCATCAGCCAGTGGCCGCTGGCGACCTTCGGTGTCGCCCGATTTGATCAGACTCTTGCCACCGAGGGCCTCGCTCCTGGAGCAGTCTTCCTACTGCGCGTGCGCGACGACGCCTTCGCATTCTCGGACGCCTACGCATTGGCCCCGTACGTGCTTGCTTACGTGTCCGACGACGGCACACTCTTGCATTCCATTGAAGAGCCCAAGCTCGCACTGGACGTCCTGCGCCGCCACGGACTTGACCGTACGGAGCCGGACGGCGCGGCAATGGCCGATTTCGAGAGGGTCACACGACAGGGCCGGAACATGAAGCACTACCAAGGTCTTCTCGATGCGGCAGTCCGAGCCGCGTCGGGACAGGCCGAGCAGAAGCTTGCCGCATCAATCTTCTCCTCCGGAACGTCCCTTCTCGGAACCGACGCGTCGGTGCCAGGGCTGGAGTCGGTGGATGTGGTGGCGTGGGTGGCGATCATTCCATGAGGGACATACGCCTCGAGCTCGCAGATCTACTCGGGCTGCCAGAACGCGCCCGTGAGTCGCGTCGGTTGACGAAGAAGGACATCGCAGCGCAGTGGGAGCAATCGGCGCCCGCCGATGCTCGCCTCCTAACGCGCGCGATTGCCTCCGCGATGATCGTTGGCGTGCTGAGTCCGACGACAATCGGTGCTCCCTCGTTTCAAGACTCAGACCACCGGGTCGACATGATTCCGATTGTTTCTGTGAGGCTCGCTGACCGGACCAAGCCCGTGGAACGCAAACGGGTGGCCGAGCTGTTGCACCGTTCAATGCCGCGGCCGGCGGTTGTTGGGCTCCGCGTGTCCGATGGCGTCCTATTTCTATCGCTTGCGCTCACCCACCTAAGCAGAGCTGACCAGGGGATGTCGGTGATCGAAGCGCATCTTGTAGTCCCCGTAAATACAGTCGCATCGGAATCCCTGCACGTTACACGCCTCGCACGGTCAGACCTTGATGCGCTTTACCGCGACCTTGTGCGCACAACTGCAGCCGACGGCGTTCCCGCCACAGCTGCACTCACCGCCGTGGATGCTGTGAAGCTGCGGCAACGTCTCGCTGAGTTGCAGAGCGAACTCGCTACCGCGGCACGTGATGCTGCTCGGGAGAAAGCCATGCAGCAAAAGATTGACATCAACACTCGCGTTCGCATCCTCCGCACCGAAATCGACCGGGTCCGCTCCTCTCTTTACTGTGCGAGCAGCAGCGAATCCCAGATGACCAATGAACCTAAGGTTGAACCGTGACGATACCCCAAACTACCGAAAGCATCAGATACTCACCGATCGACAGCCTGACGGGGCCCGGCGAAGCACGGGACAACGTTTCGCTGCTCGCTGGGCTATTCCCGGACGCGGTCACAGATGGCCACATCGACCTCGAGGTGCTTCGTGGCCTTCTTGGCGATGCCGCCCAGCCCGCCGGAACAGAGACGTCGGGTCTGCGTTGGGTCGGAATGGCACA
>Ga0307486_1003259_pt1 | contig 10656 bp, 6 predicted proteins | sample CBIW02metaG_FD_203663 | JGI IMG/M metagenome (GOLD analysis project Ga0307486, IMG submission 203663) | Sea-ice brine microbial communities from Beaufort Sea near Barrow, Alaska, United States - CBIW 0.2 | ecosystem: Environmental > Aquatic > Marine > Coastal | place: USA: Alaska | collected... | reverse complement strand
TTATAGAAAACTCGAAAAATGGAGGGACACAATACAGGCATCGGCATAAAAACGGTGGTTGGGTTTATCTGGAGGCATTTGGCACGAATCAAATAAATAACCCGTTGATCAAATCTGTGGTTTTGAACGTTCGTGATATAACCGATCGTAAAATAGCGGAAAAAGAATTGGAAGAAAGTAAAGTCCGCTTGAGTGAAGCCAATATCACCAAGGACCGTTTTTTCTCTATCATTGGGCATGACCTTAGGAATCCATTTAGCAGTATTATTGGAATCAGCGAACTCCTTATAGAGCAGATAAAAGAAAAGGACTATGACGGTATTGAAAAATATGCCGGACTGATCCATGATTCCTCGAAGCGTGCAATGAATTTGCTTACAAATTTGCTGGAATGGTCACGAGCACAAACAGGAAAAATTAAATTTGATCCGGAGTACTTTGAAATTGTAGCTATAATAAATGAAGTAGTGGCATTATATATTGATTCAGCTGAACAAAAATCCATTTATATATCAAAAAAATTACCACTTGATATTCCTGTTGTAGCAGACAAGGCCATGGTAAAAACCATTTTAAGAAACCTGATCTCGAATGCCATAAAATTCACCAATCCCGGAGGTGAAATTATAATTGGGGCCGAGCAAAAAGAGAATGAATTGATCGTATCTGTAACCGATAATGGGGTTGGTATAAAAAAAGAACATATCGATAAATTGTTTCGAATAGATTATAACTACTCGACCTTGGGCACAAATAAGGAGAAAGGAACTGGATTGGGATTACTGCTTTGCAAGGAATTTATCGAAATGCACGGCGGTAAAATTTGGGCCGAGAGCAACCAAACAAAGGGCTGTAAATTTAATTTCTCGTTACCTTTTGGGTCATAAAATGCGATTTTAAAGATGAATCAATACTGCTATAAAGGCTAAAAACAAATGACGGGTTTGGAAGTAATTTCAAGTTCTGTCCCTTAGGCCGCCACTTGTTATAGTCCCGGCCGTTAGTAAATATTAAAAAATGAGACTGTGAAAAAAACAATCGCAATTTTAGCTATTATTATACTGATTCTCACTCAATCTTGTGAAAATGACTGTGAAGGTTATGCATGTTTTACTCCTCCCCAACCATTTGGTTTTGAATTAGTTGATAAATTTACTGGTGAAAATTTATTCACAAATGGGACATTGAACTCAAATGATATTAAAGTTATAAATCTTGACGACCAAAGTAAGGTGCAATTTACATTCATTGCTGAAAATGATTATAATTTAATTCAGATCAATACTATTGGCTGGAAAACTGAAACCGTAAATTATTCGATCCAAATTTCGACAGAAAACATTTTTAATTTGTATGTCAGTGCAGAAAGGCTGAATGAGAACTGCTGCTCTTTCACAAGATATAAAGAAATAAAAATCGAGAATTCCGAATTTGAATTAGATCAAACCAATGGAATCTACAAAATACTCGTAGATTAAAAACATTTGCGCTCAATGTTTAAAATTTATCCTCAATTCGGATTTAGTAACAACCGACAAACTTTCAATAAAAATATTGCACCGACATAAAATTCATGTACAAACCCGTGATGCAAGTGTCAGTAAAATTTGAACAATCAGTATATCCGTATTTATCAATCTCAACGGAGAATAAATAATCCTGTTTCTGGGTTTTGGGATAGGTTTATGGGGAGTTTTTGGAATTTGGAAGGTGTCAAATTTAGATAATAGACAATAAGTTGTAATTATTTTAGGATAAATTAGAAATATAAGGAGTTTTTTTGTTAAATAATGTTAAATTTGAGAGGAAATAAAGGGGAATGGCGAGCGGAAGAGTTGTAAAGGATTGGTCTGACATAAAATTGTTGTTAGAAAGCTAAAAAAAGAATCAACCATAAATTACGCACATTTAGTTTTTTAACAAAACCTAAAAAACCAAAAAAGCCTAGTTTTGGCAAAACTCGACAAAAATTACGATAACCACAATGAATTAAATACAGGAAAGTATATAGAAAAAATAACTGAATGACTATAGATGAGATTTTTCAAATTGGGAATATGAGTGTTCGCTCTTATAATATATGCAAGGGTAATAAACTAGATACAGTTATAGAATTAAAAGAATATTTCTATGAACATAAATCTTTTTATAAACTCAGAAATTGTGGAAGAAGAACTAATGAGGAATTATTAGAAATTTGCAATGAACCCTGTGATATAAGCTATGAAGTCAACCATGAAGTTAATTATGAGGCCAACTTTGAAGAAGAGAAAATAGCAGAACCTTTAAATCCTCTAATAAAAATTATATCCCTTTTATCCAGAACACAAAAAGATGTTATAAACAGTTTTATTTTAGTAAATACAAATAGCCTTACGGTTAGAAATCAAAATGCAATACAATTTTTTTTAAAGGATGATTTAAAAATAAAAAATTTTGCAAATAACATATTATTATTTAAAAATTTTCAAATAAATAAAATCAAAAATGTTGGACGGGGATCAATACCTGAATTAGAAAATTACATTCAGGGCATAATAAGCTTTTTAATTAAGGTTAGTGAAAATGAGAATGAAAAACAGTTAATATCTTTGAAAAACAATTTCTTAATTCAAAGTACATATTCCGTATCCAAAATACCAAAGGAAATACTTGAATCAGAATCAATCTTTCGATTAATTAATTTTTTGATTGACCAAAATGCATTATTTGATAAAAATCAAACCAAAATTCTACAAAAAACATTTAATATATATCAGGACTCCAAAGAATTAACTTTAGATGAGATAGCGGATGAGATGGGATTAACAAGGGAAAGAGTTAGGCAAATTAGGGTAAAGTTTTCTGTTGAATTATTGGACAAGCTTTTGTTTATGCAAAATTTTAATGATGATTTATTTCAAAAATACAATATTGATGTAGAACAAAATTTTATTGATGTTAATGAGGAACTAGTAGAAATCATCAATAATTACAATGAAACTAATTTTTCTAATAAGTTTATAACGTATTTGTTATATGCATATTTGTTAAATAAATTTTCACTTGTTGGCAATCAAGATGATGTGTTTTTTCCCAAACATTTTTCTACAAGAAACAGGCATAACTGGATTAATTTCTATTTGGTCAAAAAACAGTTAGTAACCAGTTTTGATTTTATTTCTTTCACAGATGACATCAGCAGAAGGATAGATGAAAAAATTGAAGAAACTTACAATTTCAATTTTAAAAGCTACATATCAAAATTTCTAATCAACAACAATATTGAAATTTTGGATTTGGCATTTCCAATTGCTGAAAAAATAGTTAATGATGAATTTGAATTATATCTCGATTTAGAGGAAAATATAATCTTTAAAAGAAATACAAATAAACAGGCATACGAATATACCTACGAGGCCCTAGATCAATTAGGCAAGCCCTCAAAAGTTAAAGAAATTTTTAAAAAAGTAATTGAACTTCACCCAAATTATGATACAGAAATTGGTAAAATCAGAGTTTCGATGAAAAGAAAAAATGGATTTGTTCCTATTGGCAGAAAAAGTGTATTCGGCTTAAAAAAATGGGAGGATGAATTAGACAATTTTAAGGGTGGTACAATTAGAGATATTGTAGCGGAATATTTATCTCAATCTACAACGCCAACACATATAACAGTTATAACAAATCATGTTTTAAAATATCGCCCAAAATCAAATCAAACTAGCATTTTGCAAAATTTGAAACTTGATGAATCTGGTTTATATATTTTTTTCAAAGGTTCACAAATTGGATTATCTACAAATAACTATAATGAAAAATTCATTAAAGTTATAAGTAATAATAAAGGACCAATTTTAACTTGGACCGAAAGTTTAAATGAGATAAATCAATTTATAGAAAAAGAAAACCGTTTGCCATATTCTAGTGGATGTTCCAATAACGAAAAGAAATTATATCGTTGGTACAATATTCAAAAAAGAAAATATGATAACTCAAAACTACCAATAGAAAAAGAGAAATTAATAAGCGATATCGACCAGAAGTTCCATCAAACTAATGGTAAACGAAGATCTATTTCTGAAACCAAATATTCGGAATTAATTGCCTTCGTTAAGACAAATTTTCGGTTACCTTTTGCAAAAAAAAATGGCGAAGAGATTCTCTATAAATTCTTTTACAAACAAAGAATACTTTTTGATAGAAAGGAACTAGGGACAGAAGAAGAAATTAAATTCATAGAAGTTGCAAAATTCCTACAAAATATCCAATATGAAAATAAAAGAAACTAAAATATTGCAAAGCCAAAGGCTTAAAGAAATCTGCAATGATAAGGGCGTAAATTTTGAATCGATTAAAATCCTATTGAAATCTGTAAAAACTAAAAAATTACAAAAAGGTAGAAATTATCATTCGCAGACCATTAATGATATTATTGAAAAATCTATAAAATGAAATTATCTAATATAGAAATTAACAATTTTAGGCAATATTATAATACAGTTAATATTGACTTAAGAACCAATTCTGAACAAAATATCGTTGTAATTGGTGGTAAAAATGGTTATGGTAAAACAAACCTTTTATTATCTATCGTTTGGTGTCTTTATGGAGAAAAAATATCCCAAATTGATGATAATTTCAAAAAGGAAATTCAAAAAGAAAAAAATTATTCCTCTTTTATGCAACAATCCATTAACTGGACTGCAAAAAAAGAAAATAAGGATACATTTTTAGTTAGCATCATAATTTCTGAAATTGAGTTACCTGAACTTAAGAAATTGAATTCTAATTCTGAAAGTGTAATAATCACTAGAACATTTAATGTTTCTAGCATGAATGAAAAACTTTCAATCTTAGATCCAATTTCAAACATTGAGATTTTTGATGATGAAGCTGATAAAATCAATTTCATCAATGATTATATTATTCCAATAGATGCTGCAAAATTTGTGTTTTTTGATGCAGAAAAAATTTCTGAAATCGCTAATTTATCTATCAAAGAAGAAGGAAGTTTTATAAATGATGCTTTAGGTAAAATTTTAGGATTAGATGCTTATGATACACTTATTGAAGATATAGAATTTTATATAAATAATCTTAAAAAAGAAGGTGCAACTAAAAATTTGCAAGAACAAATTGTAGATAAAGAAAAAACTATTGAGCTTTCTAATATTGACATTGAAAAACTTGAAGAAGAAAATGCAGAAAAACTTAAAGAAATAGATGATTTAAAAAAGACGATAAGGCAATATAACAATCTAATCTCTCAACACAGCAAACAAGGTAATTCAACTTTTGATAGAGAATCTGTTATATCAGAAATAGAAAAACTAAAAACAAAAGAATTAGAACTAGCTGAAAGATTTAACGAATTAAGTGAAATAATTCCTTTAGCAATATTAACGGGTAAACTTGAGGAAGTTAATGAACAACTTGAAATTCAAGAAAAAAACGAATTGTCACAAAGTTTCTCAAAAGAAAATTCTGAAAAGATAGAAAATTTCATTGAGCTTCTTTTTAACAAGCCACCAGAACCAGGGAATTCAACGATGTCATTTAAAGACAAACTTTTTTATTATGAAAAGGCTCAAAATTTAGGTTCGGAATTATTTAGTAATGCTGAAGACTATCAGGAATTAGAATTTGAACACGATTTTAACAATGCTCAAAAGGATTTAATTTCAGATGCAATTAATCTTGTTAACTCTCAATCTAAGGATTTGTTTGAAACAACTATTGAAGAATTTAATGAAATACGGATTAAACTTTCCGAACTTAATAAAACGTTAAGCAAAGTAGATGCAGATTTAGAAGATGAATTAATTTTAGAATATTCTTCTAAAAAGGAAACGGCAGATTATAATATTACTGAAAAGAACCGAAAAATTGGCGAAAACAACCAACAAATTACTAAACTAAAAAGTGACATTGTTCGTCTAAATCAACAACTATCTGTTTTGGTTAAAAAAGTTGATGTAAATGCTCAAAACAAACTTAAAATTAAAGAAAGTCAAAAGTACATTGATGCTTTGAACACCTTTCTTGAAGAACAAAAAAGCAAACACAAAGACAGTATTGAAAAAACTATTTTAAGCGAATTAAAAATTTTAATGCACAAACTTGGTAGCGAAGAAAACAAAAGTAAATTTATTGAAGATGTAAAAGTTACAATTCTAGCTTCGGGGCAAGGAATGAAAATCACGCTTTTAGATCAAGATGATAATGAAATAAGGAAAGAGAGTTTGTCTTCAGGTGAAAAACAGATATATATATCGTGTCTAATAAAGGCAATTTTAAATGAGTCAACTCAAAGTTTACCAATTTTTATTGATACACCTCTTGGAAGACTTGATGAAGAACATAGGGATAATATTACAAAGAAGTACTATCCTTTCCTCTCAGAACAAGTTGTGCTTTTTTCTACTAATAGTGAAATTACTCCAAAACGTTATAAAGATATATCAGATAACATTTCAAAGTCCTATCTATTATTTAATGATGGCGCAAACACAATTTTTAAAAACGGTTATTTCCAAGGCTATGAGAATTAAAATAAGTAAAGAAAATGATGAATTATTGTATAAACTAAAAACATTATACAACTTTAAAAATGATGATATAGTTCCTAGAATTGCATTTTCAAACAGTTTATTCTCTGGGAAATTATTTGACATTGAAAAAGATGTTATACCAAGTTCTGACGGTAAAGAATTTCGAGACGATAAAGCTATTTTTGGTACTATTATAGGTGGTGTTTCAAATACCGTAATTTTTAAATCAATTCTAGACCAACATTATAATAAAAACACTTTCGAAGATGAATTTATTAAATTATTTAAGCTTCATTTAAATCACGGATTAGATATTTGGAACAGTAAAATAGAAAATGCTAATATATCTAAAGGCGATCACATTGATATTCTATTAAAAGTCGTCAAAAACGGCCTTACATTAAGAAAAAACATTACTAAAACAAATTTCTCATCAAAAAATATAAATGTCAAGGAATTTGAAAATCTTTTAACTTTTGAATTAGGAAAAACCGAAGAAGGTGAAAATGTTGAAATTAGAATTAACGATTTAAGAGAATTTGATAACAGAAATATTGCAATTGCTGGAATGGCAGGTTCTGGTAAAACACAATTAATGAAAGATATTTTATATCAAATTTCCAAAAACACAAATCACGAATTAAAATTCATCTTTTTTGACTATAAGGGGGAGGGTAATCCGGAACAGTTAAAACCATTTTTAAATGCAACAAAATGTGAATTTGTTGATATTGTAAATGATGGAGGTATTGCTTTTAACCCGTTTTTGTCTATAAATCTTGACGAAAGACAAAGACCTTTTAGTATAATGGCATTTGCTGATACAGTTGCTACATTTGTTCCAAATGTTGGTGTTGCCCAGAAAAATATTCTTATTACGATATTGACTGAATTATTTGATAGTAAAAATGGTTCCTATCCTACAATCAATGAATTATTTGAAAACCTTCAAGAATATTATGAAGAAAACAACAGAAGGCAAGATACACTTTATGCGGGTATTCAAAATCTATCTACAAACATTTTTAATTGCGATCCAAATAACGCTAATATTTTAGACAAAAGTCTTTATCTCAATCTTCCGCCGGCACTATCTGATACACTAAGACAATTAGTAGTGTTTTTACTATTAAGATATTTCAATTCATATTTCAGTTCAACGAATGATTGCGAACCAATAGATCATATTTTCCCACTACGTTATGTTATTGTAATAGATGAAGCTCATATCTATTTGAAAAACAAAAATGCTAGAAAAGCTTTAGAGGAATTACTAAGACTTATGAGGTCAAAAGGAGTAATTATTGTTATGCTTTCACAAGGTGTTGAGGATTATAAAACAAAAGATTTTGACTTTGCGTCGCAAGTAAAATTACCTATTTGTTTAAATGTTCAAAATAAAGATTATAAAGCAATTACTAATTTTGTTGGAACGCCAAGTAGTAAATATAAACTAGAATCAGAAATTAAGAAGTTAGAATCTGGAAAAGGCCTAATTAATATCGGAGAACCAAAAATAATTGAGCTAAGACAATGGTGGAAAACGAAAAAAGCCGCGAATATATAGAGACAACACAATGTTTAAAGCATATTAGGTTTTTCTCCAATATGCTAGGTGCCATACCGTAGCAAGTAGCTGAAAATTCGAGTCGGTAATTCCATTTTAATCAACCTCAGTTGAGAAAAAAATAATCCTATTTCTGGTTTTTGGATCGCACGAGAAGAAGGGCAAACAATAACAGGTGATTGTCAAAAAAAGGGGGTTCTGTACTTAAATGAAGATTTTTACTTCATATCAAGTTCAATTCTGGCTGACACTTGAGTACCTTTAGCTTTAATTTTGGACAATCACTTTTAATAACGAATTAATTAAACTACAAAGCTGTTGGAAATAGCTTTTAATACATTGGAAATCACATGAAATTTAGAAGAATTATTTTAGTTTGTATCGCATTTACATTGTTTGCATGTAAGTCTAAAACCACTACCAACAAAGAGAAAGAGGTTGCCCCTAAAAACGTTATCCTTTTAATTAGTGACGGTACGGGATTGTCGCAAATTTCTTCTGCTTTCTACTTCAAAGAGTCTTCACCCAACTACGCGCGATTTAAGAATATTGGCCTGATAAAGACTTCATCTTCCAGGCAGGATATCACAGATTCTGCCGCTGGAGCTACAGCTATCGCATGTGGAGTCAAAACATACAATGGTGCAATTGGAGTAGCCGATGATTCAACAGATGTAAAAAATTTGGTAGAGATAGTTTCATTGAAAAACATTAAAACCGGACTGATTGCCACTTCTTCTATCACCCATGCTACACCGGCCAGTTTCTATGCTCATACACTTAATAGAGGTTCAGCAGAGAAAATAGCTTCACAATTAGTACAGTCGGAAATAGATTTTTTCGCTGGGGGAGGACTACAATTTTTTAACAATCGTAAAGATGGACAAAATTTATTAAAAACATTAAATGAAAATAAATTCGCTATTGATACTATCGCTCTAAATGATTTCTCGAATATTCAATCTAGCCAAAAGGCAGGATTTCTGTTAGCCAAAGACGGTATGCCACCAGCTTCTGATGGCAGAGGGAACTTTCTTTCAAAAGCAACAGAACTAGCCATACAATTTTTAAGTAAAGATGATTCAGGCTTTTTTATGATGGCAGAAGGCTCTCAAATAGATTGGGCCGGCCATGATAACGATGCACCCTACCTGGTATCGGAACTAGTTGATTTTGATGATGCTGTAGGAAAAGCATTGGATTATGCTGAGAAAGATGGTAATACCTTAGTAATAGTAACTTCTGATCATGAAACGGGTGGCTTTACATTGGCTGCAAAAAAGAAGAAAACAGAAGATGGCGGAGAGTATAGTGATTATAGTGAAATTGGTATGACCTTTTCTACTACCGGGCATTCTGCTACTTTGGTTCCTGTATTTGCTTATGGCCCTGGATCTGAAGAGTTTTCAGGGATTTATGAAAACACCAATATCTTTGAAAAGGTCCTGAAAGTCACAAAATGGAGAGGGGAAAACTAAGTGTTAATCCATTTTAATTAAACTCAACTGAGAAAAAAATAATCCTATTTCTGGCTTTCCAACTGAATATTTCAGCTGAAATCAGGCAGTGCTCAAACCAAAAGAGAAATAAATTTATTCCATCAAAATTTCAGGAAACAAAAAAGATGCATTGCAATATTTAAAATATTGCAATGCATCTTTAAAAGTTTGGGTTGATCCTATTTCTTATTCTCCAGAAGGGCCATATAAAATCCGTCGAATCCGCTTTCAGATGAAAGGATCTTTCGGTCCCTGATGAGTTTAAAGTTTTTTCCTTCTTCCCTGGCGAGGAATTTCTCTATCTGTTCCTGGTTTTCTGAAGGCAAGATAGAGCACGTAGAATAGACCATTCTTCCGCCGGGTTTTACGATGCGGGAATACATATCCAAAATTTCCACCTGGGTTTTTTTGATTTTTTCTATAAATTCCGGTTGCAATTTCCATTTTGCATCGGGATTCCTGCTTAAAACCCCAAGTCCGCTGCAGGGTGCATCAATAAGAACGCGATCTGCGGTTCCGTAAAGTTTCTTGACAACTTTGGTAGAATCTATTGCACGCGGATCTATGTTATGAGCCCCGGCACGTTTGGCCCGGCGTTTCAATTCCTTTAATTTATTTTCGTAAATATCCGTGGCGATTATCTGGCCTTTGTTTTCCATTAAGGCCGCGATATGCAATGTTTTTCCCCCGGCTCCTGCACAAGTGTCTACCACCCGCATTCCCGGTTGAACTTCCAAATATTTTGCCACTAGTTGAGAGGAGGCATCCTGAACTTCAAAATAGCCTTTGCCAAAAGCTTCGGTTTTAAAAACATTGGTCCTTTCCACCAATTGCAATGCATCCGGAAAGCCTTTTATAGGCTCTGTAGCAATATTTTCGTCTTTTAGGATGCTGCGCAATTTATCTTTTGTGGTCTTTAAGGTATTGGTTCTTAAAACTACGGGAGCCTGTTCATTTAAAGCGTGGATCTCTTTTTCCCAGGTTTTTTCGCCCAATTCCTTAACGCCCAATTCATCCATCCAGTCTGGAACAGATTCACGGTATTTTCTTATTTTGC
>Ga0307486_1003257_pt1 | contig 10662 bp, 6 predicted proteins | sample CBIW02metaG_FD_203663 | JGI IMG/M metagenome (GOLD analysis project Ga0307486, IMG submission 203663) | Sea-ice brine microbial communities from Beaufort Sea near Barrow, Alaska, United States - CBIW 0.2 | ecosystem: Environmental > Aquatic > Marine > Coastal | place: USA: Alaska | collected... | reverse complement strand
TCGGGCGACAGTTCCGCCAGCCCAAGAAGTTTTGTAGTCCAGTTGCCGGTGCAGCTCCCCGAGGGAGGCATCAGCGATCGACCGAGACAGGCCACGTTTAGCCGCGCGGCCATTGCGTTCATGACCACCAGCACCATCAGGTCGCGGTGCAGGTTTTGCCATCATGCCCCGAATGTTCAAATCTTCGATGACGACTGTCTCAAATCGGGCTGCGAGGGCTGCCGTGATGTGATGCAGATGATCCGCTCGAAGGTCAGCCGTTCGGGCATGCAGGCGAGAAATGTCGGCCTGAGTTTTGGACCAACCAGCGGATGGTGTTTGCCGGCGGCGGGTGGCCACATCATAGGGTCCGACCTGTCGGGCGGCTTTGCGTTGCAGCCTGGCCATGGTTGTTGCTGCGGCTTTCAAATGCCGGGGTGCCGGAATCCGCATGACTTCACGGCCGTCCGGTGTTGCTGCAACGACGGTGTCTTTGACACCAACATCAACACCAACAATGGGTTGACGGCGGGTGGTGCGGGCACGATGCTGATGCCGAGTCGGGATGGGTGCCAGGATTTGGAAACTGGCCTGCCACCGGCCGCCACGATACGAAATGGTGGTGGAGTTAATTTTGCCGCCAGCCGCTAAATCCTTGCGCAGGCCGGTGACGTCACCGAGCAGGTGGATGCGGCCAATGCGGGGAACGATCACTCCAGCGCTGTCCTGGTCTAGCGGGGCGACATTTTCAAAATTAATGGAGAGCTTCGTGGTAGCTCGTTTCTTCATCCGGGGGAATCCGACCTTCGCGCCAGCCCGTTTCCCCGACCTCGACGTTGAGAAGTTCTCTAACGCACGTGCCAGGTTGCCGGCACCAGTTCGATAAGCACGAGCTCCGTTATCCGCAGACCACGGAGCCCACTCATCCTTTTGAGCGTTCCAGAGTTTCTGTAATGAGAACTTGGACCAGGACAGGATCGTAGTGAGTTGGTCGCCTCCGAGCCCATAAGATTTCTCAGCCTCACGCTGCGAGAGGTTCGCTTTCACTTCGGCCAGAAGCCGGTTGTAGGTGAAGCGGGCAGCACCAGCATGGGCAAACAATGCCCGGCTTTGGCTTCCGGTCGGATCAAGAGCGAACACGGCAGAACGTTGCACCAGACGGTGCTCAACACTCGTGATTTCGCTCATTGATACGTCTATGCGCGGCAAACCCGTAAATGTTGCAGAAATGGCCAAATCGGTTCAAAAAAGTTTGGAGAAACCCAGATGAGCTCCGGCCAGTCTCAACTTCGTTGAGAAACCAACAGCCGATTAGCACACCAACATCGCCTTGATTGCGGAATCTCGACTACCGGCAGAGTCTCAACTAGCTTGAGAACTGACAACCTCCATCACGGACGGAGTTGCCGACACCTTCGGGGTTTCATCCACTGCGGGGGCGGCACCATATATGGTGGCACCAACAGCGACAGCTACGAGCAGCAAGCCCGAGGCTGTGGCAACGATTCGGCGTCGCCGCGATGGCTCTGTGTCGCGGGGCTTAGCCACACGGGGTCTGTAGCCCACGGAGTTGCTGGGGGTTGGCTGGCCGGGAAGGTAGGCGATGGTGTGCTCCTGATCGGGGTTTGGGTGCGGACAGCAAAAATGCCCGGCGGGATGAACCGCCGGGCATTTTCAGGTGGTGACTACGAGAAGTCGTCGACCGGTGCAGCAGCTACGGGAGCAGCCTGTGCTGGTGCAGGAGCAGCAGCGGCAGCAGGAGCGGGTGCAGCGGCAGCAGGAGCCGCCTGAGCAGGTGCAGCAGCAGCAGCAGGTGCGCCCGCTGCCTTCGCTACGCGGGTCACGGAGACAGTTGCGAAAGCCGTCGAGAATGCAATCTCGTCGACCTCGAACTTGAACGTCTTGTGAGTGACGCCGTCCTTCTCGTACGAGTCGGGCTTGACCTTACCTACGGCGATGACGCGGAGTCCCTTTGCAGCAGAAGCTGCGAAGTTGTCTGCGTCTACGCCCCAGAGGGTGATGGGGAAGAACGTAGTCTCCCCGTCCTTCCACTCGTTGGTCTCGCGGTCGAAAAAGCGAGGGGTGGACGCGATCGTGTTGTTGACGACGCTCTTTCCGGCCTGCGTAGTACGCAGAACGGAATCTTCGGTCAGGTTGCCAACGATGGTGTTGCTTTGGGGCTGTGCAGTCATGTCTGTTTTATCTCTCTTTAATGTGGACCCGACACCTATTGGCGACGAGCGATGGAATCAGTCGTTATGACCGCTTCCAAGTTCTCTATGCGCGGCATTTTCATCCGGCTGTGATTTTTGTCTCAGAACCGATTGCGGCCATGATGTTTTCGAAGTCTGAAGCGCCGAAACGTTCAGCGATCGCAGCGAACAGTTGGCGATAATGGCGCGCTTCGGCAAGGTGAATTGTCACGTCATCTAACGCGCGATGGTTCTTGGTCGCATCAATTCCCACCAGGTCTCCCCCGGTGGCTGCACGCCAACGCCGGCGGGAGTCGCCTACGTCGTTGCACCAGTAGGTGAGTTTCGTGGCGAGTGCAGGTGCCTGAGCTTTCAGGAAGGTGTAGTCATAGGTGGCAACGCCGGAACCGGCAAGGGTCACTCGCTTTCCGGTTCCATGCAGGTCGATGAGGTTGATGATGGAAGCCACGGCCTCGTCGAGGTCGGGAAGGTCGTTGCCACCAACGGCGTTACGCAGTTCGTGGATGAGGCCATTCGCCTCGGTCATTGCCAGGACGATCGGCTGCTCTTCGATGCGAGCGATTGTCTTGGCTGTCGGCTGAATGAGTGTTGTGTAGGTGAACAGCTCGTTCAGGTCTTCGTCAACGCCGATGACACCGAACTCGATAATTTCGTCACGGCTCTCGTCGAGCCCCGTGCATTCGAGGTCGGTGAAGAGGTAAGCCAGAGGCTTCGGTGTGGTTTCCATACGGGGGTTATGCGCGGCATCAGTCACTTTAGAATTCCTCGTCGTAGTTGGGTGTGTATAGCGGCGCGGCAGCGGCAGGCGCTGGGGTTTCGACCGGCGGTGCGACAGCTACTTGAGGTTCAGGCACTGTGGCAGTGGCAGGTTCGGCCACGACTGGCTGATCCCATTCATCCTCCGGGTACGGCACAACGTCGTCGACGGGCTGCTCAGCGACGCGCTTGGCATCATCAATCTCGTGAACGGCTTCGGCAACGCTTGCCGTCGGTGCGTTGTCATTGACTTCGTCCCATGTCGGCAGGTCACCGCTGGCATCCCACTCTGGCGGCAGTTCCGTGCCAGCAAGTGAACTGGGGAAGTTGACTACCAACAACACACGCTCTTTGCCACGGACAACCCAATAGGTGCAGCCACGCAGCGCCGATGTGGCGGCGGGAACAAACTTGAGTCCCGGGCCTCCAATAGCCAGATTGATTGCCTCATGTGCATCGCGAGCCGAAGTCCAGGGCTTGACAGAGGATGTGCTGTTGCAGACACCGACGACCGGCACCATGACCGTCGAACCCGTGGAGGGTGCAGTTACGGGCTTAGGCGGTTCCGGTGCGGCAACAGGCTCCGGGGCCACAACTACAACAGGCGCTTCCACCGGCTCTGGCTCAATGGACAGAAGTTGCATGTGGCGGCGCAGCGGAGTCCGAGTTTGGACGCGCGGAATCGAAGTTTCGCCATCGTCGAGTTCGAGGGCAACCATCTGGAAGGCCATGAGCTCTTTCGTCTCAACCGTCCCAGTTACGTTGCCTTCTTCGTCTTCGAGGTCCTGAGTCTTGATCTGGACCTTGCCGGACATGATGACGACGGAGCCGACCGTGGGGATGCCGACGTCGCTGCTTCGCATCTTCCGCAGAGTGTCGTCCCAGAGCACACCACGAATCGAAATATCTGCCGATTCGAGGGTGAAGTTAGCCATCCGGCCCTTTGAATACGCGCGCTCCGACCATTCGGCCAGGACGCCGTAGCAGAACGTCGAGTCGTTATCGACCGATGGCAGGTCACCCAAGTCGACACCGCGCTGACCAATCTGCATCTCATCGTCGCGTTTGTTGCCCAGCGGGAAAGGCTGGCCCGTGATTTGCTGACGCATGATGTCGAGCGGATGAACACCCATGATGACGCCAAGGCGTTGACGTTGACGGGTGGAGCGTTCCAAAGCACCCCATTCGTCAGCGGGTACATCAAAAGTGTGGTCCTTGGATGCTCGCGCAATCCGCATGAGTCCCAAACGTGACCCGAAGCTGTCAAGCGCACCGGCTTCGATAAGACCTTCGACCGTTCCGACGTCGATTAGTGACTTGCCGCTGTCGTCAATGACTTTAGCCATCAGGTCGTGGATTGAGTCAAAAGTTGCGTCAGTGTGCATACGGTATTCGGCAATCGCTGCACCAGACTGGCCAACACCCTTGATTTCGCTGAGACCGAGGAGCACAGTCTTGTCGCCAATGGGGTAGGTTCCGGCATGGGAGCGGTTGACGTCAGGGGCTTGAACGTCGATGCCTTCTTCGGCAAGCGCACGCAGCGCACTTTGACGCTTTTCAGCATCGTCAGTCATTGCCAAAATTGCGGCGCCGTACTCTGCTGGCCAGTTGGCTTTCAGGTATGCGGTGACGTAGGCGAGCTGGGCGTAGGCGAACGAATGTGATGCGTTGAACAGGTATGAAGCACTGTATTTCATGCTCTCGAACAGCTTCGATGCCGTCTGGCGCGAGAATGCCATGCTTATGACTTCGCCAGTCACTTCATCGGTGACAACTTTCGGGGCACCTTCGATGAGTGCTTCACCGACCATTTCCATTTCGGCCTTGATCTTCTTACTCACGGCCTTACGAAGCTGCGAACGCATTGATACATCGAAACCTCCGACGACTGTACCGAGGCGCATGAGCTGCTCCTGGTACACGAATACGCCATAGGTTTCGCCGAGCACAGAGTCGATCGCTGCCGCTTCGGCAGGGTCGCTCGTCCACCGTGCGTAGCTGACATCCTGCTCACCGCTCTTACGATCGGCATACATGAGGTGCATGCCCTCGCCAAGGGGGCCAGGACGGAACAGCGCCACAACGGCGGACAGGTCGCTAAGACGGTCAGGCTGGATCTGACGAGCTAGGTTCGCCATTCCAGAAGATTCCATCTGGAAGATTCCGGCGGTACGTCCCGAGCGCAGCAACTCCCATGTGGCGTTGACGCGGGGGTTGTTCTTAGTGTTCGGGTGTGGCAGGTTGTCGGGGTCGATGACAACACCTGTTGTCTGCTCAATGAACTTCGCTGCCTGAGAAATTACGTCGAGGTTACGAAGCCCGAGCACATCGAGTTTCAGTAGGCCGAACTTGTCAATGTCGTCACCGTCCCATTGAGTGATGACGGAAAGCCCCGATGAGTTCGACTTAGACCGGTCCTCGCGCAGCGGTACAAGGCTTCGCAGGTCAGTATCGGCAATCAGGGTTCCGCAGGCGTGAATGGACTCACCATTTACGGTGCCGGCAAAACCCTTAGCGAGGTCAACCACTGACTGTCCCGCTTCGCCGAACGAGGCGAGAACATCACGGAATCGGCTACCGGCAGGATCTGTTTCGTCAGCAAGCTGGCGGAAGTTGTACGGCTGGCCGCCGTCACCCATGGGGACAGCTTTGGACAGTGCGTCACCGACCCCACGCTGCTCCAGAAGGCGTGCAGCATCACGGAGAGCACGACGGGTCTTTGCCGCAGAGAATGAACCAATGCGGGCAACACGATCGCCGCCCCAACGCTCAGCCAAGTACTGAAGAACTTCATGGCGGCGCAGCTTCTCGAAGTCAACGTCAATGTCGGGCATGCCCTTACGTCCGGGCTCAAGGAAGCGCTCGAACAGTAGGTTGTTCTCCAGCGGGTCGACGGAGACAATGCGGAGGCAGTAGCTGGTCAGCGCACCGGCAGCGGAGCCACGTCCGGGGCCGACACGGATGCCCTGAGAGCGTGCCCAGTCAATGACGTCCATGACGATGAGGAAGTAGCTCATAAAGCCTGCGGACTCGATGACAGCCATCTCAGACTGAAGGCGTTTGCTCACCTCTTCGGGGATCGGGGTCCCGAACTTCTGGATTGCGCCCTCGCGTACAAGCTGAACGTAATACTGGCGGATGGAATCGAATCCCTCCGGCAGCGGGAAATCAGGTAGACGCATGTGGGGTTGCGGGACAACGTCGTCGCACAGTGCCGCGACCATAACCGTGTTGGACACGGCTGTCTGCCACCAGCCTTCGGTGCGGAGTTCACGCATCTCAGTTTCTGTGCGGAGGTGAAAACCTGCACCGTGGAACTGGAAACGCTTCGGGTCGTCGAGGGTTTTGCCCGACTGGACGGCCAGCCACGCTTCGTGAGTCTGGGCTTGGTCTGCATGAACATAATGGGCGTCATTGGTCGCAACCATGTCCAGACCAAATTCTGCGGCAAGTTCAGCCATCTTTGGCAGCGCTGCCGTCTCAGCAGGGATACCATGCTCCATCACTTCGACAAACACGTTCTCTTTGCCGACAGCGTCGATGAGGCGTTTGAGGTTGCTGCGGGCTTCATCCATATCGCCACGCGAGACAGGGCCGAGCACCGGACCACCCAAGCAGCCGGTGAGGACGATGATGCCCTCGCCGTGCTCTTTGATGAGGTTGAAGTCCATCAGAGGTTTTACCCAGAAGGACTCATTGGCTTTGTTCGCCATGCGGATGAGGTTCGTCCAACCTGTGGCGTTCTTCGCCAGAAGAGTGATGTGCTGATTGCGCTTCGCCTTCGTCTTCGAAGCTGCGGCCGCCGTGGATTCATCCTCATCGCGGTCGCCAGAAGATGCGTCGTCGCGTTCAACCTGAACAGTCTTCGCGTCATGGCGGTCAGGTTCACTGCGCCAGTCCTCAGAAAGGGCAAGATATGCCTCAGTGCCGATGATGGGCTTGATGCCTGCCTTGCGGGCTGCGGAAGCGAACTTCCATGCACCGCCAAGAGTTCCATGGTCAGTGATGGCCAGAGCAGTGTTGCCGTCAGCGGCAACCTTCTCGCACGCATCGGCGAGCTTTGAAAGCCCGTCAAGCGGTGAATGCTCGGTGTGCACGTGAAGGTGCGCAAATCCTGTGTTGGTCCCCATGTTCATCCCTATGCGAGTGGATTTGGACCGGGTGTGCATTCCGTCCGTGTGCGCTCGCCGGCTGGCGAGACTGCCTCAGACACCTGTGTGCGTAGGTTCCACGGCGAGCATGCGCAGCCCGGCCAGTAGCTCAGAATCCGTGGCATCCTCGGGAGTGAATGACGGTGCATGGGCTGCTGCACGCAGCAGGATTTGCACAACCGTCTTCGTCGGGTTGCTCTGACATGCCCTTGCGAATTCGGCAACAAGCTGTTGGCGTTCTTCAAGGTCAGCCATCGTTTAGAGCCCCTGCTGCTTTTCGAGCTCAGCGATAGCTTCACCGAGCTCGACGACCGAGTACCAGGCGCTGCGAGACATTTCCGACCAGCCGACCTTGCCTTCAGGATCCAGAAGCGCAATGACCTCATTGACCGCACCGAGGAGCTGACGTTCAGGCCACGTCACGAAGACTGTGTCCTGCTGGGGGCTCAGATGAAATGTCGGATTGAACTGGATGGGATCACCGCCCTCATGCTGCACCGTAATCGAGTTGGGGATACCGAGAGCGACACTGTCAATCTCGTCCTTCATCGACGGCAGGTCATCAACACGAGTCTGCCAAAGTCGGCCTTCGGCAGTGTCGACATCGGGAATGAAGCCACCCCATGATTCACTGCGCAACCAACCTTCCGGTGCTGCCTCATCGTCGCTCAGAGGTGCGAAACCGCCAACAAGCCAGTGGAGCACAACGAAGCCGCGGTGACCGCCAGGAGCCTCCCCGTACTTTGCGGAAATGTCATGGGCTAGAGCATGCAGAGCTTCGACACGCTGCTGGCGTTCGAGGTGGAGTCCAATCAACCAATCAATGGCCAACGGTGACTTCGTCTGATGGATTACCTGGGCGTTCATACGATGTTCTCCTCATGTGCGGGTCGGCCAGTAGCCATTCGGTACGCGAGCACCCAGCTTTGAAGTGACGCGACAATGATCGGTGACGCATTTTTGCGCTGCACCTGAGTGGTGAACTCCATCACCGGACCTGCCGCCCTCACAGCGTCAAGAGCGGCGATGGAGCTGCTGGAAATGGCATGTTCGCGTTCGACAGGCCATTCATTGACAGATGCCGCCCATCGGACCGCACCAGCAAGTCGAGCCCGTGGAACGAGCACCAGGCCCAGAGCGAACGGATGACGTGCCCGCTGAGCCTGCTCAGTTGCCCCAGACGCTGCCGAATACAGACCTGCACTCAAAGCCGTGGCCTTGAACGCTTTGACCTGCACAGCGGCGTCAGGGAACACCAGCAGATCGCCGATGTCCTCTTTGCGTCCGGCGCCAAGCATCCGCTGCGCATTCCAGACGATGAGGTCCGGGCATAGTTCGGTGATGGCCCTTACAGCCTCAAGCTCTGCCCGGTCACCCTTAGCTTTACTGGCGTTGACCATTGTTAGCTCTTACCCTTCGCAAGCTCGTCACTCTCTGCGACACCGGGGAACAGAGCAGTAAAGTCCACCGGGATGGCAGGAACCTTCGACACCCCAGAGGTGCGGAACTGATGAGTCAAACCCCCGCCGGAAGGGCGACGGTCACGGTAGGCAGGGTGAATGAGACCGAGGTCCCAAACGTTCTTCCATGCAGTCGTCGCGCTGGAACCGAACTGGATACGTTGCGGGTACTGCTTCTGCGCGACACTGAAAGCGTTGCGGTCAAGGGCAATTACTTCGTGGCGGACAGTCGCGCCACCGTCAACGGGTTTGACGTTCACGCAGGTGAACCATCCAAGGGTGTGACCACGGGGGCGCAGAACACCGTTGGCATCTGACTGCCAACCCAATGACAGGTTCACACCGTTCTGGTTGTCGCCCTCGGTGAATGGTGGCAGCGACGGGTCGTTAATGTTCACAATGTGGCCATAGCCGGTCGCGAGCAGGTCAGCAACACAGTCGAGCACTACCCGGCCGGGAGCGTTGTTGGCCTTATTCTTCTGCGTCAAAGAAACCTGAGTGGCTACATCGCGGAGCAATCCGCCATCCTCCCAAGTGAACATCCGGGCGATGTCATCCATGCCAAGCTCCTTGGCGAGCATGCCGAGTCCGGTGAGGCCAAGAGCCAAGTCACCGATGATGCCGGCAGGACGAGTCGAATCGCCCTTACTGACACCAAGATCGGCCAAGATCTCCTTAGCTGCTTTGACGCCCTGGTCACGGTCGTTACGCATTGACTGAACGATGGTTTCCCACTTTTCTGTCTCGCCCCGCTTCAAGAACATGCGGATGATTGCGGCATTAACACGGGATGCGGTCAGCTCCGCGTAGGAGAGATCCTCCATGCTCTGCATGCCCTCTTCGCGGAGGCCGTTGAAGTCGATCGACACAACACGTTCGCGAATGGACGGAACCGAATGCTCGTTTTCAGCCGTGAGGATGAGCAACGCCATCGGGTTCGGCGTGACCTTCGATGTCATGTCGTAGTTCATGCGTCGCTTGCCCTGACGGTTGAACACCCCACGGATCATCGTTCCGATGCTGCTTTCCATCAACTCGGCTGCGCGACGGTCACTCTGCGGTGCGAGGTCATCCGCAACCCAGATTGGAGTCTGAGATACAGCCTTCTCGGTCGATGCGAATGTGTCGTTTGCGGAACCCGGGAGGGTCTTCTCCCACGTGCCTGCAACTGACTGCCAGAACGCCATAATCATCCGGGCAGTCCATGACTTGCCCATCGACGGTGGGCCGACAAGGTAGCTGACGACAGCGGTTGGCAGCGGAATGGACGGGCGAAGGCCCATCGCCAGCACTGACGCTGCGGCTTCCTTTGTGTTCCATGGAGTCATTGAGCCGACATAGGCTTCGATGATTGTCCGGATATCGTCGCGGAGGTTGAACAGGTCCGACGGGTCGGCGTAGTCCTTGCCGGTGAACACATCTGACAGGCCAAACTTGCGGGCTCCGGTCAGGTCTGCGTCGCCGACACCTGCACGAATGCGGGCTTTCGAGTCTTCGTCAAGGGCGATGACTGAACTGCCGACAATGAACGCCGGAGTCTTCGACTCCTGGACTGGGACGTAACCCATCGTCGACCATGTGGTGCGGTCCTCGATGACTTCATCGCCAGCAGCCTTGATCGCTCCAAGCCATTCCAGACCCTTCTTAGGAGGCCATTGTGGGTGGAACATCAGAGCCTTGGGGATGATCGCTCCGCGCTTGTCCCAGTCCGCTGGGGCGTAGCCCAGGAACGTATGGGGGCCGGTGACCTCAACGGTGATGTCAGTATCGGCGACCTTGTCGCGCCATTTGACCTGAACCGATGCACGAACGTCATAGTCGGATTCGTTGACACCACTTCCGAATACTGCCGAGGACAGTTCTTCGTCTGTGGCGGCACGGCGGGTTTCGGAGAACAGAATCCGGCCACCGAGGTCATAGCGGCGAACCCAGTGGACATCTTTTGAGTCACTGTCTGAATTCACAGGTGCGCACTCTTCGACACCGTTGCCGTCGGAGGTCACACGCCATTCACCCAAGCTCATTTCCATCGGACGTGAGGGGCGTTCTGGGAATTCGTCGGTGGCCATCGACTCGAAGTCATTCCAGACACCGACATGGTGG
>Ga0307486_1003255_pt1 | contig 10666 bp, 11 predicted proteins | sample CBIW02metaG_FD_203663 | JGI IMG/M metagenome (GOLD analysis project Ga0307486, IMG submission 203663) | Sea-ice brine microbial communities from Beaufort Sea near Barrow, Alaska, United States - CBIW 0.2 | ecosystem: Environmental > Aquatic > Marine > Coastal | place: USA: Alaska | collected... | reverse complement strand
CATGCCACCCGAGGATCTCGTCGCACAGACCGAGGACGTAGTGCTCGTCGCTGTCGGCACGCTTCGCCATGTCTGCTACGCCTGCCTTGCCTCGACGTACTCGATCACGATGATCGCGCGGAGATACATGTTGAACTCGCCCACAGAAAAGACGGACAGCGAGATGATGCGATGCTCGGGCTTGGATCCGAGCGCCTGCATGACCTTCTCCCGCAACGAGCCGCTAAGCCGTTGTCCATCCGGACCTCAACAACTTCCTGTGATGCGATGAGGTCATGCGGCGTGCGAGTGGTCACTGCTCATCTCCAGCAGGGGCATCAAGGTAAGCCTTGCGGGCATCTTGAAGTTCTTTCCAATGCGCTTCGAGGCCTGGAAGGGTGGGCGCGGTGCCCAGCGTGACGAGCGGCTGCGAATGACCCTGCATGTATCGGCAGGCGTTGTCGAATACCCGACTCACAACGGCAATAGCGGTGGGAAGAGCCGAGCTCTTGATCTCGGGCAAGAGCGTCATCCGAATGTTCGGTTGGTACCGTTGGGAGACGCCTTTCAGCAGCTCCGTCTCGGTAAACACCTCGCACCAAGATCTGATCAAGTCGTAGCCGACCGCCACGAGCGTTGTGCGTGCCTCCCCATCAGCTGCTCGGGCCGCCTCGATGGTCTTGTTGATGTTCGTCCTGAAGCTACTGAGCGAGTCCCACCGGGGTCCCGTCGCGCGAGTGACGCGCCCCTTCCCGTCTTCGTCGGTGATCTGGAAATAGCTACACCGCCGAGACTCCTCGAAGAGTGAGAGCAAGGTCGTTGCGAAAAAGATGTCGTGGGTGAAGACGATGACTTGGTTCTCGTCCGCGAGGCTCGCGATTCGGCGGGCAACCTCGTTTATGCGCCGGTGATCGAGGCTCGACACCGGGTCGTCAAAAATGACTGGCGCAGTTATGCCCGCGAGACGCGCCTCGGCCAAGAAGTCGGCCAACGCCAGCGCCTTCTGCTCTCCTTCGGAAAGTACTTTCGATGGTTTGTGATTGCCAGTCAGCGTCTTGCGCCGCTGAGCGCGCCCCTGTCGCCCGACGAACTCGACTTTGAGCGAGGGGGCGCGGAGCGCAGCACACTCCTCCGCGAACAGCTTGTCAAAGTTCTGGTTGATGAGCTGGTCGCTTGCGGACTTGGCAAGTTCTGTGACCGCGCGGCTGATCCCCGGGAATGAGCGAACCAGGAGGCGTAGTCGATCCGCTTCCTTCGCGCCAGCGACCTGCGCCTCGATCGTTGACCACGACTTCGCCAACTCGGCCGCCGCGACAAGCTCAGCGAGATCACCCTTCTTCGTGGTGAGCGACTCAGCCCTGTTCAAGGCCTGCGAGGTCAGCTCCGTTATCGCGGCGACAGTGTCGTTGAGGCTGGAGTTGACGCGGCCTTCCAGTCCGCTCACGGTGGCACTGAGCGCGGTGTCCAGTGTCGCACCGGTACGGATCTTGGTAACACTGGAAGAGACCGTATCCCGCAGCGTTATGAGGTCGCAATAGTACGGAGGACGATCTTCGCGGTCATCAAACTCCACTGCGAACGAATCCACCTCCGCAAGGTTGAGAGTAACTACCGGACCCGTGCGCTCGTTGATCTCGGCCTCAGCAGTACCAATATCTTCGCTGATCTTGTCTGCCAAGTAAGCAGCGTACTTCGTGACGAGTTCACGAGCTGGATCGTTGAGCGGCTGACGGCAGTAGAGGCAGCGGTCGGGATCATGGACGCCCAGATCGTCGAGATGCTCTCGGTACGTCTCACCGCTCTCGACAAAAGTTTCCCAGCTCGCGTCAGTATCCGCTGGCAAATCCGCGGCTGCAAACAGCTCAGACCTGAAGGTCTTGTAGTCCTCACGAAGGCCAACGAGACGCACTGCCGCGCCGTTCAGTGCTCCGACATCCAACGAAGCGAGTGTGGTGGCGGCGAGCTGCGCCTGCCTGAGTGCGCGCTCGTGACGCTGCTTCTCAGCGATCTGCGTCGGGATGGTGTTTGCCTCAAGCGCAGCGACCGCTTGCCGAAGGACCTCGATTCGTTGTTTGACGTCAGCGCCACCGTCGGACCGCGCCTTGAGATCGGCCAAGTCGCTCGAAGCACCGAGGGCCTCTACAAACGGGTAGACCGCGGACTCGCGCGGGAATCTGCTCAGAAGTGTCGTAGAGCCCGTGGCAAGTCCGGCAACCGCGGCGTCGATCTCCTCTTTGACGGCCTGCAAACCGGCAATGACATGGTTGAAGAGCGCGAGCACAGACGGCACGTACACGTATTCCAGGTCGTCGTCGACGTGGAAGTTGACCGATGGGCTGTCGAAGATCGACATACGTGTGAACGGCGGATGCCCCTGCTCGCCAGTCCATACGAATGTCTTGGCATCGTCACCCACTATGTAGTCGATCACCGCCGACTGCTCCTGGCCGTCATTCCCGGCGATGTCCTTGAGGATGACGTCGGCCGTTCTGCTGCCGGCCAATGCTTTGAAGATGCGGGAGTATCCCGTCTTGCCTGTCCCGTTCTCGCCGTACAGAATCGTCATCCCTACGTGTGGCTCGATCACTGACCCAGACACGATGGCATTGACTCCGGTGACCCCCGAGAGTTTCGTGATGGCCAGGGGAAGCTCGGCGTCTGCCTCCTGCGCGTCGACCGTGAGTGCGGCTTCGACGGGCAGAGTGCGCTCATCGAGGCCCGTCTCCTGTCTGAAGAGCGCATACGCAGTTGCCCGGTCGTCGCCGACGAGAGGCCGCCCGGTGTTCAGAACCTGCCGAACAATGTAACGAAGCCACTCGTCTTGACTGTTCGCCCAGGTAGCGAGCGTCTCGCGCGGATCGGGCAATGCGACGTTGTCGTCTGCTGCGATCGATGCATCCTCATCCATATCTGCTCACTACTCCGGTTGGTCGACGGTGGGATCGTTCTCGACGTTCGCGCGGGAGTATGCAGCAAGCGCAGTCCGGAGCTGCGTGTATCGCACTTCATATGCGGGTGCGCGTACTTCGATCGGCCGAGCGATGAAGCCGTGGCCACCGACCTGCTTAGGGTCGGTTCCGACTCCCCAGAGAAGTTCCGACAGCGGGGAAAATATGGCTCGTGCTACTTCGTCGCTCCCCACTCCGCCGGCCGCGTTCGCACAGTATCGGAATGCGCCAAGAGCCACGTCAACCGCCGAGCTTAGGTGCGATGCGTTGTTCGAGGTTTGACCGAAAAATCGGATACGATCCCGGATAGAGACCTGTTGACCTCCGACCGCGATGCCGTGTTGGAAGAGGTTCGCAAGGTGATTGTGCTGATCATCGTCGCGGTCGATCGCCATGACCCCGTCGGCTCGCTCCATGTCCAGGAGTCGATGATATGCCCAAGAGACCGTATTGAGGGCGTAGTTCATCCGCTCGGCCTCGGTACGGTTCGTGGCAATGTCGTGCAGTACGACGTAGACGATCATGCGCACACCGATCGTCTTCAGCTCCTCGACGAGTTCCTGCTTGGCGAGGCGTGCGCTGTCAATCGAGACCTGCGATGGCCGTGCGCGGGTGTGAAACTTGAAGTCGTCGCCCGGCTGATAACCGTGCTCCAAACGGATCGCATCGACGGCAGCATGGACGAGTGGAATCTGCTCCTCGGTGAAGACGAGGCCGCCGTAGATGAAGAACTCTCCCTGGGACGAGTCCTTGTTGGTTTCGTCGGCCACGAACCAATGCATCTGAGCCTCAGTTCTGCGTGTCGATGGCGGAGGTCTCGCTCTCCACGGCGACGACAGTGTCGTAGAGACCGTAGTGACGCAGCCCGGCATGTGACTCGATGCCAGTGTACGAGAGCGACGCGTCCTCATAACGACGGAAGGCGAAGACCGCTTGATTCATGTGTGTTGAGTTGAAGACGCCAAGGGACACAAGCAAATTGAAGTCCTCGACGGTGAGTCCAGTGACTGCCCTAAAGAGCTCGGGTTCGAGCTTGGTAATGACGTCGTAGAGCGTGTTCTCGCGGAAGTCGGTCAGGTACATGAACGCCGGGATGCGAGTGGCGAACTTGATGAGCTTCTCCTGTATCTGCTTCCGCTTGGACTTGTACTCCTTCTCCTCGTCCGTGAGCTGCTTCTTCTCGGCGGGGGTGAGGTCTTCACCCTTCTCCTTCTTCGTGCCCTTAACTGCCTCGCTCTTGTTGACGACGGTCTCAAAGATGCTGCTGCCGAGCGCGCGAAAGCCTTCGATGTTCATCACGGCGTCCATCGCCGCCTGGCTCGACATGATCTTCTTGAGTGTGTCGTTATCGACGTTGACGAGAATCGCCGATTCCCACTTGCGGGCTAGGAGCGTCGCTGAAGTTCCCGCTAGGGCGATATCGAGGATGCCGCCCGCGTCAACCTGGGTCATGTGAGAGCCGTCATAGGCGAGTACGGGCAGGAACCGCACCAGCTCTTCGACTGCGTGCTCGGGATTCGGATCCTCTGGCGAGAGTCCGGCCCCGTAGTCAGCGATCTGTCGAAGGGCGCGGGTGGGCGCGAAGTCGAAGACGAAACAGACCGGCTTGAGGACGGCTTCCTCCTTCGGATCGTCGCCATTCGGATTTTTGATTGACCACGGCGACTGCACCCGAAAGGCCGCCTGGAAGTACGTCTCGGGCGACTTGAGGTTGCGGAGCATGAGGATCGATGACCACTGCGGCACTGTGACACCAGTAGTGAGCTTGCCGACAGTCAGGATGATGGTCTTCGAGTCGAAGCCATTGCCGATCGCTTCCTTCACCGGCGGCAAGGCGTCAAGGCCGATGCCGGCGCCAGCTCCCGCGACGCTCAGCACCTTGTAATCCTGCCACCAGACATTCTGCGGCTCCTTGAGAAGATTCGCCATCGCTTCGCAGGATGCCACCTTCGGCAGGAACCAGAGGGAGTGCTGGAGGTACGGCAAAAGCCGCACATCTGAGTAAGGGAACGGCGGGCGGGCGCCCACCTTGAGCGCATCGACCTGCGTCGGCATGTGGGCGCCGCGGACAATGTCGAGCCACTTCTGCACGTCGTCCTTGTGGGAGAACTCGGCGTTCACGCCCGAGCCAGTCGCCTCAAAGAAGACGTTGAGGTCAAACTCGTCGAATTCGCCCTGGCTTGCCACAGCGATCAACTCATCCGGCATCTGGTAAGTGAAGAGGCGCATCTCTGGGAGTGCAGCGTACGGGTTCCACTTGTCAGGGTTCTGCGCCGCGAACTCCTGCTTGGCGCGCTGCTCGTCTGTGTACGTCCAGTTGAAGATCTGTTCCTCGATGAACTCGCCGGCAGCCAGCGCCTTGAACGGCGTGCCGGAGAGGTACAAATAGGCCTTCGTGGTGATCGGCAGGAACTCAACCTCATCGTTGCCCAGCTCGTCGAGTTCCTCATCGAAAGCTTCGAGACCTTCGCCGTACTCCAGCGCAATCTCCATCTTCGCGACCGCAGCGTCTTCACCCTCGAACAACTCTTTAGCACTGTCGCGCCAAGCGCCGTAGTGGTACTCATCGAAGATCACGAGGTCCCAATTGCTCTCGTGTAGCCACTCGTTCTTCGCCTTGATGTTCCCCAGTTTGTCGCGACCGAGTAGGTCCTGGAACGACCCGAAGTAGACAAGCGGACGTGCCGGGTCAGCAGCCGACGGATCGCTACCGGCTGCTGTTGATAAATACTGCCAGCCATCGAAGTCGGCATGGGAATCGAGGTCTTTCTGCCAGGCATCCTCGACGGCCGGCTTGAACGTGACCACCAGCACACGCTTGGCGTCGAGCCTCTTGGCAAGCTGGTAGGAAGCGAAAGTCTTGCCGAAGCGCATCTTCGCGTTCCAAAGGAACCGAGGCACTGCCTTGTCGTCCTCAGCCCAGATCGACTCAAAATAGCCCACCGTTTTCTTAACTGCGGCGACCTGCTCTGGCCGCATGAGGAAAGTCTCGTGATGGGTCCCCGATAGCTTCTGGCCAGTGCCCAGCTCAGAGAGGACGGTCTGCACATCTTCGAGCGTGCAGTGCACCCACTCAGAAGGTTTCCCGTTCTGATTCGGCTCGATCTCAAAGCCCTTGCTGGCCAGCCGAGCCCGAACCTCCCGGTCGGTGAAGAGCGAACCATCATGCCGCTCAGCGGGCTCGTCGAGCCGGATCGTGTAGTTCTGCACGTTGGCCGTCAGCGTCTGCTGCTGCACACGCGTCTTTACGTCACCAGTGGTCTGGCCGACCTTGACCTGACCCAGATGAGCGTCGTCCTCGATCGTGTAGACGTACACGTGGAGCCGCGACTCCGGCTTGTCTGGGAGCAGTTCCTCGATCGACCTACTCATCACCCAACTCCATCGGCTTAATGACGGACTCGATGTAGTCGATCTGCTCTTGATCGAGCTCATACTTTTCGTAGAGCTGGGCGTCAGTCCAGTCTCGATCCCAGGTTTGCATCGGAACCCAGGTGTACGTCGAGCGACTGGCGTCCTGAGTGATCTTGCGCAACGAAACAAGGAAACGGAAGAACTTGGTGGACAGGTACGCCTGAAGATGCTCGGCCTCGGTTGCGGAGTCGACGTAAAAAAACAGGTACGTCTGTGTACAAACTGATGGCGACGAGACGATGAATGGCTTGCCAAGGACTCTGGCCGGGATAGCCCCGCGCTCGCCAAATGCTTTGGACACCATCACTTTCCACTTATCGATGAGGTGTGCGCTCTTAGTCACCTCCGACCTAGCGATGTATCCAATCCCGCGCTTGCCTTGATGGTTGTAGCGAAGGGGGATGTCGCCAGCCTGCTCCTTGCTGTGGAAGCCAGCGAAATTGGAGGTCCAGCCGAACTCCTTGTCGACAGAGAGGATGGTCGTAATCGACTCGAAGCTTTCGGCCCGGACCTTGCGAAGAATCTCGACTGCGCGCTGGTCGCGCACGAGCACGTCGACTTCATCGAGGACACGCATGTTCGGGCCTCGGACTTCCCCGCCTCGAACGTTCGAATACGCCGTCTCCCCGTGATAGTCCCTGTCCCAGAGGAAATAGCACGCGCCGCCCTCGAAGTCCACGCCGGGGAAAACCTCACTCATGACCTCGTAGTCGATAAGATCATGCAGTCTGCGGTCGGCAAGCATCGTCTTCCGGAACTCTGTAAGTCCCAGGCCAGTCGCCATCCAGCGCGACGGGATAACCATAGTCAAAAACCGAGGCTCCAGCTTCTTGGCCTGCTCGACGAAATGCTGGTAGATCGGCACATCCCGGGTGCCGCCGTCGGAGCCAAGCTGGTACGGCGGGTTGCCAATGATGACGTCGAACTGCATGTTGTCTCCAAATAGCTCGGCCATGCGAGCCTTTATGTCGTCCGTGTGGATGAAGGCGTAGGCGTGAGTTTCGAGCCCCGCCTCTCGCGCGTACTCTCCCTCACTGGCGCCGCAATACTTGCACCGGCGGCCAACCCAGACCGCGACCTCTTCGTTCGTCTTGGTTGCGTGCGGCTGCAACCTCCGCGTTCCGCCTTCCCAAACATGCTCGGTGCGCTCGAACCATATATTGCCGTGCTCGATGGTGAATGACTTCGCAACCGAATGCGCACCGTTCGCGTACTTGGAGCAGTAGAGGCTCCGTCGCGCGAGCAAACTGGTCAGCTCACTTATCCCGATGCCGTAGACCTGCTTCGTCAGAATGTGATCGACGCGATCAGCGAGGTCTGGAATGTGGCCCGCAAGCCCGGTGGTCAGGCGAGAAACGATCTCGCGGAGGAACACGCCGGACTTCGTGAAAGGGTCTAGGAACTTGACGGCCGGATCTTCCCAGATAACAGCGCCTCGATGCGACTCGGCCCACGCTGCCTCCAGCGTGTCAAGCATCCGGTTGGCGAACTCCGGTGGAGTGAAGACCTCGTCGTTCGACAGGTTGGCTATGCAGGTCAGAACGTCGGGGTTGTGCCCGCGAAGGCTGAAAGTGGCTTGGCTCACTGCGCGATCTCCCGCACTCTCATGGTCGGGTAGGTTCGCGTCGGGGTGAAGATTTCGTGCTCTTCGAAGTAATCCCACAGCGTGCCCTCGAACGATGCCCGTTGAGTGAGATTGACATAGTCGAAGTCGCGCCGCTGGTATCTGCCCTTGCCCAAGTATCCCCACTCCGGGAAAGTGATCGGCTCGCCGCCGGTCGTCGTCATCGTCAATGCGTCCCCCTGCACCACGTTGGCCTCCAGCACCTTCTGAGCCGCCCGTGACCACTGCTCATCGCTGTCGCGACCCAGGAAATTTATGAAGGTTTCCAATAGATTCTCGCGACACTCCTGCACATTGTCGGAGAGCAGCTCGATGCCGTAAACGCACATGAGCGCGAAGAGCGCATAGTGGCGCTTCTCGAAGTCGCTTCGACCATGCCTTGCTTGCACGGCCGCGAGCTTTCGCTGTAGCACCGGTACGAGGAAGTTCCCCGATCCGCATGCCGGCTCCAAGAAGCGAGCGTCGATACGCTCAGTCTCGCTCTTCACCAGGTTGAGCATGTCCTCAACCATCCAAGCGGGCGTGAATACCTCACCGTGGTCGGCGACTCGCTGCTTCGACTTCACTAGCTTCGCTGTCTCGCGCGCGTCCGACATCACGTCCTCCTCCCGGCCAAGGTCATGCCGTTCAGACTATGGCGAACCACCGACACACCTACCGTCGCTCTATGCCACGTCACGCGTCCTCCTCCGGGGTGGCCGCGCCCTCGCTACGCACCCACTCGTCGACCTCGCTGACCTGGAACTTCCAGAGGCGCCCGATCTTGTGGGCGGGCATCCCCTTCTCGGCGATCCAGGCGTATACCGTGTCTTTCGTGACACCGAGATGGGCAGCAATCTGGTCTGCCGACAGCCAGGGCTCAGCCATCAAAGAACCTCCACTCGGCGAACATCAGAACACGGATACGCCCACCTTATCGGCCAATGAGCGGAGGCTGACCGGGTTTGACCTGGTTTAGCCACATGACGCCGCCTGACGACCCCTTGCGCTCCCCCAGTACAGGTGATAATTGGATATGGAGCACGCATCACTTTCGGGCAACGGCTCGGGCGGCAGCATCCGCTACGGGCCGATCGCCGTCGAGACCAGAGAGTTTCGACGGGCGGTACCCCCTGTCGCCTTCGACTGCGTGAAGCTGCTGCTCATCCGCGAGGGATCGACGATCCTCACGACGGAAAGCGACACGACGTTCGCCAGCGAGGACGACCTCGTGTTCCTGCGCACCGCGACGCTCTGCGGAGGGGCGCCAGAGCAGGCGGTCACGATCTCGACGCTCTACATCGATACCGACTACCTCTTCGAGCTGTGAGTCTGGCAGCTCGTCCCCATCGGCCACGACCGCGAATCGCTGCGCTCCTACACGATGAGTCGCGAGTTTCTGCCGCCACTGACCTGCGTGCGTCCCACACCCGAGACAGCGCACCACATCAGTCTGCTCTTTGACGACCTGAGCGCCAGCCTGGCACTCGGGGCGGACGATTTCTACCACGCCCAGTCGCTCGTATCGGAGCTGCTGCACGTTGTCGCGCCGCTCATTGGCGTGACGCTTCCCAGCACATCGCCCACGACGAGCACGCTCACGGTGCCCGCGCCGCTGTGGCTAGGACGCAACTACGCGGGTGGCGGAGACTGGCGCGGTGGCTTCGACTGGGACAAGCGCATGGACTACGACGTTCTATCGCCGCTGTTTCCGCGCCGCGCCGCAGCGCAGGCGGCAGGCGGCAGGTCGGCCGACGCTGCGCTTCCACGATCTGCGCCACACCGCCGCGAGCCTGTTCACAGCGAGCGGGATGCCACTCGTGCGGGTCGCGCGGGTGCTCGGCCACGCCGACACCGGCATGACCTATCGCGTGTATCTCCACTTCTTCCCCGACGACCTCTCGGCAGACATGGAACGACTCGACGCCGACATCGCCCCGACGCAGCGACCCACCGAGGCGGCGCCGATCCCACTCCGAGCGGCGGAGGGCTGACGGTGACCGCCCGGGACGAATTGCGCGCGGCGGCGCTCGCGCACCAAGCCGAGATCGAGGACCTGTACCGGCGGATGCTGGCTGACCTGCCGGAGGGGAACACGGTCACACTCAACGATCTACAAGACCGCGAGGTTGTCTCCGTGCTGGGCGAGGTCGAGGCGTGGAACCGAACTGTCACCGCGATTTGGCTCGACGTCTGCCTTGAACGCGGCTTCAGCTACCACTTCCCCCGCCCCGAGGCAGCGGAAGGTGAAAACGACTAGGAAGCGTCCCGGTCCATCTCATCAAGCGAGTACGACGCTAGGGCCGCCGCCAGGTCGTCGTATCGCTGGAGCATCTCGGGGCTGCCGATCTTCTCTCGCTTGGGTCGAGGGTGGTACCCGTATCCGCCGATCCGCAGATTCCCTGCGCCGTCCACCACGTTCCACATGATGTTCGCCAAGTTCGGGAACATCTCGCGCGTTACCGGCTCACGCCCGTGTCCTACCGCCGTGTTAGCGCAGTAGCGGAACGCCCCCAGCGCAATGTCCGCCGCCGAACTCAGGTTGGAGGCGTTGTCGTTGGTCATGCCGAAGAGCTTGATTTGGTCTGCGGCAGGGATGTGCATTCCAGTCCACATCTTCATTTGGGACTGCTGTCGGTTTAGTTGACACTTTAGTTCAGGCCGCGGTTGCGGCTGTTTGGTCTACTATTTCAAACTCGACGGGCGTGAGCTTGCCGAGCCG
>Ga0307486_1003253_pt1 | contig 10671 bp, 9 predicted proteins | sample CBIW02metaG_FD_203663 | JGI IMG/M metagenome (GOLD analysis project Ga0307486, IMG submission 203663) | Sea-ice brine microbial communities from Beaufort Sea near Barrow, Alaska, United States - CBIW 0.2 | ecosystem: Environmental > Aquatic > Marine > Coastal | place: USA: Alaska | collected... | reverse complement strand
TCCTACTCGGGCTGGGCATCTTGCTTGGCCGGGGCTACACGACGCGCTGTGCGTCGCTAAGCATCTTGAAGTTGCCGACGCTGTGCGTCGCGATCGTGGCGGGGTCGGCCGGTGCGATCCAGGGTGTGAGATTCGGTCTTGGGATCGACGCTATTTCGATTGGTGCGGTTCCCCCCATCCTCCTGTGCTTCGGACTAGGCATGGCAGGAGCGCTGCCTGCAGCCGCTGCAGTGCGCGCCACCCGCGCCCCTGCCCCGAATATGTCACGGCTAGCTCAAACCCGCTGGATGTCCGCTCCCCCTGTTCTGTATATCGCGGTCGCCACCTGGAGCGCGATCGAGCGGGACTGGTTCACGATCTGGGCCATGTGGGCACTCATGATCGCGTACCTGGTCATGGTCATCGTCATCGCCTGGCGGTTGCGGATTGGCCCGACCAGCCTGCCGGCGACGTGGTTCGTCTTCACCATCGCGTTCGTCACCGCGATCGTGGCGTGGAGTCCTCGAGACCTCCGAGTGGAATGGTTCTCCGTGCCCCTGGGTTTTTTCCTGCTGATCGCCGGCGCTGTTCTTCTCCATGCTTCACGCGCACGTCCGGCTCGTAGCCGCACCCTCTCCAACTGGCCCGCAGGCTGGACCGGCTCGTGGCCTTTACTCGCTCCTGGCATCGTGACGATGCTTCTCGCCTCGATCGCTGCTACCTTCACCGATCCGCAGACTTGGCGGGCGATTCTCGTGATCATTATTGCGCTAATCGCTATTCTGATCGGCTCGAGTCGCAAACTCGCGGCGCCATTTTTGATTGGCATCGTCGTGCTTCCGGTTGAGAACGCTCTCGCCTTCCTGGTTCAGATTGGGCGGGGAATCGAGTCCATGCCGTGGTGGATAACTTTGGCCGTGGTGGGCGCTGTGCTTCTCATAATTGCCGTCACTTATGAGCGACGAGCCGGCGAAGCGAACAGCATCACTGATCGGCTGCTAGACCTGCGCTGAGCGTTGGCTGCGCTGTGAATAGGCGGTCCCACTATTGCAGGTAATAGAGGAACTCAAACCAGGCCCGTTGATCGGATTCCACCAGTTCAGGGTTCCGTGAAAACGTACGGGGCGATAATTCGATGCATTCTGCGACAAGGATGTGAAAGTTTGCGGGGTACTCAGCGCTCGGGAAAATCTTTGGACAACAAAAGTCGATGTCGCCGCAGCATCGAGCTGCTGGGTTTCGGGCCGTCGTGCAGCCCTTGAGCGTTCACGTGCTGCGCGACTGCCCGAAACGACACGGCAGGCGCGCCACCTCCCAGTCCACCCATCCTCCGACGGAAATGACAAGGTCATGAGGAACGACCAGTCTTTGGTCTGGTCACCGGAACCAACGCCGCACCAATACCAATGAGAATTTGGGTCTAACCCGCAATTCCGGCGTTCGTAACGACAACGAAAACCGCACCCGCCGGGAGGAAAAGGATTGACACAATAAACAGGAGAAAAGCATGAAGAAATGGACTCTAACGATTGCGCCCACCGTTCTTTCGATGGCTGCATTGTTGGCGGCTTACGTGTTTGACAACCTTTCCGTTACGACCTGCTTTATTGCCGTAGCATTGTTGGTCGCTTTCGCTCTGCCCTCGGTAATCGGTGCCGTTACCCAACGCGCTTCGACTGTAGACGTTAACGTTGCCAGGGTGAAACTGCACCGGCAGAAGAGACCAGATTCGACGACCATGGACGCCGTTCATGCGGCCGATCGTGGTGCGCAGAGCTGACACCACGCCAAGTTTGTAGCGACCAGCAAACGGGGCCGTCTTGTCTGGGCGCCCCCAGCCAGCCCGACTGGCATTAGGCCGCGAACCGAGAAAGTTCCCACACTCGTAGCCGTGCAGACGCAATCGTCACCGGACTGGACCGCACCACAACGAAGTAGTCGGCCCCACTGCAAAGGGCAGCCCCCTCGAGGTCCACCGGAGCGTTCGCCACGACGTCACCAGGGCCCAGATCAAGTTCCATGGAAATGGTCGCAGTGTGACATTCTCTGTGAGCGCAGTGGTGAAGTCCCATTCCTACCCACCGAGGTAGCAATCGCTTCCAGACGGACAAGGTGGCGGTTCGTGGCGTACTGACCTAGATTGAAGGTGCCGCGGAACTCTGCGCACGTTGTTGCACATCGTTACTCTCGCGGCGTCATTCGACCTTGGAGGTTCGTGGTGGCGTTCAACGTTACTCAGAAACTAATTGCTTCTCATTTGCTCAGCGGAGAGATGACTCCGGGGTCCGAGATTGGGCTACGCATCGATCAGACCCTTACTCAGGATGCAACGGGAACTCTCGTCATGCTGGAACTGGAAGCGCTCGGCCTGGATCGAGCCCGCACCGACGTATCCGTTCAGTATGTGGACCACAACCTGCTGCAGTCCGACAGTAAAAACGCCGAGGACCACGATTTTCTGCGGTCCGCCTGCCAACGATTTGGTCTGTGGTTCTCCAAAGCCGGAAACGGGGTCTCGCATCCCACTCATATGCAGCGTTTCGGTATTCCCGGCAAGACCATGGTCGGTTCGGACAGCCACACCCCGGCTGCCGGATCGCTAGGCATGTTGGCTATCGGGGTGGGCGGCATCGAGGTGGCTCTCGCGATTGCCGGAGAGCCACTGTATATCCGTATGCCCGAAACCTGGGGGGTGTGCCTCACCGGCGAGCTTCCGCAGTGGACGAGTGCCAAAGACGTCATTCTCGAGATGCTGCGCCGTCACGGCGTTAAGGGCGGGGTGAATCGTATTGTTGAGTACTACGGCCCGGGCCTGGCGAACCTCACCGCGATGGACCGGCACGTGATCGCCAACATGGGTGCCGAACTGGGGGCTACGACCACGGTATTTCCGGCCGATGACCAAGTGCGAACGTTCCTGAAGGGCGAACAACGTGGAGGCGACTTCGTTCCGTTGATCGCCGATGTAGATGCCTCTTACGACGTAAACGACGAGATCGATCTGTCTGCGATCGTGCCCCTCATCGCGCTCCCCAGCTCGCCCGGCAACGTCGTACCGGTGAGCGAAGTCGCCGGTCGACCGGTTGCCCAGGTCGTCATCGGGTCGTCGGCCAACCCTGGACTGCGCGACTTCGCGATCGTCGCCGCCATCGTCAAGGGACGTCAAACCCACGCGGGAGTGTCCTTCGATGTTAATCCGAGTTCCCGGCAGATTCTGCAGGATTTGACCCGCATGGGTTCCACCCTGGATTTGATCAGCGCGGGAGCGCGACTGCACCAGTCCGGGTGTATGGGCTGCATAGGAATGGGGCAGGCTCCCGCAAGCGGCAGCATCAGCCTGCGCACGATGCCGCGCAACTTTCCCGGCCGCTCCGGCACCAAGGAAGATTCCATCTACCTGTGTTCACCGGAGACCGCAGCTGCTGCGGCCCTCACCGGAAAGATCACCGACCCACGGGACTTGGAAGAACTATTCAAGCTGGCTTATCCCACGCTCAAACTTCCAACAATGTCTAGTGTCAATCTGACCATGCTGGAGGCGCCCTTCCCCATTAAAGAGGCTGTAGAGGTGCGGCTCGTTAAGGGCGAAAACATCTCGTCGCTGCCCATGTTTATTCCCCTGCCCGGTAGCATCGCGGCGCCGGTCATTCTCAAGGTGGGCGATGACATATCGACGGATGAGATTTTACCCGCCGGCGCGCGGGTGCTGCCTTACCGCAGCAACATTCCCAAGCTCGCCCAATTCACCTTCGACCAAGTCGATAATTCCTACCCGATTCGCGCGGAGGACACGCGCGAGTCGACCGGACACATCATCGTCGCCGGCGCTAATTACGGGCAAGGCTCCTCACGCGAACACGCCGCCATCACTCCACGGTTCCTCGGCTTGCGTGCCGTTCTCGCTGTGTCGTTCGCCCGGATTCACTGGCAGAATCTTGCTAACTTCGGTGTGCTCGCGCTCGAATTCGTGAATCCGTCCGATCATGATCGAGTGCACCAAGGCGATGTGATCGTGCTCACCGGCATTCGCGATTCTCTAATTGGCGGCACCGCCATCACCGCACACAATAAAACGAGCACTGAAGACTATGCCGTGCGGCACAACTTCTCACAGCGTCAAATCGACATGCTGCTCGCCGGTGGACTCATTTCTTGGCTGCAGGAGCACACAGCAAGATCGGCAAGCAGTTGAGACTGAGCCGTACCGTTCGTAAGCCCGTTGCCCGAGAGGTGCGTGAGCGGTATCTAGACCGCTTCACCCGCTGTCGTCGGCTGAAGATTGGACTGTTCGTGAAGGGAGCCTTGCCGCTGTGACCTATGTTATTGCCCTTCCCTGCGTCGACGTGAAAGATCGGGCCTGCATCGACGAATGCCCAGTTGACTGCATTTATGAGGGCGACCGGATGCTCTACATCCACCCGGATGAGTGCATCGATTGCGCTGCCTGCGAACCAGTATGTCCAGTCGAGGCGATCTATTACGAAGATGATCTGCCGGAGAAATGGGCCGACTATTACAGGGCTAACGTGGAGTTTTTTGACGACATCGGCTCGCCGGGCGGGGCGGCCAAGGTGGGCACCTTTGCCAAGGATCATCCCTTGGTTGCAGTGTTACCAACGTAGAATTCTGGGAGGAAGGCGACCCTCTGTGGTGAGGTCTCAGCTGTCTGAAGAGCACCAGCCCCTCACAATCTGAAAGTCACCCCACCTCAGCCTCCGAGAAATCGAGCCTCCGTCAGGTTGATCGCATCCAACCATGATGAGTGAACTTCTCCGGTGCTCGACCCTTTGGCAACGATGGCTAACTGATTCCGGGCGGCTCTGCTGTGAATGCTCCCCCTCACAGCGGATCGGGATTTGCAAGAAACGTATTGGGTCATATGCTGCTCGCATGAACACGATCAATCGCGTCTTGTTGGTAAGCGACGCCTTCGTTAAGTTAGCCGACGCGCTGGTGGGCGAGTATGACATGTTAGACGTTTTGCACACGCTAGTGGAGCAGTCCGTTCTGCTCCTCGACGCGGAAGCCGCCGGACTGCTCTTGGCAGATGAGAACGGTGTGCTTCAGGTTCTTGCGTCCACAAGCGAAGAAAGCCAACTTGTAGAAATACTGCAAAGCAAGGCGGGTGTGGGTCCGTGCGTGGACGCCTTCCGCAACGGCACAGTAGTTACGATCGACGACATCGCGTCGGCGGCGGGCGCCAGATATCCGGATTTTCAGGACGCTGCTCTTTCTCAGGGGTTTCGCTCTGTGCATGCAATTCCGATGCGCTTTCGCCCCCACACCATTGGGGCGCTGAACCTGTTCCGCACGACGACAGGCAGTCTTACAATAGAAGACGCTGCGATCGGTCAGGCCCTTGCTGACGTTGCAACAATCAGCATCCTTCATGAACGGACCACACGCGAAAACGCTGTCGTGAATGAGCAATTGCAACGTGCGCTCAACAGTCGAGTCCTAATCGAACAAGCTAAAGGCGTCATCGCTCAGCGCAGCCAACTCAACATGAACGACGCCTTCAATCGGCTACGTTCCTATGCCCGCGCTCACAACGAATCCATGCACGAAAGCGCCGGAAAAATTGTCAGCAACACCGTGAAGCTCTAGTGTTGCACCTGGAGAAATCAACGTTCGAATGCCTGCGCTGGTGATGACCTCGAGAAGCGATTGTCTTAACCTTTGTCTAGGTCACGGGTGCAACGCCCTCGATTCTCGAGGCTCTGCGTGACAGGATGCGTGCATGAAAAAGCTGCAGATCGATGGGCTGGGCGTATTCGCTAATGGCGTGTTCCCGGTTGAGATCTCCGTCAGAAAACGCATCAACAAGAGCCACCGGGTACCGGTGCTGGCATCCGTAGACGTCTCGACCGGCGAGGTCCGGTTTTCTGTTGACCTTGAGGCGGTCAAGATTCTGGCTCGTGATGACGGCAGTCGTTGAACACACCTGACGTGGGATTGGGCTATCACGGCTCATCATGGGTAGCCAGTACGGCGTTCCTGAGCGTGGCGCTGTCTCCCCTCAAAGGTAGCGCCACCGTCAGGCCTGGACGGTCAGATCAACATTCGTTGACCTTGGTATAGGTGCCCTGTGGAGCCTCTTTAAGAGTTGTGACTGTGGTGTCGCCTTGACCGAGATAGTTCTGTGTGCCGAGGGCGTAGTACGGGTTGTAGGGATTGTTTCCGTAGCTGATGGCATGCCCGGCCGCCTTGTGCGCAGCGTTTGTAGACGAACCGCAGTACAAGCCCGGGGTCGGGGTCGGGGCAGACGTTGGAGTCGGAGTCGGGGTGGGATCCGGCACCGTTGTCCCCGTGACGCGGCGGTTGTTCTCGAAAAAGAACGATGCTAAATAATCGGGATAGTTAATGCTGTTCGTGCTGATGTATGACCCACCCGGCGCTGCACCGGCGGGCCAATTGTGGCCTAAACCAGTGTTTTGAATGAGTGACACGCGCGGTCCCTCGGCATCGGAATACGTTATTCCGCTGCCGGCCGTATTGGTGCCGGACAGAGTGCTGAGCGAGAAAGCTGCTTGGGTTGGAGCGTTATAGATGCCTGCCATTATTTGGGCATTGAGGGTGTTGTAACCGGGAGCTACTGTTGTGTCGTTGCTCCCGTACACCACAGAGGTCAGCTGAGTGTCAAAAGCGTCCGTATGAGAGCCCGCAAAACTACTGCACTTTGCGGTGCCATCATTTTTCGTCGTGGCAACATAGCCGATCTGGTTGGATGTGGTGCCCACGGTCGGACCGGCGTTGATACCGATGCCGGCGAAGATATCCGGAGCAAGGCATCCCATCACCATCGTCTCTCCGGCACCAGACGACAGACCAGACAGATACACCTGGTCTGCGTCGAGCGTCAGGGTAGGCCGAGATAGGAGCGTATTAACGAGACTAAGTAGGTTGTCGTCATGGCGGACCGGAGCATTGCGGCTATGGTTGCCGTCAAAATAGTCCCAACAACCCGCGATCACTCCCCCGCCCGGCGCGGCAGGAATAGCGATGACCATGCCGTACTTATCGGCGGTAGACGCCCAGTTCCCTCCGGCCTGCAGATTCGCACTCGTTTGAATACAGCCGTGCAGGTTCACCATCAGGGCACGCTCACCACCGATCGCAGGCATCGTTGTTGGCGTATACAGCTTCACCTGCATGCCGGCGATTGTTTCAGTCGTCCACGCACCGGCAGCCGACGCCGCAGAAACGGGAAGCGTGGTTGCAATCAGCACCCCTACCAGCCCGGCGATAACGCCCAACCGCCCTTTTCTTGCACGAATTGCAGCGGGAATCTTCATTGTTTCTCCTTGAGTGAGGTCGGCATCGTGGGGAAAGAGCACCATCGCTCCAGGTTTCAACCCACTACCTGATGCCTGATTCAGGTATCAGTAATCTATTCCACGATATACATGCCGTCAAGGATTTTTGGCGTGCAGGCCTATCTATCTATCTATCTATCTATCTATCTATCTATCTATCTATCTATCTATCCATCCATCCACGTAACTATGACCGCATCCGCGCCGAGACGCGCGTAGTTGCCCGTTCCGTCGAGACCAGCCAGAGCCTTATCACCCCTGAGATACTCAGCCAGGATCGGCTCAGCAGCAGGGGTCCCACCCCGTTTCGAAGTCCCGCCAGTGCTTTTTCGACGCCTTAGCCACCCCAGGCTGCACCGCCATCGCGGAGTTCGACAGCTTCAAGCTCACCCGTCGAAGCTACTGCCGGTCCCGAACCGGTGACGCCTATACCGTCGTCAAGCTCCAGGTCTACCTGATTGTCGGAAAACCTTGAGAGTCGACGATTGAATTCGCCCGAATCGCGGCAAGTGAAATCGCTCGATGGGGACCGTAGGCGATGTATTAGCAGGGGGTGATGAGACGTGACGTGGTGATTGCTTACGTAGTCGTTCATGAGAATCCGCGTTATGAAACCAGAGCGACCGTGACCGCGGTTGCGGCCTCCGAGTAGAGATGTTGTTCGCTGTTCAGGCTCGGTGACAGGTCATCGAGATGCCAATCGGGCACGGGCTTCCTGCTAGGAACGTTTTGGCCCCCTACTTCCGCAAACCCAGCCCGATCGTTCACTCTTCGTATCGAAATGAAGCTCTCACCCAGCAGCACCGCAACACCGTGAAATAGAAAAAAATCTCGCCTTTTCACCACAATTCTTCGACCTCACCGGTGAATAGGCGCGATTCCTCAAAAAGGGTGTTCGGTGGAGGGAGGTCCACCGTGCGTAGGTATTGATGACACCAATTTCGTAGCTTTCCTGCACCAATTTTTAGCCAGTACTTATTTCACTCGATCGTTGAGGAGTAGATCAGGGCGGCATGCTGAAAAGTGGACGATCGTAATTTTGTATTCTTTGCCCAAATATTGACAGGGGTTGTCTGCCTCGGGTTTAGTTGAAGGAACCGAGGTGACACCGGCCAGCGATGTCATGGCTAATTTTCGCCACGAGCTCAAGGGGGAATCCATGAAAACAATGTTCGTATCTTTTGCCGCGCTAGCATCCTGGCCATGTTGGTCCTGTCACGTTTGGCGGTAGACGGCAAGCATAATCATCGCCTCCAACACCACTGACGCCGCGATGATTGCATCCCGGGGCCATCGCGGGGGCCGGCATCTGATCTGCTGTCAGCAAAGCACCAAGACTCCCCGCAAAGTCGATGGATGCGCGCCGCAACAGCGGCGTCGGAGAATGGCTCGTCGTGGATGACCAATGTGGGCGCCGCTTGTAACTTTCGGATGACGCTCCCCTGCCTTCGTCAAATCCACAATTTAAGGACACAATGACTACGACCGCTACCCGCACCTCCATTCAGTGGGCGACCACCCTCATTTCGCACGACACTACGAGTCGCAAGTCCAATCTCGAGTTGATCGATGTGATCAAACAGGAGCTAGTACGTTCCGGCCTCGAACCAGTGCTCGTGCCAAACGCGGACGGTACTAAAGCCAACCTGTTCGTCACCATTCCCGCCGCCGACGGCTCCATCACTGGCGGGGTTATGCTCGCCGGCCACACCGACACAGTTCCGGTGGACGGGCAGGAGTGGAGCAGCGACCCGTTCACCGCCGAGATCCGCGACGGCCGACTCTATGGCCGTGGGACGGCGGACATGAAGGCATTCAGTGCCGTGATCCTCGGCATGCTCCCACAATTTTTGGCACGTCGCCTGCGCGCTCCACTGCACTTGGCCTTTACGTACGACGAAGAAGTGGGCTGTCACGGCGCTGTCACCCTGCTGCGCGAGCTCACTTCGCGCGGAATCAAACCTGACATGTGTTTCGTTGGTGAACCCACCAGTATGCGCGCGGTATCGGCACACAAAAGTAGCCAGCTATACCGGGTGAGCTTCACCGGGCTCGCATCGCATTCGTCAAACACCCCCAACGGCGTGAACGCGATCGAATACGCAGCGCGCGCAATCAGCTCTATCAGAGAGATCGCCGACGAGCATCAGTCAGCGGGACCCTTCGACTCACGTTTTGAAGTTCCGTTCAGCACGGCCAACGTGGGAGTCATTAACGGCGGCGTTGCGGTGAACACGGTGGCCGACCGATGCGTGTTTGACTTTGAGTTTCGAACGATTCCTGACGTAAATCCGGCCGACCTCATCAAGCGTATTCAGGCGTTCATTCTCGGCGACTTGCTCGACGCGATGCAGTCAGAGAACGAAAGTGCCAGCATCCACTTCGAGCCTATTGGAGACGTGCCCTCCTTAAACGCCGACGGAAAGGGTGCTGCGCTACGACTCGCGCAAACGCTCACCGGAAAGATTGCAGAAGACGCCGTCGGCTACGGGACGGAGGGCGGACTCTTCCAACTAGCCGGGATCGACACCATCGTGTGTGGGCCTGGCAGCATCAAGCAAGGACACACTGCCGACGAGTATGTGGAACTCACCCAAATTAAGGCGTGCGAGGACTTCATGCTGGCCCTGGCCGACCACCTCTCCCTCGATTGATTGCGGCAGATCGACTCGTCCATATTTTTGTAGTGCAAAGGAACATAAATTGATGACTTATAAAAAGCCCACCGTTGAGGCCGAGGCACCGACTCCGCTGGCAGGACCGGAGCTGGATGTACGTAAGCGACAGGCACGAAAGGCGGTAATTGCCGCTTCAATCGGAAACGGGCTGGAGTGGTTCGACGTCATCGTCTACGGCACGTTCGCCGTGACGATTTCGCGACTCTTCTTTCCGACAGATGATCCGACGGCATCATTGCTGCTGGCCTTCGGTTCGTTCGGAATCTCGTTCGTCATGCGCCCGCTTGGTGGGGTCATCATTGGGCGTTATGCCGATAAGGCCGGTCGCAAAGCGGGGATGATGGTGTCAATCACCATTATGTTCTTGGGCACTCTTCTGATCGTGCTCGCTCCCACCGCTGCGACAATTGGCGTGGCGGCCGCCATCATCATTCTCGTGGCTCGTTTGTTGCAGGGATTTGCGGCCGGTGGCGAGTTCGGAACGGCCACGGCGTTCCTCATTGAATACGCACCCAACCGCAAAGCGTTTTACGGCAGCTGGCAAGTAGCCACCCAAGGTGCAGCGATGCTCCTTGCTGGACTATTCGGGTTCGTCCTGAACACATATCTGAGCGCCCAAAGTCTCGACAGCTGGGGCTGGCGCGTTCCGTTCATCTTCGCGCTTCTGATCGGACCGGTCGGCTGGTACATTCGCTCGA
>Ga0307486_1003250_pt1 | contig 10678 bp, 10 predicted proteins | sample CBIW02metaG_FD_203663 | JGI IMG/M metagenome (GOLD analysis project Ga0307486, IMG submission 203663) | Sea-ice brine microbial communities from Beaufort Sea near Barrow, Alaska, United States - CBIW 0.2 | ecosystem: Environmental > Aquatic > Marine > Coastal | place: USA: Alaska | collected... | reverse complement strand
GATATGACCTTGGATTGGATGAAAATGGGATATTGACTGTAAAAGATCTGAAAACAGATAGTTCAGTAGAGGCCCTGAAGATGAAAAACGGTGAAAAATGGAGAATCAAAACAGCTGGGCATTACCGGTATTTTACCCAAAAAGAGATCACTTCCTGTCAGTTGAGAAAGAAAATAGCAGCTATCCCGCAAGGAAATAGTAAACATCCGCAAACAACGTGGAAGCAAGCCTATTCCAGTTGGGCTATCACTACCCAAATGACAAAACCAGGTACAGAGGTCTGCTCAGACACAAAATGTGGGCAAACATCCGATGTCTGTGGGTAAACTTTGTCAGAATAGTAAAACACGTGCTCAAAAAAGAACAAAAACCTGGCTTTGCGTCTGAAATCAGCACATTATTCTTAACAGACAGCATCAAAAACCGATTTAGACTCCTCCTACTAACGGTCATAAAGCTGGAATTCACCTTTGAATCAAACCTGTCTCTTAATTCTAACAGGTAAGCCTATTCCTAAAACCTAGTTTTAGGAGCGGACTCATTGGTTTGATCTTTTCAGAAAATTTAGGGCAGGCTTTTTTGCATTAAAAGCCAAGAATTAGGATAGAATAGGACAGATGTTTAATAATTTTTTGATTTATTGTACCCAGCTTAAATCAGAAAGTCCAATTGGTTCATAACTATTGAATACAGGATTGACCGATTTTTCATATTCATTTTCGCCTATGCAAACCATGAAAAAAATAATCTCAATTCTATTTTTAGCTCTTACGTTTTATTCCTGCCAAAATGAAGAAAAGGTCTATAAAGACGAGATTTATAAAAAACCATCTATAGATCCAAATCCAGAGTTGATAGCTCTTTCTCCGGAGGAATCGATGAACAAGATCCACCTTCCGGAAGGCTTCAAAATTGAGTTGGTGGCCAGTGAACCTATGGTTTCCGAGCCAATTGCGCTGGCTTGGGATGGAAATGGGAGCATGTATGTCGCTCAATTAAATACGTATATGCAGGACGCAGATGCTACCAATGAGAACGAGCCATGGAGCAGAGTGATGAAATTGGACGATACGGATGGAGACGGGGTGATGGATAAAAGTTCTGTGTTCATTGACAGCTTGGTTCTTCCGAGAATAGTGCTTCCGCTGGATGACAGAGTGTTGGTGGGAGTGACATACGATAGAAACATTTATAGCTACAGAGATACGGATGATGATGGAGTAGCTGATGAGAAGATATTGGTGTTGGAAGATCCAGATCGTGATAATAGAAATCTTGAACATCAGGATGCAACTATGATTTGGGGATTGGACAATTGGCTATATGTGTCCAATGATCCTTTCAGATACAGATTTGAAGATGATCGTCTTATTCGTGACACCTTGCCTGAGCCAATGCCCGGTCAGTATGGATTGACTCAAGATGAGGTAGGGAGATTGTTTTTTTCGAGAGCTGGCGGCGAAATTCCAGCACTGGGTTTCCAACAGAATCCTGCTTATGGTCAATTGACCTTGAAAGAGCATTGGGATGAAAGTTTTATGGAACCTTGGCCTATTGTGGGTTCCCCAGATACACAAGGAGGACCAAGGCGATTCCGAAAAGAGGATAATACGCTAAATAGATTTACTGCTGTTTCAGGTCAGGAAGTGTATTTGGGAGATAAAATGCCCGGTGCTTACGGAGATCTTTTTATTCCAGAACCTGTAGGTCGATTGATTCGCCGCGCAAAAGTGAGCCACGTAGATGGTAAAATTGTTCTTGAAAATCGGTATGATAAAGCGGAGTTCCTTGCGTCCACGGACCCACTTTTCAGACCAGTATTCACCAGCACAGGTCCCGACGGAAGTTTATATATCGCAGATATGTATAGAGGTATTATTCAGGAAGGCAACTGGGTAGGAAAAGGAAGTTATCTCAGAGAAATAGTGGATGAAAGAGGTTACGATAAATTTTTTCAACGAGGTAGGATTTATAGAGTTTATCATGAAGAAATGACTCCCGGTGAAAAACCGCAACTTCTCAATAAGTCGGCCAAAGAACTCGTTTCTTATTTATCTCACCCAAATGGTTGGTTGAGAATGACTGCGCAGAAACTTATAATTCTTAAGAAAGACGCCTCTGTGGTAGAGGATCTGGAAGCTATTGTTAGGGGAAACGAGGGCTTCTTTCAAACTCTTTTTGAGGATGATAAAGATTATGGTCTAGAGCGGCTTCATGCATTATGGACTTTGGAAGGATTGCATGCAGAGCGTAAAGAGATCGTGAAGACTGCGATGAAAGATGCGGATCCAAGGGTGAGAGCTGCTGCCGTCCGTATAGCTGAGCGATACATCAAGGTCAAGGATACTGAGATCTTGTCGGCTATGCAGGAAATGAGCAACGATCCCGATCCGGAAGTCTTGCAGCAGGTTGTGCTGACGTCCAGAGCGAACAATGAAGGTACCAAAGAGATGGTAGCTGGTATTCAAGCGAGGTTTGCCGGTAATGAATTACTAGCTACTACAACTGCAGAGAATCTCAATCCATCTTTCTCAGAAATTGCCATGCTGAAAGACAAATACAGAATGATGAATGGAGGTAATCAAATAGTGGCTGGTTATGTCATCTTCAAAGACAATTGTTCGGTATGTCATGGGATAGATGGAAAAGGAATTGATCAGTTGGCACCTCCGTTGGTTGGGTCTCCCAGAGTCACTGGTGATCCGATGACTACAACCAAAATTCTGCTGCATGGGCTTACAGGGCCAATCGATGGAAAAGAGTACAATGGACCTATGGCTTCTTTTGCACAATACGATGATACTGAGATAGCCAATGTCCTTAGCTATATACGAGGCCATCTCAATAAGGAAGGAACCGTGTGGAGGGTAAATGTGGGCTATGCCCGGGAAGCCTTCAAAGACCGAAAAGAATATTTCACCCTGAAAGAGCTGGAGAGTAATCCGGGGCTGCCAGAATCCGAATAATAGTACACCTCATTCGATTCAGGTTGAAATAGAAACAGGATTCACTTTAAGAAGGTGAATCCTGTTTCTATTAATCAATGATCATTTTTCACTTAGTTATTCCTCTACCGTGACTTCTACAGATTTGGATAAAACCCGCTTTCCGGATTTAAGATCTTTAAATGCAGAAGTAATTGATCCCTTTCCAACGGTCAGTGTTTTGATGGTGTAAATGGTCCCGTGCACATCTTCACTCGGAAAAGGTTCTTTTTTTACCCAACCAAGCTCCTGTGAGAGATCCAGCTCTTCTTCTACAAGCATAAATTCTGGTGTCGCAGCGTGAGTCAAAGACTCAATTTTGTAGGTTTCTCCAAGCTTTAGTTTTATGCTTTCACACTCGTTTATTTTGAAATCGACATCCATCTTCTAAAATTTTTAATTGTCTAATTTAAACGTCTTCAATTAGAAGAATATTTTTCTACAATCCCAATTTCATTTAAGAGTCCATTACGGACATATCTGCCTTGAAATAAAATTAGAGTATTTCAATTGTGGCTATTTATAGAAAGTTTTCAGAGTCACTTTCCCTTAGTTAAAACTTATTCTCACTGCATCATCTATTTTTAGATACGGAAAGTATCGGTCATTGTTACCTATTAAAATGGCAAAAGACTTCACCTTACATGTATTTTCGTCTGTTTTTTACTTTGAAAAATAGTATTATCGCAGATTGAATAATTTAAACCCGAATAGTATATGAAGAATAAGTTCTTCCTTTCGATGGCTGCATTGCTTGCAACTACCATGTCTATTTCTCAGGCTCAAGACAAGCTCAAGACTATGCCTGGCTATGAGCAATACCAGAAAGTAGCTCCTCAAATTCGATCTTCTGTAAAGTCCGGTAGCCTGAATGTAGATTGGGCTGATACAGGGAAATCGTTCCAATATCTGCAAGAGGGTAAACTTGTCAGCTATGATGTCAAGTCTAAAAAAACATCTATAATCGGCAATCCTCCAGAGCGAACCCGAATGAATTATGATCGTCCCGCACGCGGTAGACAATATGCCTCTTCTGTCTCTCCTGATGGAAAAGTAAAAGCGTTTACAATGGATCGTAACATGTATCTCAGCGATCCGGATGGCAACAAAAAAAAGGCGATAACTAACGATGGCAGCGAGGAAACTCAAGTGAAATATGGGATTGCGACCTGGGTATATGGCGAAGAACTTTCTCAGAATACCGCTATGTGGTGGTCTCCAGACAGTAAAAAAATTGCCTTTTATAAATTTGAAGAGAAGGACGTAAAAAAATATTTTGTACTCTTGGATCAGTTAGAATTGTATGATTCTCTTGAGGTTGAAGCCTATCCAAAGGTGGGAGAACCAAATCTTCCAGTGGATTTGATGGTATATGATCTGGAAACTAAAAAGCTAACTGAATTCGATATCCGAGATGGAAAGCCGTTCGACGATGGTGGGATGGGCACTTATATCTATGACATCTCTTGGACTCCTGATGGGAAAGAGCTGATGTATCACAGTACCAATAGACGTCAAAACATCTTAGAATTAAGAGCTGCCAATCCAGAGACTGGGAAAAGCCGTACGATTATTCATGAAGAGTGGCTTCCGAGTTTCGTCGAAAATTCTCCGGAAATTGAAATTTTGCAGGATGGACAGCATTTCATCTGGGCATCGGAGCGATCTGGTTTCAACAATTATTATCTCTACAATTTCGATGGAACATTAATCAACACCATTACCAATCATCCTTTTGAAGTTTCTAACATTGTGAAAGTTGATGCAGATAAAAAGCAACTATACTACATGGCTAGGAGTGGCGATAACTTCATGAAAATGCAACTTCATAGAATCAATTTGGATGGATCAAAAGATGTCCGTCTGACAGATCCAGCTTTTAACCATTCAGTCACGATTTCTCCAGACAATAACTATATAGTCGATATCGCTCAGACTCATGAGGTGGCGCCATTTACCAATTTGCTTGACTCAAAAGGTAAGTTCCTTGCTAACGTTGCTAAAAGCGATATGAGTAAGTTTGAAGAGCTTGGTCTCAAAAAGGTTGAAGTTTTCAATTTTACTTCTGCTGATGGAGTGACTGAGTTGCAAGGAATGATTCATTTCCCCTCTAATTTCGATCCATCTAAGAAATATCCAGTTTTGCTTAGCAACTACGGTGGACCAGCTACCAATGCATTTAGAGAAACATTTTCTTATCCTGATCCTTTGACTGAATATGGATTTTTGGTATTGAATATTGATGGTAGAAACCTAAAGGGGAGAGGTAAAAAGTTATTGGATGAGTTATATGGGAATTTAGGTTTTGTGGAAATGGATGATTTCGCTGAAGGGATCAAATCACTTCATGATAGACCCTATTTCGACAAAGATAGAGTAGGAGTGTATGGCACATCTTATGGCGGGACTACCGCAGCTTCCATGCTTCTTCGTTTCCCAGAGTTGGTCCACGCCGCGGTGGCAAATTCTGCTGTGACTGATTGGAGAAATTATGATAATATCTACACGGAGAGATTCATGAGTACGCTTGATAATAACCTTGAAGGCTACAATAACTTTAGCCTTATGGGAAAAGCGGATCAGCTGGAAGGTGAACTACTGATTTTCTTCGGGACTGCCGACAACAATGTGCATCCATCCAACTCACTTCAATTAATCAAGGCATTCCAGGATGCAGGAAAAAGTATTGAGGTTCAGATTGGCCCGGATGCCGGACATACTGCTGTCAACCGCGATCGAATGATGGAGTTCTTGATCAAACATTTGGTGACAGATTATCAAAAAGTAGTGAGGTAAATACCTTATTGATAAATCAAAAGACCACGTAAAAGTTGATTTTACGTGGTCTTTTGATTTGTTAAATTTTAAGCAAAATCACTTTTGAAATTCTGTAACATCTATTTTGAATAGTTCTGCTGCGTTTTTCCAAAGGATCATTTCCTTTTTTTCGTCTGGAAGATCCAGATGCTTCATAAAATTTAAATAGGAAGTCATCGAGGAAATCGGCCAATCTGTTCCGTAAAGAAGGTACTTTGGGTTACCTGCATAGGTGATCATTTGCTCCAATTCATTCTTCATCCATCGCTCAAATTTCTCCGAGAAATTACCCAATACCAAGCCTGAAAAATCCGCGTGCACATTCTTATTTTTATAGGTGACCTCCATACAGTCTTTGATCCAGGGATTCCCCACATGACAGATCACAATTTTGAGCTCAGGATAATCAACAGCCAAATCATCGATATGCAAAGGGTGGGAATATTTTACTCGACCTGTGGGCGCGTAAGTATCACCAGAGTGAAACATCACCGGCACATCGTATTCAATAGCCATATCATACACTACCTTCATCCGCATATCACTTGGATAAAAAGGCTCATATCCGGGGTATAGCTTCAACCCTTTTATTAGTCCAGATTTCAGGTAGGCTGCAATCTCAGAGAGGTCATGATGATTGTAATTCAGATAGCTTATTCCGGCAACTACTCCAAGGTTTTTTCTACCCTCAATTGCCTCAACGACCTTTCTGGTACTTGGCCTGTGCTCATTTACTTTGTAGGAAGTTAAGACTAGGGAATAATCCACCTTATTTTCTGCCATCGTTTCTGTGAGTTTGTCCAGACATTCTTCTAGAGAAACCACTTTTTCTTCGTGATAATTATTGATATGGGTATGTACGTCAATGATCATTTTTGAGGAGTTGCTGAAGTTAAAAAGAAGCAATTATTTGACCAAGGGAAATATGTATAATACCCCAATGACTTAATAATAGAAATTTAGCTCTTTGAAAAGTGATTACACTGCTATAAAAATCTCCACCTCAGAGTCGCTTCCTGATTGGGATTTAGGGCCATAAACTTCAAAATCTGCGGTATATTTTCTGTTCATCTCTTTGTCCATAGACCATATTTCATTCCAACTTGTGACTACAGCCTGCGGCATATCTCCTTTCGCTAAAAATTTCAGGTAGTCTCCACCCTCAAATTCTCTTCCATCCATACCCACCGGAACACTGTCTATATTTTGAACTTTATGTCCGAGGACTGCGGTATATCCTTGGGTATAATCTCCAGAATAGTCCGTGTAAATGCAGTAGATTTCTTCAGAGACTTTGTTTTTGATCTTGGCAGAGATTTGGTCTGTGAAAAATTGATTCCACAGCTTGCCAAGATCTTCTGAAGCTTGACCGTTGGTGTTACTTGTTTGAATACTAATTCCTATAATATTAAAAGGTGAAATTTGAGTCATGAGGTAAGTTTGAGCGATGAGAAAATTATTGACTAGTTAAAGGGATGTTCTTTTGAGACGCTAATTGAATTAAGAGTAATTTGAGATCAGGGTTGTAATCAGTTAATGCTATTTTTTTATTGTCCAACATCGTTTCCAGTTCCATCTTGTTTTCTCGCAAAGAAAGACTTTTCACCTCTTTCCAATGAAAGGAATCGGTGTTTGAAAAGATACTTTTTTTAATGCTGATTCCTTCCTCGGAGACAATGATTTTTGGTGAGATTTTGGAGCTTTCAGAAAACCCGAAATAGCTCAAAAGTATGTTTGCAACTCCGTAGATCAACAAGAAGATTCCAATCGTGTTTCCGTAGGGCGACAAAATATCCCTGACCAGAAATAGAATTCCTTGGATAGTGAATACCGCTCCTAGGAATAAAGACATCTTACTATTTCCTTTTTTGGTGACAAAAGTCTGGGTCATGAATGTGGGGGTTGTTTTTTTTATTTTTTGAGATAAGCATCCAATTGATCGAGGGTTTCTCCAAATCCTTTTTGCATATCGTCTAAGCTGTCCATGAAGATTTTTTCGCTTGCTTCTGAAGCAATATGAGGGAAAGATACCATGTCGATTCTACATTTATCTTCGTCCTGATAAAACTCGAAATCCAAAACCATCTGCTCAGGCCAATCCTTACCAAATGGATCTTCAGGTGCTTTTACCGTTTCACCCGCTTCGTTGGAAAAGCAATTGATCAGACTTAATTTATGAGCTTCCTGAATTTCCCTGAAAATCCACTTTCCCCACAATTCTGAGCCACTTTCGTGACGTAGAACAAAATGAAAAATTCCTTCTGGATAAAATTCAAATTTCTTTACTTCAATGTCGTATCCTTCAGGTCCCCACCATTGTTGCAGGTTTTCGCCACTAGTAAATGCATCATAAACCTCCTGTTTGGAAGCATCAAAAATCCGGGAAATTTCTAGTTGTTTATTCATGTGGTTGAGTGGTTAGTATTTTGAAAAATTTTGTTCGTATTTCATTAAACCAAAAACAGTTATTTGATCACGTTCAGTTTTGTAGATAATCGTGTATCCAATAAAAATCATATCCCGAATAGTGACATCATCGAAATAAATTTTCCATGCTTGAGCGGGTGAAGTTCTGGAGTTTTGATAGATTTCAAGAGTTTTTGCTTAAATCTCCGAGCGGCCTGTGGTTTGTCCCTTGCTATGTAAACTACTTGTCTATTGAATCTCTTCAGAAATAGCTCCTGGATCTCAATTTTCGTAGCACTTAATAGTTTTCTCTAAGATTTCGTCAGCTTCTTCTAAAGAATAAGTTTTTGCTTTCCTTGAATTAAGTTTCTGATACTCATTTTGTAATCTTGTTCGGAAAATCCAAAATCAAGTTCATTCTGAATCACCTGTAGATCATTTTTATCAAATTGCCTGAGTAGAGATAAAGCTTTACCAAGAATTTTCTTGCTAACTTTTATTTTGATCGTTTCCATCCTGTAAGATAAGATTTTCAGATTTTAAATCTGATATTTTCAAAAGTGAATGATGTTAATTTCAAACAATACCCTGTAATCTTAGATGCTGAATCAGCATAATCGTCTTGGCGTCTTTGATCTCGAAGTTGCTTACCATCTCTAAGGCTTCCTCGAAAGGTATTTCTAATACGTCAATATTTTCCTCCTCATGATCCATTCCTCCTCCTTCACTGACTTTCATTTCTTTGGAATATGCAGCTATGAAAAAATGTAGGATCTCCGTAACTGATCCTGGAGACATGTATGCTTCGAAGATTTTTTCCACCTCCTTCACCACAAAGCCAGTTTCCTCTTCTGTTTCCCGTTTGATACAATCTTCTGGGTTGTCATTATCCAGCAACCCTGCACAAGCTTCGATCATCATCCCGGATATATTACCATTGATGTAGGTAGGCAGACGAAATTGCTGAGTTAAAATCACGGTCTTTTGGGCCTGATTATAAAGCAAAATCGTTGCTCCATTTCCTCTGTCATAAGCCTCTCTGCTTTGAGTAATTACTTTCCCCTTATTATTGGTGAATTCAAAATCTACCTTTTTCAGCGTATACCAGTTGTCTGAAAGTATGGTGGTATTTAGTATTTTAAGGTCTTTTATCATGCGGAGACTGACTTGGATTGGAAAAGGTGAGTGTGATTTGGAGTGTTAACAACATAGTTCATTAAACTGTATCTAGGGTTAGATAGAAACGTAATTCATGTTAACTATATTAATTCGAATGCTCATTTTTTATTTTTCGTTGAATTTTGAGATTAATCTTTAACCCTTTAACCCTTTAACAATTAACCATCTATCACTCTATCTCCCTTCCGCGTGATCCACCTTCTTTCCATCCAGGGTCATGTATTCAACCATACACTCTGCTTCCTTTTTTGCCAATACTCAAAAATTGGCTGGAAAAAAGATACAGGAAAGGATCTGTGGTAGCTGTTTTCGAGCATTATGACGAGAATAATCCCCATTCCCATTTCCTGGTAGTACCGATAGTCGAGAAATCAGTAAAATAGAGCAATAGAAGTCTGAGAAAGGCAAGGAATGGGCTTTTAAGGGGATAAGAGACAATCCAGACACGAAACGCCCAGAAAGAAGAAAAAGATGGGCTACCTCCTAAAAAGGCTTCAGGAGGTAGTGCTGTAGAGTGCAGATGCTTTTCGGATTAATTTTTACAATTAATTTTTTCATTCAAAACTTCTTCGGTAAAAGTAAATGTATAGTAAAGGACTCTGGCACTTGGCTGCTCGTAGGTATAATTTTCGATATTGGCAATCGCCTCAATCTCACAGGTTAAATCATCTATTTTAACAATCGCCTTACCAGAATTGGATCCATAAATATTGTTTTTTATTACTGTCATCCGAGTAAATCTCTAATCGTCTAAAATAGGTTGTTTTTAATCAAATTAGGATGCTTTTTCTTTTTCTCTCAATACACCCCCCTGCTCAATTTTGAAAATATCCAATTGCACTATTTCTAGATTCCGCTCCTCTGCGTTGAGCCAGTTCGTTTATAGTATAGTCTGAAAACAGATGTACGATATCAGGTTACTTTTGGCCATGGATACCTAGGTGGTAAACTGTTCAGAAGACCAACAAAGTTTAAGTTACTGGGACATGGATTTTCGGCCACTTACGGGATAAGGGAAAGAGGCGACTACCAGTTAGTTGTAAGGCAGATGAGTTGGGAGAATTTTAGGCGTAAACTCAAGGGTATTACCAAGAAAACGTTATCATACAGTTTTGAGGTAAGGCTTGCTAAACTCAGAGAGGTATGGATGGGTTGGGTCAGCAATTATCGATTGGCAAGTATTCAAATCAAACTTAAAACAGTTGATGAATGGTTACGCAACCGACTGCGATATTGTATCTGGCACGACTGGAAAAAGCTAGAGGGAAAGCGTAAGAACCTAATCCGTTTAG
>Ga0307486_1003249_pt1 | contig 10683 bp, 11 predicted proteins | sample CBIW02metaG_FD_203663 | JGI IMG/M metagenome (GOLD analysis project Ga0307486, IMG submission 203663) | Sea-ice brine microbial communities from Beaufort Sea near Barrow, Alaska, United States - CBIW 0.2 | ecosystem: Environmental > Aquatic > Marine > Coastal | place: USA: Alaska | collected... | reverse complement strand
AAATAAATTCAAAAGTTGCATTTTAATATTGAATTCTTACTATAAAATAGATTTCATTATCTATATCTTAATGTAAGTATAATAAAAACCATGCGACTTATGGTTTAAATTAAAAGTTTAAAAATCAAGTTTCGTTTATAAAAATATAAAAGACATAAAATGAAAATCAAAAATCCTGTTTTTAGCTACAATGAATTTTACGAATGGATGGGAACGCTTTCCAAAGAAGGCAAATCCTCCGGGGAAGATCAAAGCGAAGTGATGGCTGAATATACCAGCCTGAACAACAAGCGTATGAAACGGTTGAACAAAACCGTTAACCTTCAACCAGAATTCCTGGAGCTTATAGAGACTATAAAAGAACCACAGACCTGGTACCTCATAACCGAAACCTGGTGTGGGGATAGTGCTCAAAATTTGCCAGTAATTGCAAAAATAGCTGCTGCTTCCAATGAAAAAATCGACCTGCGAATAATATTAAGGGATGAAAATCCGGAATGGATCGATAAATATAGAACCAATGGCGGTAAGTCCATTCCCAAACTTGTATCATTTGATCAGGAAGGGGAGGAATTATTTTCCTGGGGGCCGCGTCCTCTTTCTGCACATCATATAATGCTTCATTGGAAAGAAAATCCGCTTGAAGTTACCAAGGCAGATTTTGAAAAGGAATTGCATACTTGGTATGCGCAGGATAAATCATTAAGCCTTCAAAAAGAGTTTGTGGAGATTTTTGAAAAATTATAAAATTCCGTTGGATCGATCCAACAGCATTTTCTTTATGCCATAATTGCCCAAAGGAAATAAATCTCCTGGCCCATCAGCTTATATGGCATAAAATTTAATACCAGTTATTGTTTGAATTTACTGTAAAAGAAAATAATGATTTTTTTCTTTATATGAATTAGAAAATTAAAGCATAGCCTTAGTTACGGTTTCATTTTATAATGAAATAGAAAGGAAAAAAGGGTGTTTTATTGCAGTAAATTCAAATGGTAAATGGTATAAGTGTAGATCCCAGTAATAAAACAGATCCCTAAATAGGAAATGCCTTTATAAGGAGATCTATAAAACGGGTTTCCAGTTCAGGTTGGGATGCCAGTAATAATCGGAATTAAAAAATTACCGAAAAATAAGGGGTTTTTACTTTGTTTCAAAATAATCCTCCACAAAGGCAACCATCTGGTTTTCGGTCAATTTATCACTGATCTGTACCGAAATCCTTTTGCCTTCTAAAAAGTGCTTTTCTGAAATTCGTTTAAAAAACTTGTCCCTGGCAGTTCCGGGGCCAAATAAAAGTATATCCCGATAACCTACCAGGTTTTTTTCCAGCATTTTAAAATATTGCTTGAGTTCTTCCTGTTCAATATTTCGCTTGCTGTATTCATTGGGAGAAGATTGCTGGGGATCTTCAGAAAACCTTGTTTTGTTATCGGTTTCCCCTTTCTCCCGAAGATGACCTACTGTTGGGGCTTCTATTGCATCAACAATCAAGGCGTTAATACCGTCGTATTCCATTAAATAAGCATGGGCATAATCCATCCATACTCCTACCCGGTTGTTCTTTGGTGTTTTCATAATTATGAAGATTAATAATACACTTTTAGAGAATCGTTCCCCAACTATTTACCGTAATAAAAATAACCAAAAAATAATTCCGGGCCTATGATTTATATCAGGCGAGGAAAAAAATTGGAAATATGAAGTTAGAAGTACGAGGTACGAGGTTAGAAATTAGAAGTTTAGTCCTGGCTTCTGCTCCTGTTTCTTTATCCGGTGTTCCAAGTATCAGGTTTTTTTTAGTCTTGATTCCTGGCTCTTGCCTCCTTTCCCTCACAAATACTTTTACCGCATCACCGCGTTACTTCTTCACCCACTTCTCACTTCATACTTCTAACCTCGTACTTTTCACTTTCAAAACTTCCCACTTCGTACTTCTAACCTCGTACTTCTCACTTATACAGAATAACAAATGAAAAGTTAAACAACCCGCAAAGCTTTAATAAAACAATTAAATTTACGGAAGCAACCCAATATTTCAAATACCATTAAGCGATGGAGATTGAATTTAATATTGGAAAAAACTAATCAAACAATTATGGCAGAAGAATTTAGCTTTAGCTCAAAATATCTTTTACGGGCTTTACAGGGAGATTATCACCCCTTTACTCCTAACCTTCTTAAAATTGATGAAAACCAGGTGGAATTCGAACGCCGAAACTGGCACATGATTTCTATTGATACAGAAACCCTGGATTTTCAAAATATTACGGGAATTACAGTCGATAAACACATCTTCGGGGCAACCTTAAATTTTAAAAGCACCGGTTCTGACCCTATAATTGTTAAGGGTTTCGGAAAAAAAGATGCCGACAAAATTCGTCAACTCTGCATGGCCAACGTTATGGCAAATACACAGAGGAGAACTTCCCATGCAATGTCTGACGCACTCAAAAATTCCCGGGGCCCGCAAATAAGTATTGCCGATGAACTCCAAAAGCTAAAAAACCTGGTAGATGCCGGCATCCTAACACAAACCGAATTTGAAGAACAAAAAGCAAAACTCCTTCGGGGATAGTTGGAGTTTCGTCAAATTCAAAGTTTGAAATTAGAAGCACGAAGTTAGAAGTTTTTGAGTCCTGCTTCCTGTCTAAAAAAACCTGGATCAAAAGGCTAGGCCCCTAATAAGGGAAAGTCCAATCGTAAATAAAAACAAATTAATACGCTTTTAAGCCAGTTTTCAAAGTGTATTTTTCAAACAAAAGATCTGCAACGAAAGTTGCAGATCTTTTGTTTAAATTATTATCGGTTTGAAAAACTCCTTCTACGGAAGATACGATTCCGGGAAATTCCACTTAACGGGCGATAAGTTTATATTCATTTAATATCTCTAAAAATAATATGAAAAACCTGAATATTTAATTAAATATTTTCTATTCTATGTTAAAGACTTTAATTTTTTAAGTTAAACTCCTGTATTATAGTGAAATAAATCTTGATTTTGATTAAATTGCAGAGAGGCCAATTAGTTAAAAACTTATGAAAGCACTTATAGTAGATGACGAGGTCCTGGCCCGAAAAAGAATTTCGAACCTGCTCACTTCTGTTGAGCAAATTAATGTTATAGAGGAATGTTCCGATGGAAAAACTGCCATTGTAAAAATCAATGAATTAAAGCCCGATCTTGTTTTTTTGGATGTCAATATGAAGGATATGAATGGTTTTGAGGTATTGTCAAATATACAAATCTCTCCAAAACCTATTGTGATATTCATCACGGCTCATGAAAATTATGCCATAGATGCTTTTGATTATGAAGCCTTTGATTTTATTTTAAAACCTTATCGGGATGATCGTTTTTACAAGGCCATAAACAAATTGTTGAAACTATCTCCCAAGGAAATAGATCAGGATTTCGAAATAAAGATGCGGGAATTCTTTAAACTGAACATTGAGCAAAAGAAAATACAAAATCCGTTAAGAATTCCTGTCAAACTAGGCAACCGTACAATTTTGCTGGAATCGGAAAACATCAAATATATATGTGCCTCAGGTTCTTACGCCGAAATTTATACGGATGAAAACAAATATCTATTAAGGGAATCCTTGAATAATTTAATTGAATTGTTAGGGAAGAAAAATTTTGTCAGGACTCACAGATCTGCTATCGTGAATATCAATTTTATCAAGGAAATCGTACATTCAGAATATTCGGAGCTGGATGTTAGAATGAAGGACAATAAATTAATCAGGGTGAGTAAATCCAATAAAAAGGATTTACTGCTTCTATTAGGACTATAAAATGAAATTGTTTTGCATTAAAAGAAAGTATTTTGATGGAAAACTCATCCTTTTGCTGATGGGTTTTTACACCCTCTTTTATGTCTTTTATATCACAAAGATCCTCTATATACAGGCTATTATGGGTGAAGATGTCAAATATTCAATGACGCATCTCATATTATCCGATTTTCTCATAGACTGGATAGTTGTAATTGGTTATATGTCACTTATTGCAATGAGTACCAAACGGCTTATTATAAAAAAAGTTTCCTGGAGCAAAATTTTCTTGCTTCATCTTTTTCTCTCTTTAACCATTGGTTTGGTTATTCGGGTCATGGTAAATTTCCAAAATCTTATAACTGGCGTAACGAATATTTGGGAGTTGAGCATTATGGAGAACCTGAATAATTTCATGTCCGTACTGGACGTGAATTTTCTTATTTATTTTGCTATGGTCTTTATAATTTACACCTATTACTATGTGAATCAGGTGAAGAAGGAGGAAGAAAGGAGAGGGAAACTGGAAACCCAGCTGGTAAATACCCGAATGAAAATGCTTACTTCCCAACTACAACCACATTTTTTATTCAATACCTTAAATAGCATTTCCAGTCTTATAGAAATAGATTCCAAAAGCGCCCGTGATACGATTGCTGATCTAAGTGATTTTTTAAGGGAAATATTGTACAATAGTGATGAAAAGTTTATCACCCTGGAAAAGGAACTTGAGGTATTGGAATATTACCTGAATATTGTAAAAATTCGGTTTTCAGATCATTTAATAATAGAGGAAAATATAGATCCCAAACTCATGCCGTTTAAGATCCCTTCCATAATTCTTCAACCCATAATAGAAAACTCCATTAAATATGGATATTCCTATAATCATACCAAACTAAAAATAAGAATTTCAGTTTACCTTGAAAAGGATTATATAGTACTCAAAGTTGAAAATAACGGAAAGTTGCTTACTGAAAACTTCAGAACACTGCTTACTAAAGGCTTAGGTTTATCTAATTTGAATGAACGACTGCTCAATTTATATGAGCACAAACACATTCTTACCATGAAGAACAGGACAGATGGTTCCGGGGTTGAAACTTTAATAAAATTACCAGCTAATAGTTCCTGACCGGGCGGCTAACTTTCCCTGTCTATTCCATGATGTGTTTTGAGATTGCAAAATCAGGTTAGGATAAAATGCCTTGTTTTACATCTTCAGGATTTAAATCTCATTCCTTATAAAATGAAAATGAAACTATTTATCCTCGTGTTACTGGTATTTAACTCCTGTTCTCAAAAAAACCTCTCTGGAACCTATCAAAGAAGAAATCATTGCAACCGAAATTGCCTTCGCTAAAATGGCTAAGGAAGTTGGGCTGAAGGAAGCCTTTTTAGAATTTGCAGCAGACAGCGCGGTACTGAACCGCAATGGAAAGATCATTAAAGGAAAGCAACAGATAGCCACCTATTTTGACAACCAGGCACTGCATAATGTGAGCCTGGAATGGGAACCGGAATTTGTTGAAGTTGCCAAAGCAGGAGATATGGCCTATACCTATGGGCCATTTACTTTTTCAGCATTTTCAGGCGAAGGAGAACCCAAAACAGCTTCGGGATATTTCCACACAGTATGGAAAAAGCAAGAGGATGGCAGCTGGAAGTTTATCTATGATTGATTATTTTGTTGTAACTAATAAGTACTTAAAATTTTATGAACTGATTAGTTAGCTTTTGTTTGATTACTATTGCTATCAAAAAAAGGGAAAAAAAATAAGGCTAGCTTATTGGAATAAGCTAGCCTTATCTTCAATTGTTGGGATAAATATTAGAATTTCATTAATCACGCGCCACAATATCACTTCCCATTCTATCCGGAACAATTTTTACAATTTGAGACTTGTTACCGTTCTTAAGTTTTATTCTGTACAGCTCTTTATCTATTTTGTCACTTTTACCGCTGGCCGTATAGGTGTTCTTAACCATGTTCCAACCCTTATAATTTGCATAAAGCTCTCTTCGAACATTTAATGGTACCAAGATGTTTTTAAAGTTTTGTGAAGTTTCTGTCAACTCCCCGTCTTTGGAGAATTTAGCCTCTAAATACCCTTTATTACTTGAAAATGTGACCCCATAAGATTCGTAATCGGTTTTTCGAAGGTGAGAACTATTTTGTCTATTTAAAAAGGAAATGAAGCTTTGAATATCAAAATTCTCTTTCATAAAATTGATAGGGTTTTTACTGAATTCCCCAGCATGATTCTCTTTTACAATAAAAGAATAATTGTCCAGATTTGAAACAACATCGAATCCAATAGACTCAAAAGTAATTGTAGTTGGTTCCAGTTGAATTACTTCCTGTGCTTTAACTGAAACAACACAGAATAACAATAGCGAAAAAAAGATTGCATTTTTCATGATGATGGATTTAGATGTTAATAATTAAAGAATATTCATTTTCAATAATCAAATTTAACTTGTTATCACCGCTATAAATCTAAAAATGATGTGAATCGCTTAGTTATGATGGTCAGTGGTTTGTTTATTGAAGTAAAACGAATTTTCGAAAAAAATCTAAGTACAAAACAATCCCGGCGCTATTTCTAAAGAAGCATTATTATGTCTGTTAATACATTTATATTTAATGCGAATAAAGCGGGATTAGAAACTATTAATTCAGCAAACCTAAAGTGCTCATATAAAAATCAACCTGGCTAATCAAAGTAATATAACAACCGCAGTTTTAGAATGGCTAAGGAAGTTGGACTGAAGGAAGCCTTTTTGGATTTTACGACAGACAGCGCGGTACTGGACCCCAATGGAAATGTCCTTAAAGGAAAGCAACAAATAGCCACCTATTTTGACCGCCATACACTACATAATGTGAACCTGGAATGGGAACCGGAATTTGTTGAAGTTGCCAAAGCAGGAGATATGGCCTATACCTATGGGCCATTTACTTGTTCAGCATTTTCAGGCGAAGGAGAACCCAAAACAGCTTCGGGATATTTCCACACAGTATGAAAAAAGCAAGAGGATGGCAGCTGGAAGTTTATATAGGATTGATCTTTTGTTGTAACTAATAAGTACTTAAAATTTTATGAACTGATTAGTTAGCTTTTGTTTGATCACTATTGCTATCAAAAAAGGGGGAAAAAGATAATGCTAGCTTATTGGAATAAGCTAGCATTATCTTCAATTGTTGGGATAAATATTAGAATTTCATTAATCACGCGCCACTATATCACTTCCCATTCTATCCGGAACAATTTTTACAATTTGGGACCTGTTACCGTTCTTAAGTTTTATTCTGTAAAGCTCTTCATCTATTTGGTCACCTTCACCGCTGGCTGTATAAGTGTTCTTGACCATGTTCCAACCCTTATAACTTCTATAAAGTTCTCTTCGAATATCTGATGGAACCAGAATATTTTTAAAGTTTTGTGAAGTTTCTTCCAACTCCCCGTCTTTGGAGAATTTAGCAACCAAATCCCCTTTATTAGTTGAAAATATAACCCGATAATATTTGTGATCGGTTTTTTGAAGGCCAGTATTATTCTCGTCTAGAAAGGAAATGAAGCTTTGAATATCAAAATTCTCTTTCATAAATTCAATAGGATTTTTACTGAATTCCCCGGCATAATTCTCGTCAACCATAACCGAAAAAGAATTGTCAAAATATGAATCAACATTGGTTACATATGGTTGAAAAGTAACATTGGTTTCTTCCAGTAGAGTAATTTCCTGTGCCTTAACTGAAACAACACATAATAACAATAACGAATAAAAGATTACATTTTTCATGATGATGGATTTAAATTATTATTAATTTTCAATACTCTAAATTACCTGATTGTCAACGTGATAAAACTGTAAATGATGTGAATCGCTTAATTATGATGATTAAGGCGTTGTTTATTGAAGTAAAACAATTTTTAAAAAAAAATTCTTAATACAATACACTTCCGGTGCTTTTTCTAAAGAAGCATTATTATCTCTGTGAAAACTCTTATATTTAATGCGAATGAGGCGGGATTAGAAACAATTAATTCAGCAAACGCAATGTGTTCATATAAAATCAGCCTGGCGAATCAAAGTAATATAACAACCGAAGTTTTAGAGTGGCTTAACAAGGCCTGTCGAAATGCTGAAGAATCTTAAACCAACAAAGAGATAAAAAATTTAAAATTGAAATTAAGTGGGCAATCATTTTTGTGGCTATGACCTTAATATGGATGTTGCTGGAAAAATTGGCCGGACTTCATGATGAACACATTGACAAACATCCAATTTATACAAACTTTATCGCGATACCCGCAATTGCAATTTATGTATTTTCCCTTTTGGACAAGCGTAAAAAATTTTATAAGGGTGCAATGACCTATAAACAGGGATTTATTTCAGGACTTGTAATCACCGCAATAGTTACTGTTCTAAGTCCTTTAACTCAATATATTACTCCCACTATTATCACTCCCGAATATGATCAGGTATTCTGTAGAAACCGGAAAGATGACTCAGGAAGCTGCAGAAGAATTTTAACCTTAATAACTATTTACTTGAGGTTATTATCGGAACACCCGTAATGGGAATTTTGACAACTGCAATCGTGGCGATTTTTACCAAGAAGAAAATTGCAGACTAACAAAGGATTGAATATTTTTGAATTTATTTCCGATTAAGGAAAAAAAATATCGCTTTAAATTTTTGTCCGAACTGGACTTTGCACCAATTAAAATACAGAAAATGAGAGTAGCCGTATTTAGCACCAAAACTTATGATAGGGAGTACCTCGACAAGTTCAACATAACCGGCAAACACAAATTGACATATTTTGAGGCTTCATTAAATTCAAACACAACAAATTTAACATTGGGATTTGAGGCCGTATGTGTGTTTGTAAATGATAAAATAGATAGTGGAACGATTGAAAAATTATCTGAAAATGGCATTAAAATAATTGCATTGCGATGTGCAGGTTTTAACAATGTGGATATTGATGCAGCCAGACAAAAAAACATCAAGGTTGTGAGGGTGCCCGCCTATTCCCCACAAGCAGTTGCAGAACATGCCGTAGCCCTTATCCTTACCTTAAACAGAAAAACCCATAAGGCATTCAACAGGATTAGGGAAGGTAATTTTTCCCTGGAAAAACTAATAGGTTTCAATCTTTACAAGAAGACCGTTGGAGTAATTGGAACCGGACAAATAGGCACCATATTTTGTGAAATAATGCTGGGTTTTGGCTGCAAGGTTATTGCTTTTGATGTTTATGAATCAAACGATCTGAAAGCCAAGGGAGTTGAATATAAATCCTTTGATGAGATAATATATAATTCAGATATTATCTCCTTGCATTGCCCACTTACTCCTGAGACTCATCATCTATTCAACAGAAGTGTATTTAATAAAATAAAAAAAGGGGCAATGATCATTAATACATGCAGGGGTGCGGTAATTAAAACATCCGACACGATCGAGGCATTAAAAAACGGGAAATTAGGCTATTTGGGAATGGATGTTTACGAACAGGAAGAAAATTTATTTTTCAGGGATCTCTCCGAAAGCATTATTCAGGATGAGTTGATACTGCAACTTTTAAGTTACCCCAATGTCCTGATCACATCCCACCAGGGCTTTTTTACAAACGAAGCATTAGGGGAAATTGCAACAACCACCGTCAAAAACCTAACAGATTTTGAAAGTGGGGTAGCTTTGGAAAATGAAGTAAAATTGAAAGCCTGATAAATTAATTTAGACACCTCAACCAATTTTAAAAAATCAAAACAAACTCATTTGCCCGGTTTTATATTGAGCGTGCAGGTCACAGTTTAATTTAGGACTACTTCTTCCGGAAAGATATTTTTTTCGGGCTATTTTAAATTGTTGATGCACCTGCTCTGCAATATTGCCTGTTCCCTTCATTCTTCTTCCAAATTCACTGTCGCTTAAATTTCCGGCATGACAATCCTGAATTTGATTTAAAACTTTTTCGGCCCTGTCCGGCAAGGTTTTTTTGATCCAGTCAGAAAAAATCCCTCCAATGGCCCCGTTTAACCTTACCATGGTGTATCCCACGCTCAAGGCGCCCCTTCCGGCAACCGCTTTTACCAAAGGCAAAATTTCGTGGCTGTTAATTCCGGGAATAATTGGCGCCATCATCACGCTTACCGGGATATTTTCTGAAGAAAGTTTTTCCAGGGTTTCAAGTCGCTTTGTTACACTTGCGGTTCGCGGTTCCATCATTCGTCTCATTTCTTCATCCAATGAAGTAATAGAGAGATTTACGTGTACTAAATTATCTGCTGCCAGTTCTTTTAAGATGTCAATATCCCTCTGCACCAAGGCATTTTTGGTAATAATCCCCACAGGATGTTTGTATTTTAAAAAGGTTTGCAAAAGCCCTCTTGTGATTTGAAGGTTTTTTTCGGTTGGCTGGTAGCAATCGGTATTTCCGGACAATACAATGGGAGCAGCCTGCCAGTTTTTACTTTGCAACTTTTTTTCAAGCAGTTTCACTGCATTACTCTTAACTAAAATCTTTTGTTCAAAATCCAAACCGGCACTGTAACCCCAATATTCATGGGTATTTCTTGCATAACAGTAAACACATCCGTGTTCACAACCCTGATAAGGATTCAGGGAATACCCCATTCCCACATCGGGGCTGGTGATTTTATTGACTATGGTTTTAGGGAAAGTCTCTATTAAAACCGTTTTGGAATTTTGGATAGGGATTGGACGGCCATCCACCCCTACCTCTCCTTCCGAAACACAATAATTGAGAAATTCATCCCGGAATTTGTGACTGTGGGCATCAAATTTATTTGCAACATTCAGTTGCGCCCCTCTTCCTTTTATATAATCTTTTGAACCTGACATATTACAAAAATATGGAAT
>Ga0307486_1003248_pt1 | contig 10684 bp, 9 predicted proteins | sample CBIW02metaG_FD_203663 | JGI IMG/M metagenome (GOLD analysis project Ga0307486, IMG submission 203663) | Sea-ice brine microbial communities from Beaufort Sea near Barrow, Alaska, United States - CBIW 0.2 | ecosystem: Environmental > Aquatic > Marine > Coastal | place: USA: Alaska | collected... | reverse complement strand
AGGGTGCGATATTTCACGTTGCGGCTGCGGGTGATCGACTCGTGCGTTGCCGGGTCTTCCTGCGTGAGCGTGATGATGGTGTGGGTGATGTTGGCGTCGGTGCCCTTGAGCCCGTAGGCACGGGTGAGTGCGGTCATGGCGGCGGTCGCGTCTTCGGCGCCGGCACCGGCAGTGAAGATGACCTCGGCCAGGCGCATGGTGAGGTCGAGCACGGCACGGGTGTAGCCGACGTGGTCGAGTGAGATGGCGGTGGTCTTGCTAAACATCGAGCGGCCCCAAAACGGATGCTGCGGCGGTCGCGTGCGCGGAATCAGCGTCGGAGGGGTGGAAGAAACCCGCCAGGACGTCCCGGTAGAGCCGCGCAAGTTCGGAGCCGGACCTGTAGGCGGAACCGCCGGCGACCTGCACCGCGGTGTCGACGACGAACTTGGCGTTCTGCGTGGCTCGATACTTGAGCCCGGACAGCTGGGCGAACCAGGTCGGACCGACCTGCCAGGTTCGCTCGTCGACCGTGCGAGCGAGAGCGTCGATTTGCGGATAGATACCGTTCATGGCGATGACGAGGTCGCCAACGCGCCACCGCGCCACCGGATCCTGCGCGTGGGAGCGCCCGTCGTTCTTCAGCGAGGTGCGCCGATGCGCACCGTCAACGGCCAGCTCCAGCGCACGCCGGCCGATACCGGTGTATACGGCGGAGAGCAAAATCTCAAAGTTGGCGAAGATGCCGGCCACCAGCGCGTCGCCGTTGGGCCCGACGGGGAGACGCCGCACGACGCGGTCGGGACGCGCCAGAGCGCCGTCGAGCACGGTGCTCTGACTTTGACTCGCGCGCATGCCGAGGGTGTTCCAGTCATCTTTCAGGCGGATGCCGGCATCCGCGCGGTCGAGGAAAGCCCAGACGATGGCGGGGTCGGCCGGATCGGATGAGTCCAGGCCCAGGGTGCCGAGCCGGGTCCAGGCTGGGGAGAGCGAGGTGAAAATTTTGGTTCCGGTGAACCGATAGCCGCCGTCCGGCTGGGGGAGGGCATCCGTTCTCGAGCCGAACAAGACGAGGTCGTTGCCGGGTTCGCTGACGCCGAAGCCGAAGATCTCGCCGCGACCGGCCTCCTCGAGTAGAAAATCGAGCGAGTGATCATTCTGGGCGTGCAGGCTCGCGGCCACTCCGGTCCAGACCAGATGCATGTTCACGGCGAGGGCGGTGGCGGGGGCATGGGCAGCAAGCCGGGTCTGCTCGCGTGCGGTCTGCTGCAGGGTGAGGCCGAGCCCGCCGAACTCAACCGGCACGAGAGCGCGCAGGTAGCCGGCGGCGACGAGCTGCTCAAGGTCGTCAGTGAAGAACGAGTTGGTCTGGTCATACCCCGCGGCCCGCGAACGGATGCCCGCCAGCAAATCGGCAGACAACGGTTGGGCGGTCGTTTGCGGCGATCTCATCGCCTCGTTTTCGACGCTCGCGGGTACAAAAACGGGCGCTGCCGGAGACGGTTCGGGCAGCACTGTAGGAGGAAGAAACTCGGTCACATTGACAAGCCTATGCAGCCTTGCGTCGCCGCGCCAACGACCGCACGATCAGCAACACAATTGCACCGAAAATCGCCAGCATGACCAGCCAGGGCAGGGCCACGCCGAAGCCCACCAGCAGGCCGCCGAGCGCGGCCACGAGCGCGGTCCAGCCGGTCGCGATTCCGCTCCAAAAGTTATCGGGACCGCCGGCGGCGACGGTGCCTTCCGCGACCAGTTCGAGCCGCACCGTGGAGTAATCGATCTGGTCGGCGATGAGGTCACGTTGGGACTGCAGGCTTTCGAGATCACTCTGCCGGCTCGACAGAGCACTTTCGATACTGATCAGGTCGGCCGTGCTCGTTGCCGAATCCATCAGGGCGAGAAGCCGGTCGACCGAGGTGGTCAGCGCGGTAATGCGGGCGTCCAGGTCCTGGCTTTGCTGGGTGACATCCTGAGACGTGAGCGATACGAAGTTGAGCCGGCCGAGCTTCTTCAGCTCGGCCAGGGTGTGGTCGAGCTCGGCGGACGGAATACGCAGGGTGAGGTTCGCGCTCGCCGGCTGAATGTCGGTGGCCGGGTTCTCGCTGCGGCTGTCGACCCGTCCGCCGGCCTGTTCGGTGATCGTGACGGCCGATGCGCTCGCGGTGACCGGGTTGGTGGCCGTGATCGAGAGGGACCCGGTGGTGATGACATCGCGGATTGTGGTTTTCACGTCGTTGGTGGTGCCGGTGATGAGTCCGCCTTCATCGGCAGCCGGTTCTGCCTGCGGAATGACACCGCCGGAGACGCTCCCGTCGGTACTCGCCGAATCAGCGCTGTTCCCCGTGCACCCGGCCAACAGCACAACCGTCAGGAGAACAGCCAGCACACCCCAAGTTCGTCTCATGCCTTACTTTATGAGCGTGCCGACGGCGCTGACTGGAGGCAGTCTGGGAGCCGGATCACAATTGGGACTCGGCGCCTACCCCCGAAGTAAAGTCGTGGGGTCGGCGGTTGAACCCGACGAATTGCTGAATCAGATGATCAGGAGGACAACATGGGATTGATGGACGATGCCAAGGATGCACTTGATGCCACCGGCAAGAAGATCGGTCGAGCGGTCGATGATGCCAAGGACCGAATCGAGGACCAGGCCGACGAGGCCAAGGCCGACGCCAAGGTCCGTCACGCCGAGGCTGAGCGCGACGCTACCGAAGCCAAGAATGACTTCAAGTCCACGCTGCGCGACGATAATTAGCCTATGACCTGGTGGGCGGAGCGGATGCGCAAGGCGCGTCGGCTCCGCCCACCGCTGCTGCACGTGGCAACGGATGCCGGCACCGGCCCGGTCGTGATCCTCGTGCATGGGATCGCGTCGTCTTCGGTCACCTTCTATGAGGTGATTCCGATGCTGACTCCGAATCATCGGGTGATCGCGGTTGATATCCTCGGGTTCGGGCAGTCGCCGGCGCCGGACGGATGCGAATACCTGCTGGAGGATCATGTCGGGGCGCTGGCCGCGACCATCCGCTCGTTGAAACTTCGAGAACCATTCGTGCTCGTCGGGCATTCGCTCGGCAGCCTGATCAGCACCCGCTATGCGGCCATGGAACGGCAGGGTCGAGGCTGGGCCGCGTGGCGCCGGCTGACCGGCCGAGGAACCGTCTCTCGCATGGTGCTCGTGGGGCCGCCGGTGTATCTCACACCGAGCGATATCGGCGATCCGCGGGTGCGCGCGCGGGTGAGTGCCTACCTGCGCGCCTACGATTTTCTGCGCGCCAACAAGGAGTTCACACTCACCAACGCCGCGATCGTGGCCCGGCTGCTGCCCAAGGGTATTTTCCAACTGACCGAAAAAACCTGGACACCGTTTATCAAATCGATGGAGCACTGCATCGAATCGCAGACCGTGGTGAGCGATATCGCGAGCCTTAGGGTGCCGGTCGATGTGATCTACGGCGCGCTCGACGCCTTCATCGCGCAGGGCAGCATGACCGTCATCGAGCGGATGCGCCACGTCACAATGCACCGCGTCGAGGCCAACGACCACATCATCCGCAAGCGCTTGGCGCGGGTGCTCGTGAAGGTGATTGACAGCTGATTTATGCGGCCGGGTAGCTCACTCCGGTGAGCTCCTCGGAGATCGACCACAGGCGGCGGGCGTCCGCTTCATCGAGCGATCGGGGAGGCAGCTTGGCGGGAGCCGGGCCGCCGGTGAGTTCGCCGAATCCGTCCGGACCGTAATAGCCGCCGCCGGCCGCCGCCGGGCTTGTTGCCGCGTAGAGCGCAGGCAGGATGCCCTGGTCGATCTGCTGCCAGATCCACCCGATGCGGTGGGAGGCCTCATTCGCGGCGAGAAAGATCCGTGCCGACGCGCCGTTGTGCGTGGGACCGGTGATCTGCAGATTCGTCACGGTCGAGCCCGGGTGCGCGGCGACGCTGCGCACCCCCCATCCGCCGACGACGCTGAGCCGGTTGAGTTCGCGCGCGAACATGAGCGTGGCGAGTTTGGAGAGCGCATAGGCGCGGTGAGGGCGGTAGCGCAGGCCCTGCAGGTCATCGAAGTCGAGGCGGCCGGCGCGGGCGATGAGGCTCGACAGGCTCACGACCCGGCTCGTTCCGGCCGCGCGCAGCAGCGGCAGCAGGTGTGCGGTGAGCGCGAAATGGCCGAGGTGGTTGGTTCCGAATTGCAGCTCGAAGCCGTCTTCGGTCTCGTCGCGAACCGGCGGCATCATGAGGCCGGCGTTGTTGAGCAGAATGTTGATCGGGCGCCCCTCGCGAACGAGCTCCTCGCCGAAGCCGGCGACGCTGGAGAGCGAAGCGAGATCCAAATGGCGGATGCTCAGGATCGCTTCCGGATTCTGCTCGCGAACGCGCGCTATCGCCTCGGCGCCCTTCTCCTCGTTGCGCACGGCGAGAATGACCTCGGCGCCCGCCCGAGCGAGGCGCCCGGTGAGGCCGAAGCCGAGGCCGCTGTTGGCACCGGTCACAACAGCGAGCTTGCCGTGCAGATCGGGAACCTGGACGTCAGGAAGGGTCTTGCGCGTGCTGGCGGACGCGGTCTTGGTCATGTGTCTCCCGGGTAGAGGTGATGTTCTATCCAACCCGCTCGGCCGCTGGAAGTCACGCTGGGGGCTGCGGCGCGGGGTACATTCACGGCTGCGCGGAGTGACGACCTCTGCTAGGGGCTCCTTCGCAATCCGACCCGACTAGAGCAGCGGCATCCATCCCATCGCTAGGGTCATCGCTCCCATGCTCAGCAGGGTGCCGCGCTCGCCGCGGGTACGACGAGCGCCGAGCACGAGCACGAGCGCGTAGCCGATGAACAACAACCCGGCTCCGGCGACGACCAGCGGCAGAATCGGCAGCGCGTGTTCGTGAGCGGATTCCGCCGTACCCCGAGCATCGGTCATGCTGTGGGCTGTGAGCTGGGCGGCGAGAACGACAAGCCCGAGGGTGTGGAACAGGTGGAGTGTGGTGTCCGGCCGAGTTTTACCCTGGATGGCTATCTCCCGGCCGCGCTCGGGCCGGAGTAGGGCCCCGCTCGCCATCGCCCAGGCCAGCAGCAGCCCGGTCCAGACCAGCGGGGCCATGCCGAGCAAGCCGAAGCTGGCATCCAACATGGCCGCCGCCATCAGCAGGGTCGAGACAATCATGACGGCGTTGTGCGAGCGACGGCTGACCACGGCGCAGCAGGCGTTGACGCCCGCTCCGGCGAGCATCACGCCGTGCAGCAGTTCGATCGTCATTGACGTGTGTTTCTCAGCAGGCGCAGTGACCGGCAGCGGCCCCGGTCTCACTCGTGGCCTGATCTGCGCCGGCGTGGGCCGCGCCTCCGCTGGAACAGTGCGCTGTCGGTTCGTTCGCCGGAACATTCATCGCCGGGTTCCTACCGAAAAAGCCATAGGGCTTCAGGGTGAACTTGGCATAGTCAACGGGCATGACCGGCCAGTCCTCCACACGCGGAAAGTGCGTCGGGCCGAAGGTATGCCAGAGCACGATGTCTTCGCCGTCGATCGGCCGGTCGCCGGCGATGTACTTGGTCACGCCGTCGCCGCCCGGGTTCTGGTGCACGAAGTCGCCGGCGGCATACTGCTCGGCCGGGTCGTATTGCGTGACGAACAGGTGTTTCGTGGCAAATTCGGCTCGCTGTGCGATGCCGGAACCGGCGTCGGCCATGAGAGTCGGCGCCGCTTCCGGGTACAGCACATAACCGGTCGGACGACCCAGGCGATTGGTCTTCTCGGTGTTCACGATGTGCCAGGCGCGGGCAACGGATGCGTCAGCGATGCGTCCCGACTCCAGCTCGGTCGACAATCGAGTCGACTTCCTGGTGAAGGCGTTGCCGTGTTCGTTGCCCGGCCCCATCGGAAGGCGCTGCGCGTCAACCTCGTCGACGGCGTTGGACACGCCGTCGACCATCATGTCCAGCCGGGCGCTGAACAGGTGCTGGTGGTACGGGGCGCCGAGCCCTGGTGCGACCTCGCTGGCGTACGGGTAGTCGGCGTCGGCGGCATCCGCTTCGATCGCGGTCGGGCTGGCGACACCCGGGTAGGCGGAGGTGAACAGCACGCCGGTGAGCTTGGCCTCGCACTCGATCGTGCCATCGAGCGAGAGATACCAGTAGAAGCCGTAGTCATAGTTGCCGACGGTGGTGAAGAAGCTGATCACCAGGCGGCGCTGGCGGCGTACTTCGTTGCTGCCGGTGAACATGTCGCCGTGCTTCCAGAGGGTGCCCACGTCTTCCTCGTGCATGCAGATACCGTTCTTGATAGTGAACGGATTACCCAACTCGTCGGCCAGAACTGCGTCGAAGTATTTGATCTCCCCGACGCAGTCGCAGCCGAGGGCGAGCGAGTTGGTGAACCGACCGTACAGGTATTCTCCGGTGTCGAAATAGTTCTGCCAGAACCTCACCGGTGACGGGTCGCCGTAGGGTACGAGCATCTCGTTGATCGAGGCGCGGTAGATGATCGGACGTTCCTCACCGGCATCTGTGAACGATAGCTGGCGCAGCACCAAACCTTCGCGGGTGTCGAAGCCCACCTGGAATTTCCAGTTCGCCCAGGTGACCCATTCACCCTCCACCTCGAAGCTCGGGCCTTCCGGCTGGCTGATCACGATCGGTTTGAGTGTGGTCAGCGGCGCACCCTGTACAGCCGGGTCGTCGAAATTGCCGCTCTCAGCCGGGATATCGAGCACGGCCGAGTCGATCAGGCGGGTGATTGTGCGATTGGCCGTGTCGACGTAGGCGCTCAGGCCATCGACCGGGTGCGCCCATGGGTGGTCCTCGGGGTAATCCTGGCGAAAGGCGAGCACGCGAACGATGCGTCGACCGACCTCTTCGGGGTAGTCGTAGAAGCCGGCGGAGAGCGGAACGACGACGACCTCGGCGACGCTCGTGCCGCGGGCCTCGAGGGCGGCGACCCAGCGCGGGTCCTCCGAGACGATGCCGGCGATGGCGTCGAATTCGGCGATCAAAACGGGCAGCTGGCCGGTCGAACCGTCGAGGACGGCCGTTTTGACAACATCGCCCGTGACCAGCGACACGACGTTGTCGGTCGAGAGTCCCGTGCTCATGTCGAGCAGCATGACCCGCACGCGACGTTCCGGCAGGGCACCGGTTCCGGCCTGCCACGCCAGCACACCGCGTTTATGCGGTTCTTCGAGCCCGACGTAGACGAACCGGGTGGTGTCGGTGAAGGTTGACGAAGCGGTGACGATGTCGCGAACCGCAGTGAATTCGGCGGCGTTCAGGCTCGAGAGCGGATGTTCCGGCTCGCCGGGTGTCGGTGCGACGGTGGCCAGGTCAAGGTCGGTGATGGTCATGGTTTCTCCTGAAAGTTGTTGAATACGTGGGCCAGGGGATGCTGGTCAGCCGCTTAGCCGCTGATGGCATCCGTCATGTTGTCGTAGGCGGCACGGTCGGTGCGTTTGAGCACTGCGGCCTGCACGAGTCCGACTGCCGGAAAGAGCACGATGAGACCCAGAAGCACCGCGCTGACAGTGCCGAAGACCGGCACGCCGTCGGCGTTCACGTCACTGACGAGCATCGGGAAGTTCGACGCGATCACAACGGCCGATCCGGCCAGCCCGATCAGACCGAGGCCCGGTGCGATCTTTGTGTGCCAGAGGCGACGGTCGACGCCGGTGCGGATGAAGAACACGATGACCGCGACGCTGGTGATGGCCATGAGTATCGAGATGGCGAGGGTCGCGACGCCGGCGAACCAGGTGAAGACTTCGAGCACGGGGTCGAGGCCGAGGATGGCGAAGATCACGATGAGTACCGCCGCGGTGGCCGTCTGCACGACCGATGAGACGTGCGGGGCGAAGTGCCTGGGGTGCACCGTTCCGAGCACGTTCGGCAGCACCTTGGCGTTCGACATGGAGTGCTGATAGCGGGTGATCACGTTGTGGAACGAGAGCACGCAGGCGAACATGCTCGTGATCAGCAGCACGTTCATGATGATCTCGCCGATCGGGCCCAGGTACTTCAGTGTCGTGATCAGGATCATCGCGCCCGGATCTTTGGCGGCCTGCGCAAGCACGCCACCCGGGCCCCAGGCCATGACGAGAGCCCACGATGCGAGCGTGTAGAACACGCCGATTCCGATGACGGCGATGTAGGTGGCGCGCGGAATGGTGCGGCCAGGGTCCTTGGCCTCGTCGCGAAAAATTGCGGTCGCTTCGAAGCCGATGAAGGCGGCGATGGCGAACATGAGGCCGATGCCCGGGGAGCCGGAGAGTACGTTGTTCGGCTCGAACGGTGCCAGCGAGAGGCCCTCAGGGCCGCCGTTGATGACGACGGCGGCGACGAGGGCGAGCACGATCGCAACCTCACCGACCAGGAGCACCCCGAGCACCTTGGAGCTCAGATCGATGTGCCGGTAGCCGAGAAACCCGACGAGCGCGATTGTCAGCAGCGAGTACAGGTACCAGGGCAGGTCGGGGCCACCGAGTCCGGCGACGGTGACGCTCAGAATGTAGCCGACGTAGCCGTGCACCGACACCTGGATGGCCGTATAGGTGAGCAGGGCCAGGAATGCTGTCGCGAGTCCGGCCGGTTTGCCGAGCCCGTAGCCGACGAACGTGAAGAAGGCCCCCGGTTTGGGAACGTGCCGGGTCATGGCCGAGAGTCCGACCGCGAACAGGAAGAGCACGATTCCGGAGATGGCGTACATGGCCGGAAAACCGACACCGTCACCGAGCAGAATGCCCAGCGGTGCGGCGCCGCCGACGACGGTCAGCGGTGCGGCCGCGGCGACAACCATCATCACAATCGCGGCGGTGCCGAGCGTTCCGGTCAGCGACCGTGCAGCTGGGGCCGGACCAGAATGGGTCGCGGGTTGTTGGGTGACTGTCATGGCATCTCCAGGGTGGTAAGTCGAGGGTGGTGCTGGTGTCCTCATCCTGTCGGCGCCCTGTTGCCGGGCTGTCACTCCGCCGTAAATGCCGCGCGTCGCCGAATGAGACAGGGCTGAATATTCGTCTCATTTGCGTGGCACGAGCCGGAAACATGGCCGAATCAGGGCGGCAACGTTCGGCCGGTAGCCTCGGCTAACCCGAACGGGCGCGCCAGCGGAGGCCCCTGTTCGACAATCCCAGCCGGAGGGCAGCATGACCGCACTGGAACGAGCGATCCGTCATCCCGAACCGGTCCTCGGATTCGCCGATCGTTCCCCGGTGGACGGCCTCGACCGACGCAGCGTCGGGTTCGCAGATGTACTGGCGCAATCGGTGTCGGCCGTGGCACCCGCGGCAGCAGCCACTACCATCCCACTGCTGATCGCCTCGGCCGGTGGCTCGCCGGTCTGGGCGCTCGCCAGCGGAATGCTGATCGCCCTGCTCGTCGCATCGACCGTGAACCAGTTCACCAAACGCATCGCCGCGACCGGCTCGCTCTACACATTTGTGTCCCGAGGGTTGGGCCGCACGGCATCCTTTGTCACCGGAGTCGCCCTCCTGGTCGGGTATGGCTTCATCTCCATGTTCGCCCTGGCCGGGGCCGGCTACTACCTGCAGATCCTGCTCGGAGACCTCTGGCCGGCGTCAGCGAGCACCCCGCTCTCGGCCGGTGTGCTGATCGCCGTCATGGCGGTGGTCTGCGCCGTCGTGCTGGCCCGCGGAATTCGGGTGTCAACGCGGGTGACCTTACTGGTCGAATCGGTGTCGGTCGTGATCATTCTCGTGCTGGTCGGTGCGCTGCTCTACCGGAACGGTCCGACGGTGAACTGGTCGGTGTTGAGCCTGGCGGGAACAACACCGACGACCTTCGCGGTAGGCGCGGCGCTCGCGCTGACAGCCTTCGTCGGTTTTGAGAGCGCGTCCACGCTGGGCGTCGAGGCCCGCCGCCCGTTTGCGAACATCCCACGCGCAATTTTTCGCACCGTGATCGTGGCGGGGCTGCTCTACCTCGTGGCGTCATTCAGCCAGGTCGTCGGGTTCGCCGCCCTCGGGCGCGGCCTGTCGACGAGCACCTCACCGGTCAACGATCTCGCCGCCGCCTATGGCATCGGGGGGCTCGGCCTGCTGCTCGACGTGAGCATTGCGGCATCCTTCCTGGCCTGTGCGATCGCCTCGATCACGGCGCTCGTGCGTGTGCTGTTTTCGATGGGTCGTGAGGGCTTGCTGCCCAGCGCCCTGGGTCGCACCCATGACCGGTATCGCACGCCATTCGTGGCGGTCGTCATCTCCGTTCCCGTGCTGACTCTCTCCGTCGTCGTCACGATTGCCCTGGCGGGCAGCGTCTGGCGGGCGATGGAAATTCTGATCGTGGGCGCCGCCGGCGGCTACATCACCGCGTACACGCTGGCCTGCATTGCGGCCCCGGTGTTCTTGCATCGCATCGGGGAACTCACGGTCTGGTCCGCCCTGCGAGCTGCGGCAGCGGCCGTCCTGCTCAGTGTGGTGCTTGTGGTCTATCTGGTCTCGGAGAGCACCACCGACCGGTATGCGGGCGTGTGGGTATTTCTGGCCGTGATGACAGTGGGAATTGTGTTCTACCTCGTGCGACACCTGAGACGCCCCTGGCTGCGGCACGCGGTGGGCATCTACGACGTGCCGGTGGGCGCCGATGTGCTCGGTGCAGTGAACGGCTTTGGCACGATGAATGGTCACACTGTCGGTGAAACGGATGCCGTACGTCGCGGCGGGAAAGCGGCGGCCGGGTCGTGATCGCTGACGGGTCGCCCGTCGGGCTGCA
>Ga0307486_1003246_pt1 | contig 10687 bp, 10 predicted proteins | sample CBIW02metaG_FD_203663 | JGI IMG/M metagenome (GOLD analysis project Ga0307486, IMG submission 203663) | Sea-ice brine microbial communities from Beaufort Sea near Barrow, Alaska, United States - CBIW 0.2 | ecosystem: Environmental > Aquatic > Marine > Coastal | place: USA: Alaska | collected... | reverse complement strand
CGGGTTGCAACACAGGGATGAGGACTAAGAATCCGCGACTGATTCGGTCGGCAATCTGGCTCCAGGTGCGTTTACTAGTAATATCACGGGCATATTTGCCATAGATGTTATAAAAGACCTGGCCAGAGGCAAAACTTTCCCATTCACGCACGACGCCGTCGAATTCTACGAGCGCTCGACCGCCTTCGCTATAACGGAGACCGGGGTCGATGTGGCCATTTGTTGTAATACCCGTACCAATGCCGGTACTAACAGTGACATAAAGTGACATATTAGGGATGGCGTGGAGGGCGCGCGTTTCTGCTAGGCCTGCCAGGTTGGCGTCGTTCTCAACCAGGATTGGCGCATCGCCCAGGACACCTTTAAGTGCTAAGCCAAGATCAAAGTTCTTCCACTTCAGGTTATTGCACCAGACCGCAATGCCGTTTCTGATAATACCAGGCAGGGCGACGACGACCGCTTCAACTGGTTGGTCACCGTACATTTCAACAAGAGTTTTGCGTAGTAAGGCAACGTAGTCGGCTGATTTTTTAGGTGTCGGGAATTTAACTTGTTCGCCTAAAACGCCATCCTCAGAAAAACTAGCAACAAGCGTTTTTGTTCCACCGGTATCGACTGTAACTAACATAATACATAGTGTATCACAGTGTTATTCTGTCGCACATCAAAATTGTTGCATTATTTGGCAATAAGAGGTATAATAATAGAAATTATAAGCCTGAGGAGTGCAATGATTTCATTGAAACGAACAAATCAGGGTGGTTCAATACTGACGTTTATTGTTATAGCGGTCGTCCTGGCATTCGGGGTAATTGGGACTGCCTATTTCGTGAAACAACACGGTGAGCAGGTTCGTAAGGAACAAGCGATTGCGCAGGCTGATGCCTTAGCAAAACAGGAAGCTGCAAAATCGAGCGGTACAGCGACACCCGCTACGAGCGAAAACAAGAGCGGGTCTGCTGCCGATACTTCCACTCCAGCACCAACAGTAGCGACTCCAACGCCAGCTCCATCGACTTTGACCTCTAGTGACCAAGCCGCACTGCCTACGACTGGTCCTGAATCAGACGCTGTTCAGTTACTGGCTATCGGGCTTTTAGTTGCATCGAGCGCCGCATACGTTTCGTCCCGTCGCGCCATCAATCACTCTCTTTGACTTGCGCCTCTGTCTGAGGTACAATAGTAAACAATCTAGGAGGTCGCTGTTTTATATGCGCCCCCGGAATATTAATTTAAGGAAGGAGTCTGAACAAGACTTATGGCAACAAAAGCCTCAATAACAATGGATGAATTGCTCGCGTCAGCGGATGACAGCGTTAAGCAACTAACACAAGGTGAAGCAATCGTAGGAAAAATCCTATCGATTCGTAAACACGAGGTCTTGGTTGACCTTGGTGCACAGGGTATCGGCCTTGTACCTCGTCGTGAAGTCGGGTTTTCTCGTGCGCTGAATATTGGTGATGAAGTCACCGCAAGTATCGTTGATGCCGAGCTAGATAACGGCTACTGCCTGCTTTCACTCCGTAAAGCTGCGAAAGATCGCGGTTGGGATGAAGTTGCAGCCAAGATGGAAAACGGTGATATTATCGAAGTTTCTCCTTATGACGCCAACCGAGGCGGACTACTGGTTGAACACGACGGTGTGCGTGGCTTCCTCCCTGTTTCTCAACTGTCTGCCGAACACTACCCTCGCGTTGGTAGCAGCGATAAAGATGAAATTTTGCAACGTTTGAACGTTCTTATTGGTCAAACGCTAAAAGTTCGTATTCTTGATTGTGACCGCAAAGCTAACAAACTTATCTTTAGCGAAAAAGAAGCCATCAAAGACGGCTTATCGGCACGATTTGCAAAACTTACCGTTGGCGACAGCGTCAAGGGAGTCGTAACCGGTGTCGTTGACTTTGGTATCTTTGTTAACGTTGAAGGTATCGAAGGTCTTGTGCACATTAGCGAAATTAGCTGGGAACGTGTTAACAATCCAGGCGATTACGTTAAAGTCGGTCAAACAATTGACGCAAAGATTATCGCTATCGACAAAGACCGTTTGAGTCTTAGTATCAAGCAATTGAGCCAAGATCCTTGGATGAGTGAAGTTGATCAGTTCAAGCCAGGCGACAAAGTCGAAGGTACTGTTACTCGCATTACTCCATTTGGCGCCTTTGTCCAGATTAGTCCTGCCGTTGAAGCACTTGTTCACGTTAGTGAGCTTGGCGCTGGTGACGATGCTGATCCAGAAAAAGTCTTTACCCTAAACGAACGCAAAGAATTTGTCGTGCTTGATATCGAAAAAGACAGCCGCAAAATCTCGCTTAGTTTAAACAACAAAGCGAAAAAATAAACTAAATCCGTAGATAGTGAGCTATTTGCGGGCAGAAAGGAGTTCCTATTATGGCCGAGAAAGTTATTATTGTTGCCGACTCGATCACAGTAGGTGAGCTTGCTCAGACTCTTAATTTGCCCGTCACGAATCTTATTGGCGAACTGTTTAAAAACGGTATTGTGGCGACAATTAATCAACGTCTTGATTTTGAAACAGCAACGATTATCGTTGAAGAGCTTGGTCTTGATGTTGAACTCGAGAAAAAAGTCGCTTCGACATTGAGCGACCGTAAAATTCATAAGCTATCCGCCAACGCTGTTGCCCGTCCGCCTATTGTGGCGGTTATGGGGCATGTTGATCACGGTAAAACAAGTTTGCTTGATGCAATCTTGCATACCAAAGCCGTCGACAAAGAGGCTGGTGGTATTACGCAGCACATTAGCGCTTACCAGACGACTCACAAGAACCGCTCGATTACACTGCTTGATACACCAGGTCATGAAGCTTTTGCGGCCCTTAGGCAGCATGGTGCGGCTTTAACCGATGTCGTGGTGATTGTCGTGGCTGCCGATGACGGCGTGAAGCCGCAAACTATTGAGGCGATTCGGTTTGCTAAGTCGGCTAACGCAAAAATTGTTGTAGCTATCAATAAAATGGACAAAGAAGCCGCCGATTCTGCGCGCGTTAAAGCGCAACTAGCAACCGAACACGGCCTTAACCCAGAAGAATGGGGTGGTGATACGGTGATGGTAGAAGTGAGCGCTAAAACTGGTCTTGGTATTGATACATTACTTGACATGGTGTTACTTGTTGCTGACCTTGAAGAGCTCAAGGCTGATATTGATACGCCACCTGAGGGTTTGGTAATCGAATCACACATGGAAGTTGGTCGCGGCTCAGTCGTCGGACTGCTTGTCGAGCAGGGGATGCTACGTCCGGGTCACTACTTGGTTGCCGGTACTGCTTATGGCAAAGTTCGTACGCTGCTTGATTTTACCGGCAAAACACTCAAAGAAGCCGGTCCGGCCACTCCAGTGACTATTACGGGACTCAAGGAATTGCCGCAATTCGGTGATACCTTTACGGTTGTAAAAAGCGAAAAAGAAGCACGTAACGCTGTCGCAATTGCTCGCATTGAACATGAAAAAAACGCAGCTAGTACGAATGTCACCGGCGCTGACCTGCTACAAATGATGAATCAAGAGCATGACACGCAAAATCTGAACGTTATCGTTAAAGCGGACGTTCAAGGTTCGCTTATCTCGGTAATCGACAGTCTTCGTCTTATTGACACCAAGGGTGAGATTGCCCTTCGGGTAATTGGTAACGGAGTTGGAAATATCTCCGAAAACGATGTTCACTTGGCCGCTGACGCCAAAACAATCATTTACGGCTTTAACGTCGTCTTGCCACCTGCGGTCAAGCAACTTGCCGCTCGCGATAAAGTCCAAGTCCGCTTATATAAAGTAATCTACGAACTGCTTGACGACGCCCGCGCGTCAATGGAAGCGATGCTGGCACCCGAAGTTGTTGAAACCGAAGTTGGTGCGCTAACGATTAAAGGTATTTTCCGTACACTGAAGGACGAGATTATCGCCGGTGGGGAAGTAACGAGCGGCAAGGTTATGCCTGGCCTTCTAGCGCGTGCCAAACGTGGCAAAGAAGTCATAGCTGAAGTCGAAGTCACAAAGGTCCAACGTCAGCAACAAGAGGCCAAAGAGGTATTTGAAGGTGAGATGTGTGGCATCAGCCTTAAGATTCACAAAAAAATTCTCCTTGAAGAAGGTGACAAACTCGAATTCTTTACGCGCGAACTCGTCAAACGAACTCTTAAGTAAAGAACCTGAATTGCAAAAAAAGCAATCATATGTGATTATGGTTGCTTTTTTATTGAAATAGTGCTATTGTATTATTATAAATAAAACCATAACACAAACAGGTTAAAGGAAAAATTCTATGTCAGAGAAACAACCACTACTTACGGCGCGGGCCTCAGAAGAAAAACAACCTTTTGAAGTACAGACTTTGGCTGAGTCGGATGCATTAGTAATTGGTCAAATGGAGAAAGACATTAACGATGCTGGCTCAGTTGACTCTGTCCCGTCGAGACTCGAATCAGCACAGGCTGCCGTTAAGGCGTTAAACTTTCAGTCGACCGCAGAAGATCATATTTTTGCGAAAAAAGAACTTCAGGCGGCTAACCAAGAGGCTCAAGAGGCAACTGCAGTTCCAGACTATTCAAAAATTGGTGATTTAATCACGATTGGCAAAAATAATAACACCTACCATCGTACAAAAGGCAGGTTCATAAGTGCCGATAACCTTCAGTCGGTATATGATCATCAAGATGAGATTCGTGCTGGTCTTGTAGATCGTGCAGTACTGGGCTCCGAGACGGAAGAAAAAAACATAGATAGCAAGACTATCCTTGATGAAAAAAAGACTGAAGACTCTATAGATAATGGTCACCTGGATACCGAACAACCTGCACTTGAAGGTGAATCACTTGAAGAATATCAAATTCGTAATGGCGTAAAACCTGATACGACCGAAGAACTAGATACCTCTGGGCTATCTGAAACTGGTGATGGCGTTGAGTCTCCTGATACCCCAGAAGTAAGCGAGATTGACGAAGAGCTAGATACTTCAGGGTTAGTCGAAGAGAAAGAAAAGTCGTCGGTTTGGAAAAAGTTTAAGGGGTTATACGAAAAAGCTGCTACTGAATTTGGACTAACGATGTACGGAATGGGTAAACTGAATAATGTTATTTTACCTCAGCCGTCACAGAAAATGGGCGAGACGATTGAAGACTTCGATAAGCGAGTCCGACGCATTGGTTTTGCGAAGGTTATTGGGCTTATTGCTGTTGTAGTTGCTGCAAAATACGGACTTGATCATCTGAACACAGGACACAGTAGTGGTGGTTCGCTTACTGATCACGCCGCTCAAGTACCGGGCCACTATAGCACACTAGACTCTCAGGATATTATTACGCAGCCAGCCGCCGTTCCTGAATTTAGCACGGCTGCACACACGGTAACCGGCGGCGAGGGTTGGTACGATACATTTAAGGAAATGGGCGTCACTAGTGCCCAAGAACAGGCAAATCTGTTACAAAAAGTTGGACCAAAACTACAAGAAATGGGCTTTGCCTATAAGATGCCGCACGGCCTATGGGGTATTAGCCATACGGGTCAACTTCCTGATGGTGTGCTAGAATATATTAAGAATAGTCGATAAAGAGGGTAATTAACATGTTTCAATTAGACGATAAGTTTTTAGCAGATATTGGTCTTAATGACCTTCCGGAAGAACAGAAGAAAGCATTTTTACAGCACATTTACGACGAGCTTGAGTTGCGTGTCGGTACAAAACTGTCTGACGGCATGAGTGACGAGCAACTTGAAGAGTTCGAGTCGATTATCGATCGAAAAGACGACGTCATTCGTACGTGGCTTGAAAAGAACCTACCGGATTACTACAACGATGAGTCGTTTAGTCGTATCCAAGAAGCAACTGGTCTTGACGTTAATGACGCTGGACTACGGGCGGAATACGCGGCGACGAAATGGCTTGAAGTAAATCGTCCAGATTATCGCGACGTTGTCGCTAGCGTACTGGATGAACTGAAGAAAGAAATTGTCGGCAACCGCGATACAATTCTTGGAAGTGATCAGCCGGCAGCATAGCCGTTTAAGAACGCTTGGGCGTTCATGTGGCGTCCGCTGGGAGCAATTAGTTCATCTACTGAAAGAGAAGCACCGTCTTGGCACACAATGTCGAGCTGTGTTTTTGATTCTGCTGCTATATGGGCCTTGGTAATAATGATGTTATGGCCGAGAATGGTTATTTTTGTTTTTGGGAAGCCTAGGTGCGCTCGAACAAGGCGTTCGGCTTGCGGGGCGGTGAGTGTAGCGGGCTGAAGCCAGGCGTCTTTCTTTTCAAGTAGTTTACAGTATGTCGTCCTGTCTTCATCTTGCGGTACGGTCTGTAGTGAACCGTCAAGAATAACAGGGAGTACGCTGAGGAGTACTGCAGTTCCGGCGGATGCCAGAGTCTCGTATAATTGCGGGCGCGTCTCGGTACCGGTGAGCGGATGAACCATTTGTGCGTAGACAGGACCAGAGTCCATGCCGGCTGCTAACTGCATGATCGTGATACCGGTCTGAGTGTCACCGTTTTTGATAGCCGATTCGATGGGTGACGGACCGCGGTAGAGAGGGAGCAGCGAAGGGTGGACATTAATAATACCAGGAGAAAAAAGATCGATAATGCTTTGAGGGATAATTTTTCCGTAACTTACAAGCACGCCAGTAACACCACCAAGCGACTGGATATCGGTAGCAACATCGGTAAGTTTAACGGGCTGCCAGACGGGAATAGTATGTTCGAGCGCAAACACTTTTACTGATGGCGGGGTGAGCTTTTGGTCGCGGCCGCGTTTGCTATCGGGTTTCGTGATGACCGCGGCGATATTATAACCAGTCTCAACCAAGCCACGTAAGGTGGTCAGGCTAAAGTCTTCAGTCCCAAAGAATACTATTGTTTTTGACATGTTGTTCATAATCAAGTGGTTGTAGCTCGCCTTCCTTGTCGAGGGTATAAAATGCGTCTGATGCGTCACGAATGTGGTCAATAAAGACAATGCCGTTCGTGTGGTCGACTTCGTGCTGGATGACGCGCGCTAAGAATCCTTCAGCTTTGAAACGTACCTCGTTACCATCTTCGTCGAGTGCTTTAAGGCGGATTTTCTCGTAACGGGGAACTTTTCCATAGATGTTGCTGACGCTCAAGCAGCCTTCGTAGTCGCTCGTCAGTGCGCCTTCGTATTTGACGATTTCGGGGTTAATGAGTGTTGTGAAATCGCGCACTTCTTTGTCGTCGAAGTCACTTCGCACGATTACCACGCGATCAAGTCGATCAATCTGAACGGCTGCTAGTGCAGCACTGATTTCGTGTGGTCGACTATCTTCCCAGTCGAGGGCCGCCGACACCATATCGTGAATGAGACCTCTGGTCTCGTCGGTGACGACATGAACCCTTGTCGACTTATGTCGTAGCCGGGGACAGGGCAGGGTGATGATATCTTCTTTTTTCATTCCCTTGTAGTATACCAGGGGTGACTAAAGCAGGCTAGTAGGATCGAGTTCCGATTGCCAATGGGTGGTCGGAATAAAGGCTAGGGCGTTGATGAGATGCTCACGTTTCGGGCTTTTTAAGGTCAGTTGCCAGCGATAGGTGTCACGTTGCCGTTCGTAGAAGGCTGGTGTTGGTCCGAGGATGGTGACGTCTGTGTGGATATTGCTACGTAGGTCGCGTGCGACTGCTTGAGCGGCTCGTATGGCGGCAGCCTCTGACTTATAGACGCACGTTAGTTGTAATAGATGTACAAAAGGCGGGAAACGGCCTTTTTTGCGCTCGGCGAGAGCATATGTATAAAACGATTCGTAATCTTGGGCGAGTCCGTAGGCGACGCTTGGATGTGACGGCTGGTAACTCTGAACGATAACTTGTGTCGTGTGCTCGTTACGTCCGACGCGCCCGACAACTTGGGCGAGTAGCTGAAAAGTACGTTCGCTGGCACTAAAATCTGGCAATGCCAGGCCACTATCAGCTTGGATGACGCCAACGGTTCGAAGCTCTGGGAGGTCAAGACCCTTTGCGATTACCTGTGTTCCAACGGCGATATCAATCGCTCCACTATAGAGTTCGGCGTAGCGGGCGTTGACTGTCTCTTTGGTGTCGTTATCGGCGTCAAAACGCGCAATAGTGGCTTTAGGAAAGAGTTTACGGAGTTCGGTCTCGATAAGTTTTGTGCCAAAGCCTTTATAAATAATATTAGCGTTGCCACACTCTGGGCAGGAGGTTGGGACATTTTGTTGGTGATTGCAAATATGGCAGCGTAAATGGTGGTTGTCTGCATGAAGTGTCAGGGGGATGTAGCAGCGGGGGCATTGTGCGGTCCAGCCACAATTTTCACATAGGGTCGTGCTGGCACTGCCACGACGGTTATGAAAGATGAGTGCCTGTTTGCCTTCCGCGAGAGTTGCTTCGAGTTGAGCGAGTAGTTGTCTTGAGAGAAAACGACGACCATTGAAGTTGGCCCGTTTTGTCATATCGATTAACGAGATAACTGGTGGCAGTGTATGCTCGCGGGCTGACGTTGTTAGGGTGAGGATAGGGCGATGGGATTGTTCAGCTAAGTAGCGATCTGACACGCTTGGCGTTGCACTGCCCAGGATGACGTGTGCGTTGTGGAGACGGCCGAGCACTGTGGCGGCACGGAGGGCTGAATAGCGTGGAGACTGTTCTTGTTTGTAGCTTGGTTCATGTGCCTCGTCGACAATAATAGCCCCGATACTTCGAAGTGGCGTAAACAGAGCCGAGCGGGCACCAATAATGACGCGTGGCGTGGTACTATCCAGGGCCTCTTTCCATGTTATGTGGCGCTCGGCTTCACTTATTGTTGAGTGTACAACGAGGATGTCTTTAAAGTGATGGGCAAATTCGGCTATGATTTGTGACGTCAGAGCGATTTCTGGGACAAGTATAATGACAGATTTGCCTGTCGCAATTGCTTGTTTTGCGATTGCAATGTAGACTTCAGTTTTGCCCGAACCGGTGATTCCTTGTAATAAAAAGGTTCCTGGCGAAGATGTTTCGACGGTGTTGATTGCCTTTTGTTGTTGCTCGTTGAACACAATATTTGTTCGGATCCGTGACGTGCGTGGTAGGGTATTCGGTCGCGCTCGACGTGTCTTTTGAAGACCGCGCGGCAGTAATGTCTGCAAGACACTGGCAAGCGGCGTGACGTAGTACGCCGATAACCATGTGGCAAGATTAAGTAGTTGGTCGGGCAAGGGAGTCTGTTCGATAACTGAAAGGATAGACTTGGTTTTATAGTTTGGTTGTTCGGCGGTTCGCATAATAACGCCGACTAGTTGTTTCTTGCCAACTTCGATGGCAACAATTTGTCCAACGCTTAAGGATTGTTCTGAGGCATAGGTAAAAACACTACTGCCAGGACGAATGATTTGATTGGGAGCTACTTCGTAGTAGTGCATATCTTCTAGTATACTGCTAAAATAAGCACATGTATTTTGAGAGTCGAGAACAGGCTGGGCAACTGCTGGCTGCCCAGCTGGTTAATGAGTATCGCTACGAGAACTGTGCCGTAGTTGCGTTAAGCGACGGAGCTGTTTTGGTTGGTGAGCAAATTGCCGCTGCATTGCACTGTGTTCTGATGATGTTGTTGACAGAAGAGATCCAGGTTCCAGGCGAGAGTTTGAGTTTTGGCTCGGTATCGCAAAATGGCGGCTTTACCTATAACGGCATGTTTTCAACGGGTGAGATTGAGGAATATGCTGGCGAATTTCATGGCTATCTCGACGAGCAAAAGCGCGAAGCATTTCAGAAGATGAATCGTTTGCTTGGGGACGGCGGAATTATGGATAATGATCTTTTACGTGATCACGTAGTAATTCTAGTATCGGACGGACTTGATAATGGGGCGTCGCTGGATGTGACCGTCGATTTCATGAAACCAATCCGTATTAAGCGACTGGTCGTTGCGACGCCAACAGCGAGCGTTCAAGCGGTCGACCGACTCCATGTTTTAGCCGATGAGCTACACATATTGGATGTAAAAGATAATTTTATGGGTACTGATCATTATTATAATCAAAATATAATTCCGTCTCACGAGGAGACAATTGCTAAAATCAACCAGATTGTCCTTAATTGGCGTTGACCCAATTGGTACAAAACTGTAGAATAAAAAGCAACAGATGAGGCAGTGAGTTAAATAAAGGAAATCATGTTAGACGTTTTTATTACATCTCGGGTTCGACGCAAAATTGTGGTGGTATATGCCAAATATCCTGATTTCCGAACACATGTTCGCGGATTGGCTAAACTTATCAAAGAAGACCCGGGCAATATTCAGCGCGAACTGAAACGTCTCGAGAAGGTTGGGTTCCTCACGAGCGAGAAGCAAGGAAACACCAAAATCTACGCAACCAACAAGCAATTCGCTATCTTTAAAGAACTTCAGAGCATTGTCATAAAGTCACAACAGCACGCGGGACGTCCAAAACGTTCTTCATCAGACATCTAGATGTCGTTATTTGAGCAAATTCTTCAAGCGCGCGGCTTAACGGCTGACCGTGTGGCTGATTTTTTGTCGCCAGATTATACAAAAAAGCATGATCCATTTTTGCTACCAGATATGGAAAAGGCGGTCGAACGGCTGGTGTTAGCTCGTCAAAATCAAGAGCATATTACAATTTATGGTGATTATGATATTGACGGGCTGACCGCAACCACCGTTTTGATTGATGCGTTTAGGTCGTTCGGGTTTAAGAATAT
>Ga0307486_1003245_pt1 | contig 10687 bp, 8 predicted proteins | sample CBIW02metaG_FD_203663 | JGI IMG/M metagenome (GOLD analysis project Ga0307486, IMG submission 203663) | Sea-ice brine microbial communities from Beaufort Sea near Barrow, Alaska, United States - CBIW 0.2 | ecosystem: Environmental > Aquatic > Marine > Coastal | place: USA: Alaska | collected... | reverse complement strand
CAACCAAGCCCTCATCGCCCTGGCCCGACGCCGCTGTGACGTTCTTTATGCCATGCTCCGTGACGGCACCATTTATCAAGCCCAATCACCCGTCGCAGCTTGACGAACCACATAGGGGCACCCCCCTCCTTATCGGATCTGGCCGAGCGCTGATCGCTGCCCTCCTAGCAATTACCGCGCTCGCCATCACCCGCCAGCGGCTACCTGCGGGGCGGCAGTGGGTTCGCTTGCTTGCGGTTGCCGGCGGCATCGTGGTCGGGTTCCCGCTGCTCACGTCGTTTGCTTTGGTCACCGCGCCGGCAAGCCACGGGGCAGTCGTGATTGCACTATTGCCCGCCGCGACCGCTGTAATGGCGGTAATCCGTGCCGGAGAGCGGCCACCGATCTCGTTCTGGGTGCTCGCCTCAATTGGCGCAGTGGCCGCTCTCGGCTTCGCCTCGATACAGGGTGGCGGGTTCGGTCAACTCGGGCTGTCCGACCTGCTCCTGTTCGGCGCTGTCATTGCGGGGGCGATTGGCTACGCCGAAGGTGGACTCCTCGCTCGTAAGCTCGGCGCTTGGCAGACGGTGTCGTGGGCACTCGTCGTAGCAGCGCCGGCCATGATCCCGCTCGCAGTGATCTCAGCAATCCAACAGCCGCCGACCGCCGAGCCCATCGAGTGGGCGGCGTTCGGATACTTGGCCGTGGTTAGCATGTTCCTCGGCTTCTTCGCGTGGTACCACGGGCTCGCGATTGGGCCCATGGCGCAGGTCAGCCAAGTGCAACTGGTGCAACCGGTTTTGAGCATCACCTGGGCCGCCCTGTTCCTTGGGGAGGAACTCACCCTTCCGACAGTCATCGGCGGAGCGGTCGTGATCCTCTGCGCCGGAATCGCCGTTCGCATCCGTCTCGATGGCAACGCACTGCGAACCTCTGCTCGTGACTCACCGGAATGACGATGAGAGCGACAGCGACGACGACTTTTACTTTCGAGCGAGGCTCTGCGGCTTGCCGCTCCTCCGCTACCCTTGAGGCATGAAGACCATCTCTGTTGTCACCGTTCTCGGCAAGCTTGCACTCGTTGTGATGGGCGGGATCGTTGCTCTCACCGGTGTCATCCTTCTTGTGAACCTTGCCGTGCCCAGCCTGCTTGTCGGCTTCACCCACTAACCACCTCGCGTGCGCGGTCGCAACGCTCGAGCGGCACCCGAGTTGCACCCGCGCGGCACCGACAATCCCGCGATTCTTCCGGTGACTCCTGCGCAGGAGTTCTAGGCTAAGAGCCAACCGAAGGAGAACGCGATGCGTGAACCCAAAGATGTGGTCAGGCAGATAACCGTTGCGGCGAGCGCAGTCTTCGCGCTCGTTGGAGCATTCGTAGGCTCTGGTGCTGCCGGCGGAACTCCGATCCAGGATGCTGCGGGTGGTGCGCTCAGCGCCGACGCCACCGTCATCGCTCCCGCCGGCTCCGCTTTTGGCATCTGGAGCATCATCTACTTCGGCCTCGTCGCCTACACCGTGTGGCAACTGCTGCCCAAACAGTCAAGCACCGAACTGCACCGCCGCGTCGGCTACTGGGTTGCTGCGTCACTGGTTCTCAATGCGGCCTGGATTCTCTCCATCCAATACGGCCTGCTCGCGCTCAGCGTTCCCGTGATCATCCTGCTGCTGATCGTGCTCATCCAGGCGTACCTGATCACCGTGAGGCTGCCCGCAGCCGGCGCGATCGATGCGATCGTCACCGACGGCACCATTGGCCTCTACCTCGGGTGGGTATGTGTTGCGACCGCAGCCAACATCACGGCGTGGCTCGTCGCCATCGGATTTACCGGCTTTGGCATCCACGAAGACGTGTGGGGCGTCGCCATCATTTTCGTCGCCGGAGCAGTAGGCCTCGCCCTCGCCGCCCGCGGCCGTGCCCACTTCGCGCCATCGCTCTCGCTCAGCTGGGGGCTCGCGTGGGTTGCCGTCGGCAGGCTCACCGGCGACCTCATCTCAGAACCCACCGCCGTCGCCGCACTCATCGCGGTCGCTGCCGTTCTCACGAGCGCAACAGTGTTCGCGGTCGCGAGGCTGCGCTCCGAACAAACCCAACCTGCGAGTGGTTAAGGCTGCCAGCAACACCCCTTGTGTTTGAGCCGGCAGCCTCCAACAATTGCGGAAGGCGAGCGCGTCTGCGCTAGCGTCGCTTCTTCTGTTTCAGATCCTTCTCGTGCACCGGCTCTTGGCCTGTGGCGCGGCGGTCGGCGTAGTAGTCGCGCGCCTCGTTCTGACGAACGGCCTCAGCGCCCGACGCGATCGGCGCCCGCAGCAGCTCGTCCGTGAGTCCAAACGCAGCAACGAGATCCAAAGCCTGCGGGCGCAGTCGCGGCAGCAGGCGGTCATCGATGTAGTCAGTGATTGCCTGAGCGCGGTTCGTCGAGATGCGACCGTGCATGAGGTACCACGCCAGGTTTTTCTCGATCAGCGAGAAGCCGAACAGGTCACGCAACCAGGTCATGACCTTCGCGGTGTCCTTATCTTCGATCTTCTCGAGCGCCCGAGTGAACGCCTCCCACTGCAGCAGCTCGGCATGCGCGTGCGCCGTCATGATGAGCTGATTCTGGTGACTGTTGAAGAGAGTGGCAGCCTCAGCCTGCGGAAGCTTCGTTGCCGCACGCAGCTTGCCCGCGACATCCGCCACCATTGTCTCCACGCGATCCGTCAACAACTGACGCTGTGAGTCAGTATCGCGCACATACCCAATCGATCGGGCGGTGGAACCGAAGTCGACCACGTTTTGCGCAAAACGACGCAAGCCGGTGCGGTTGACGGCGGCGTCGCTGACCTGATCGGCAACATACTGGGCCAGAGTGCCCGGATCTGCGCCCGCGAACTTGCGTGAGTAGTCGGTGAGCAGGCGCTTAGCGACAAGCTGTAGCAACACGTTGTTGTCGCCCTCGAAGGTGGCGTACACATCCATGTCGGCACGCATCTGGGTGAGCCGGTTCTCGGCCATGAAACCAGAACCGCCGCAGGCCTCACGGGCCTCCTGCAGAATATCGAGGGCAGCCCACGTGCTCAGCGGCTTCAGTGCTGCCGCAATAGTTTCGAGGTCCTGTCGGTCAGCATCAGTATCGGTGCGACCCGAGAAGACACCATCGAACTTCTCGAGGAATTCCTCGTGAGCGAACGACATCGCGTAGGTCTGCGCGAGACGCGGCAGCAGTCGACGCTGGTGGCGCTGGTAGTCCAGAATCACTTCTTCCTTGGTGTCGCTGGATGCCGTGAACTGTCGGCGCTCCGAGCCGTACTTGATCGCAATCGTGAGGGCCAGCTTGCTCGCAAGCACTGCAGCACCATCGAGCGAAACGCGGCCTTGAACGAGCGTGCCGAGCATCGTGAAGAACCGACGACCTGGGCTGTCGATGTCGGAGCTGTATTCACCGTTTTCGTCAACATTGCCGTAGCGGTTGAGCAGGTTGGTGCGGGGAATGCGCACGTGATCGAAGTGGAGTCGACCGTTGTCGATACCGTTCAGTCCGCCCTTGAGGCCGTCGTCTTCACCCGAAACTCCGGGAAGGAAACCGTTGTCGTCGCGCAGCGGAACGTAGAACGCGTGCACGCCGTGGTTGATGTCTTTCGTGATGAGCTGAGCGAATACTGTGGCCGCTTTGCCGTGCACGGCGGCGTTGCCGAGGTAGTCCTTCCACGCCGCGCGGAACGGGGTGTTGATGACGAACTCGCCAGTTGCGGAGTCGTAGGTCGCTGTCGTTGCAATGCTCGCGACATCCGATCCGTGACCGATTTCGGTCATCGCAAACGCACCGGGCATCTTCAAGCTCATGATGTCGGGCAGCCACTTGTCGTGGTGTTCCTTCGTGCCGAGGTGTAGCACAGCGGATCCGAAGAGTCCCCACTGAACGCCAGCCTTAATCTGCAGCGACGGATCAGCGAGCATCACTTCTTCGAACGCGGCAATGTTTCCACCGTGGTCGTCCTGACCTCCAAGCGCAGAGGGGAACGCGCGCTGAATAGCGCCGTTGTCTACCATGATCGACATCTGGTTGAACACACGTTCGCGGTGGTCAGCCATCGACAGGCCGTTGACCTGGTGAAGCTCAGGATTCGCCATGAGCGCGCGCGACTCCTTGCGGGCCTTCGCCCACTTGCCCAGCAGGTATTCGCCAAGCCACTCAACATTGATGGCGGGAGTCTCGGGGGTTGAAGTCGTGCTCGTGGTGGCGTCGTCGCGGGCGGGGGTCGATGACTCCGGCGCCGTCTCTGTCGCCGCGTGGTCGTGAACCTGCGTCATGGCTATCTCGATTCGTGAAAGTTCGGTAATTGTCACGTTACGAGCGTTGGGGTCGGGTGCAAAGCGAGTCGTTCACCCTCAACCAAGTGGATGCCGGACCCACCGCATCCCTTTGTGTGAAACCGCAAAACAGCCGCCGTAGCGTTGTGGGAAGTCCTGCGCTGGACACGGAGTTGGGCAGTGGGAATCTTTGTCCAGGTGACCTTGTTGGCCTCCGTGAAAGGATGTAACTATGTCGACAATCACACTTACCTCAGAAGACTTTGGCCAGACGGTCACAAAAGAAGGAATCACCCTCGTAGATTTTTGGGCCGAATGGTGCGGCCCCTGCAAGCAGTTCGGGCCCATCTTTGAGACCGCAAGCGAAAACCACACCGACGTCACGTTCGGCAAGGTAGATACCGAAACACAGCAAGAACTTGCTGGCGCAGCGGGAATCACCTCGATCCCCACCCTCATGGCATTCCGTGACGGCGTGCTCGTGTTCTCACAGCCCGGCGCACTGCCCGCTCCTGCTCTCGAGCAGGTCATTGAGGGCGTCAAGAACCTCGACATGGTTGAGGTTCACAAGCAGGTCGCTGAGCAGCAGGCTGCCGCAGAAGCCGGGGAAACACCCGCCAGCTAATTACCCCGTAGGCCACAAAGGGGGGCCCCGCTGGTGTCTTGAACGGGTCCCCTCGGAGGAACGCTCAGCGGAGAACAGCTGGCAGCAGCTTCGCGACCGATGTACCGCTGGTACCGGACCAGGCAATGATCGCGCTAGCCAGAGCAAGTGCAGAGCCAGCGAGCAATTGATGGCTGCCCTGCCCGACGATCAAGGACCCTACTGACTGGAACGCACGGCCCTTCCGGGCTAATGCGAGGACATTGACCGCGGCTCGTCCCCCAAACCAGTGGCCAGCTGGAAGACGAACACCGTCGGCGAGGTTCTTCGGCACGTCTGGATCCCGACCGCTGAGCCACTCATCGAGAAGCCCTAGGGCGACTCCCATGCAGCTGGATACCTCAGGCGCCGAGTTATCTGGCGACTCGGGCTGCGCCTTGTCCAGCAAAGCTCCGGCGCGATCGGTCCGACCATCAGCGATCGCGGCCACGATGAGCATCAGGAGGGCGACCGCTTGGTCGCGGCGAGCCCCAACGGGGGTGAACAGTTCCATATTGCGCCGTTCGGTCGCTTTCTGGATCGCGCGGTTAAGGATGTCGATGTCGTTGATATCGTTGATGTCGACGCCATCCTCTGCCAGCAGCGGGGCGAGCTCACGCATCATCTCATCTGCTAGCCCTGGCCTCCGTCGAACCTCCCGAGGGCCGAGAGGCGGTTCGGGGCTGTTGCGTCGTAAATCTCCCATGCGCCCATTATCTCAGCAAAATCGACCGGGAGTCGCGTTAGCGGATGTGTTGCGCCTACGGGCCTGGAGTTGGAGAACTCGGAAGCTGTGAAGGTGATGCACCTAAAGTGCGGCAAGAATGAGCGAATGTTCACAACGCACACAGCGAATGGTCAATAGCCCGGTCAGGCGGACGTGCGGATACAAGGAGGTTGTATCGCAATACGATCCAAGTGTATCTTTTAAAGATACACTTGGATCGTATTGCGATACAACAAGCGAAAGAGGTTATCCGTGGACTTATCTGCCCCACTGGCCTCATTTATGAATGGCCTAGATGCCGTGGCCCTGCACGTCGTCGCCAGAGCCGGTGCAGAACTTACCGGTCGGCAGGTCGCTCGACTCGCGGGCACTGGCACGCCAGCAAACATCCGATTGTCCCTTCTCCGGCTCGTCGACATCGGCCTGGTTATTTCAGTCCCGGCGCCGCACGCAACTATGTTCTCTGCCAATCGGTCACACATTCTTTGGCCTGCTGTTGAGGTCGCCATGAATGCACGTCAGGAGTTGAATCGGCGTATTGCATCATTCGCAGCCATAAGCGCACCCGAAGGAGTCACGGTCGCACTCTACGGTTCGGTAGCACGTGGTGACTCCACCAACACAAGCGATGTCGACCTGCTTGTAGTTTTCCCCGACACCGTCACGCTCGACGCTCGGGACGACTTCGTCACCGGGCTCAGAGACAGCGTGCAGCTGTGGACTGGCAATGATGCTCAGGTTTACGACCTGACAACATCGACGTTGACTGAGCAACGCGAAGAAGGCAACCCGATAATAAAAAACTGGACAGCAGACGGGGTTGTTGTCTTCGGGAACAGCATCTTAGATATGAGAAAGGCGCCGTGAACGCAAGGATCACGCAGATGACGGCGGCAGAAGTGCGGGTCCGAGCAGAACACGCCCGTGATTCTCTTCTCACTGCGCAAATTCGATTCGAACCCGGTGGACCAATGGCATCGAACAATACAACTGGAATGAATGCCATAAATGCCGGCATCGCAGCGGCTGACGCTATCTGCGGTTCTAAGCTCGGATACCGTTCTAATGGCCAAGATCACAAACAAGCCATCAGGATTCTCACCCAAGCGCTCCCCGAGAAGAAAACCCCAGCGAGAGATCTTGGTCGGCTCCTAGAAACTAAAACTCTTACGTCCTATGGGACGAATCACATCACAGAGACCAAGGCAAGCGAGCTCCTCAAGTACGCGACCAGACTGGTAGATGAAATGGAGTCAGTCCTCGCCTCTGACCGCTGATGCGCTTGCCTTTCATCCGCCACAAACGTGCTGCAGGCCCTCGATCTCAGTATTCAGGCGGCCCGTCGTAGGGTAGATCGTCGTCCGAGTAGAACGGCAGGTCATTCTCATCGCCGGGCCCCGGAGCCGGAGCAGCCTGAGACGACCGAGCCGTGGGTCGCGCGGCAGCAGCCGTCGTCGACGCCGGAGCCTGAGACGACTCCCCCGCAACAATCGCGAGCACGGCAGCACCATATGTCTCGAGCTTCTTCTCCCCGACCCCACTGATCTCTGCGAGCTCAGCCAACGACTCAGGCTTCGTGACGGCAATACCGCGCAGGGTGGCATCCGCAAACACCACATAGGCGGGCACACCGTTATCGCGCGCGACCCCCGAACGCCAGACGCGCAGGTTTTCGAAGAGGTCAGTCGCCGACTCGGGAAGATCGACCGTAGTCTTGCGTTTGGTCGCAGTGCCCTTTGCCTTGCGTGGCGCTTCACGCCGCAGCTTCACGGTGCGTTCGCCACTCAAGACCGACGCACTGTCTGGCGTGATGCCAAGAGTGCCGTACTCCCCCTGAACAGCAAGCAACGATTGCGCGAGCAACTGCCGCACCACCGAGCGCCAGTCTTGCTCCGAAACATCCGAACCGATTCCGAACGTCGCTAGGTCGTCGTGGCGCTGCTGCGTGACGCGCGGTGTGGTTTTGCCGATCAGGATATCGACCAGGTGACCGGCACCAAACTTTTGGTTGCGCTCGCGATCCAATCGCACAATTGTCGACATCAGCTTCTGGGCCGCAACCGTGCCATCCCAGGACTCTGGCGGCGACAAGCACGTGTCACAGTTGCCGCAGGCGGTCGACTCCTGACCGAAGTAGCCGAGCAACTGCACACGACGACACTCGACGGTCTCACACAGGGCGAGCATCGCGTCGAGGTGAGCGCTCAGATTGCGACGGTGAGTCAGGTCACCACCCGACTGATCGATCATGCGGCGCTGCTGCATGACATCCTGCAGGCCATAGGCCAGCCACGCAGTTGCGGGCAGCCCATCGCGCCCGGCACGACCCGTCTCTTGGTAGTAGCCCTCGACACTCTTGGGCAGATCGAGGTGGGCGACGAAGCGCACATCGGGCTTGTCGATGCCCATGCCGAATGCGATCGTCGCGACCATCACCATGCCATCTTCACGCAAGAAACGGCTCTGGTTGCTAGCCCGCACGCGCGAGTCGAGTCCCGCGTGATACGGCAGCGCTGGGATGCCGTTCTCCACCAAAAACTTTGCGGTCTTCTCGACCGATGCTCGCGACAGGCAGTACACAATTCCAGCGTCGCCTGGATGCTCCGTGTTCAGCAACGTCAGCAGCTGTTGCAGTGGCTGGGCCTTCGCCTCGATGCGGTACTGGATGTTGGGCCGGTCAAAACTAGAAACATACTGGGTGGCATCATCGAGCTTCAATCGCTGCGCAATCTCTGTGCGAGTGGCCTCAGTCGCGGTGGCGGTCAGCGCAATGCGGGGAACGTTCGGCCAGCGGTCGTGGAGCACATCGAGCTGCAGGTAATCGGGCCTAAAATCGTGGCCCCACTGTGAAACACAGTGAGCCTCGTCGATCGCAAACAGGCCGATCTGGCCCTGCTCGAGCAGCGAAACAGTGGATGCCACCCGCAAGCGTTCCGGCGCGAGATACAGCAGGTCGAGCTCTCCGTTGCGGTATGCGGTTTCGACGCGAGTGCGTTCGTCGGCGGACTGGGTGGAGTTGAGGAACGCGGCCTTTGCACCGACGGCGGCGAGGGCATCCACTTGATCTTGCATGAGTGCAATCAGGGGCGAGATGACAATGCCGGTGCCGTCGCGCACGAGCGCAGGGATCTGGTAACAGAGCGACTTGCCGCCACCGGTCGGCATGAGCACGAGTGCATCGCCGCCCTTAACGATGGTGTCGATGATCTCCCCCTGTTGCCCACGAAACGAGTCGTAGCCGAAGGTGGATTCAAGAACAGATTGGGCAGACACCATCCGAGAAGTCTAGGCGCAGCCACTACCATTCAACCGCGAGGGCTGAGCTGTTGTGGACACCGCCGAGCGCTACCCCTTCGTCGAGCCCGCGAGCAGTCCTCGCACGAAGTAGCGCTGCAGTGCGAAGAACACGAGCAGTGGCACGAGGATCGAGATGAACGCACCAGCGGTGAGCAGGTTCCAGTCTTGACCGCGGCTACCGGTGATCTCTGCCAGGAGTTTCGTCATCGGGGCAACCTGCCCGTCAGCAAAGACGAGCGCCACCAGTAGGTCGTTCCACACCCACAAGAATTGGAAGATCGCGAATGATGCGATTGCCGGCATGGTGAGGGGGAGAACGATGCGGAAGAAGATTTGGCCGTGCCCGGCACCGTCGACTCGAGCCGCCTCGATGAACTCGGCCGGAATCTCCGAAACGAAATTGTGGAGCAGGAAGATCGCGAGCGGGAGCGCAAAGATTGTGTGCGCAATCCACACCTGGGAGTAGGCGTTCGAGGCGTTCAGGCTAGCGAACACTTCAACATCGCCGATCGACAGACCGCGTGAGAACAAGCTCAGTAGCGGGACGAGTGCCATCTGAAGTGGCACGATCTGCAACGCGAAGACGCCGATGAACAACCAGTTCTTGCCCCGAAAGTTGATCCACGCGAAGGCGTAGGCCGCCAAGCTCGCAATCACGAGCGGGAAGATCGTGGCCGGTATCGTGATCGCGATCGAGTTGATGAAGGCGCCAGCAAGGTTAAGCGTGCTGTTTCCGGCTGCAAGCACTTCGGTGTAGTTGTTGAGCGTAAACCCGGGATTTTGAAAGATCGTCCACCAGCCGTTGCGCAGGATTTCCTCCGGCGGGCGAATCGATGAGATGAACAGTCCGAAGGTCGGAGTTGTCCACAGCACAGCGATGATCAGGGCGGCGATTGTGGCTCCACGACTCGTGAGTCGTTTCTTGGCGCCCTTGGCGGCCCCTAACTTTTCTCCGCGAGCCAGCTGTCGCTCGTCCTTTTTGCTGAGCGGAAGTTTCGCGGGCACTGTGGCAGTCATCGGATCTCCCTCTGCTTTTTGATCTGTCTCGCGTTGTAAATGACGATCGGCAGCACCATCAGGAACAGCACCACGGCGAACGCAGCAGATCGACCGACTTCAAATCCTTGCCACTGCGAGTACATTTCGTTGGCGATCACGCTGGTCTCATTAGCACCCGCCGTCATTGTTCGAACGATGTCGAACACCTTCAAGGATGCAATTGAAATTGTGGTGAGCACGACGACGAGCGAGCTGCGGATGCCGGGAGCTGTGACGTTGACGAACCGTTGCCAGGCGTTGGTTCCGTCGAGTTCCGCGGCCTCCAGCTGCTCGATGGGAACCCCCTTGATGGCGGCCGAGAGGATGACCATGGCGAAACCGGTTTGGATCCAGATCAGCACGACGATGAGAAAGAACGTATTCCAGGGCGAGTTCGAGAGCCACGACACAGGCTCACCGCCCAGCCAAACCACGACCTGGTTGAGCAAACCGATTTGTTCTTGGCCTGCGGGGCGCACGGCATAAACGAAGCGCCAGATGATGCTCGCGCCGACGAATGAAATTGCCATCGGCATGAAGACGAGCAGTTTGAAGATCTTCTCGCCGCGTGACTTGTCGATAAAGACCGCATAGGCGAGTCCAAAGATTGTGGAGACCGCCGGCACGATCAGCACCCACACGAAGGTGTTGAGAACGGTGCGGATGCCGGTGTCTTGAGTGAAGATCCAGATGAAGTTTTCGAGGCCGA
>Ga0307486_1003244_pt1 | contig 10689 bp, 11 predicted proteins | sample CBIW02metaG_FD_203663 | JGI IMG/M metagenome (GOLD analysis project Ga0307486, IMG submission 203663) | Sea-ice brine microbial communities from Beaufort Sea near Barrow, Alaska, United States - CBIW 0.2 | ecosystem: Environmental > Aquatic > Marine > Coastal | place: USA: Alaska | collected... | reverse complement strand
TGAACACCTGCAAAACTATCTTGATGAATTTGTTTACAAGCTCAATAGAAGATATTTTAAGTCAATTTTTGAAAGGCTGGTGGTAGCAAGTGTTTATCCTTACTGGCAAACTAACGAGTAATCAAAATTTTAATTAGTCTGTAAAGAAAAAATGAACCCGCGATTTTAATCCTGGGTTAAAGAATCGTTCCTAAAATTGTTTTTCTTCGTTTTTGGAATTTAAAATTTATCTTTTATGATATATCTCTGGGCCAATTTTTTAAATTCAGCAGATTCCTTATCTATCCAGCTTTGGTCCCTGGCAAGTTCTTTCGCCATTATTCTTGCGGTTTCCGGAATCATACTTATTGCGGCACGGGCATCAAGAAAAAGCACACGAATTCTTCTTGCCAGCACATCTTCCAACTTTAAGGCCATTTCTGTTCTTACTGCCCAGGCAACTTCTGCTTTAATGTAGGGGAAATCTGGATGTAGTTTTTCTGAAAGCTCCGGATCTTTAGCGATTAACTGGTTTATATTTTTTCTTTCAGATCCATAAATGTCCATATAATCAAGTTTTTTAGATAACGAATATCCGAAAATATGCTGTTTTGCCGATTTACTTTTCCCCGGGGTTTCCCCGGTTATTTGTTTGAAATAATCTACTGTATCTTCTCCCATTTTTCTAAAAGTTGTCCATTTTCCACCGGTAAGGGTGACCAGTTTACTTTTTGAAACAATTATCTTATGACTTCTGGATATTTCCCGGGTATTCTCATCTTCATTTTTTGGAGCCGCCAACGGACGTAAACCGTCATATACAGATAAAACATCTTTTCTTGTGGGAGCTTTGATCAAATATTTTGCGGCTGTTTTTAATATAAAATCAATTTCTTTTTGAAGGATATCAGGCTCCATTTTAGTTTTTTTTCTCAAAGTATCTGTAGTGCCAACCAAAAGTTTATTATACCAGGGAATGGCAAATAACACTCTATCGTCACTGGTTTTGGGAATCATTAGGGCATCTTTATGAGATAGAAAGGAACTATCCATGACCAGATGAATACCTTGACTGGCTTGAATCATTTTTGGCATCCCCGGATTATCCATTTTTAAGATATTATCTGCAAAAACCCCGGTTGCATTAACAACCATTTTCGCCTTTACTTCAAAAGCCTTGGTTGAAAACTGATCTTTTATATGGACTCCGCTAATTTTGCCCTTAGAATTTTTATTTAGATGGGTGACCTTCATATAATTTAGCATTACACCACCAAGTTCATTACAGGTTTGAGCAACATTTAAGGCTAACCTGGCATCATCAAACTGTCCGTCGTAATAAATTACCCCACCTTTAAGTTTATCCTGCCTGATGTTGGGCAACCTTTGAATGATTTCTTTTTTAGGGATAAATCGAGATTTTTCTATTCTTAAGTTTCCGGCCATTAGGTCATAAATTTTAAGACCAATAGTATATTTCATCCTTTCAAAAAGGGAGTAAACAGGAATTATGAATTCCTGTTTACGAGCAAGGTGAGGGGCATTTTTTAATATTCTTCCCCTCTCCTTCAATGCTTCCAGAACCAAAAGAATATCGCCCTGGGCTAAATATCTAAACCCTCCGTGGATTAATTTTGTGCTTCGGCTGCTGGTACCTTTGGCAAAATCTGCTTTTTCCAATAACAATACCTTTAACCCTCTTGATAAGCCGTCAAGTGCTACTCCTAAACCCGAAGAACCACCTCCAATTACTACGATATCCCAAAGAATCTCTTTGTTTATTGCCTTTTTGATGTTTTCTCTCCTGTTCATTTTATAAAATTACATTCCAAATATATATAAAAGGAAAAAACGAATGAGATCTGGAGTTAAACTTTTAAAAAACAGCGAAAATGATGAAATCAGTTCAAGAAACAGCTATTCAGGTATATTCAGGTAAATTTGGGAAAAAGGAGTCGATAAAATATATAAGGATAAAAATTTGAAATATATCTATTTTGAATAAACATCGAATTCGAGGAAATCCCTTCAAATTTGTTCAATAGCTATGGGAGGAGGTAATTGTGGGATTTATTTTTGATCTTAAATATTAAAAGACAAGTAGAGTTTTAATATTTTAAAAGGCTAAAAATCAGGGTTGTGGATAAAAAAGGAGCTTGCTAATGAAGAAAGGAATTTTATTTTTTGAAGGATTCGGCAACTTTTTCCAATTCCATGTACCAGTCTTCTCCAAATTTGCGGATAAGCGCATTTTTGACGAATTTATAAATAGGAACCTGGAGTTCTTTGCCCAAAGAGCAGGCGTCATCGCAAATATGCCAATGGTGATAGTTTACGGCAGAAAATTCAGAATAATCCTGAACCCTTACCGGGTATAATTCACAGGAAACGGGTTTCTTCCAAGAGGTCACGCCTGCAGCGTTGGCCTGTTCTATCCCGCAAAGTGCTATCCCTTTTTTGTCAAAAGTAACATAGGCGCAATTCCCATCATTTACAAGCGGGGTTTCCAATTCCCCGTCTTCACCGGTTATGGATGTGCCCTGACGTTCAATAGCTTCAATTCCCTCAGGATTTAAAAAAGGTTTAATCCTTGGGTAGATTTCTTTCAGGATCTTGGTTTCTGCTAAATCCAGGGGAGCTCCCGCATCGCCATCTACGCAACAGGCGCCCTTACAAGCTGAAATGTTGCACACAAAATCCTTTTGGATAATATCTTCAGAAACGATTGTTTTACCTATTTGAAACATGGCGCAAAGGTATTTAATTAACTTAATTTTAAACTACTATTATGCACTTATTAAGACAGGAAGTTTTATAAAAACTTAAGGGTCAAAACATCTGGGTTTCCGGTTTAAAAATTTTACTTTTGCCGTTATTTTAATGCACATTGATATGTTGAATTTAGATTTTAGGGAAATTGCCACTGCAAGTATGATATTATTTGCAGTAATTGATATTATTGGAAGCATTCCCATAGTTATTGACCTGAAGGCAAAAGTGGGTAGGATACAAAGTGAAAAAGCATCCATTGTTGCCGGTATTCTGATGATTTTCTTTTTATTTTTGGGGAAGGAAATTTTAAACCTTATCGGGATAGATGTAAACTCTTTTGCAGTTGCAGGTTCATTGATCCTGTTTTTTCTTGCCTTGGAGATGATCCTGGGAATAACCCTTTATAAAGATGAGGAACCGGCAACAGCAGCGGTGGTGCCATTGGCATTTCCGTTAATAGCAGGAGCAGGGACCATGACGACATTATTGTCCCTGCGGGCAGAATATGAGGCCATTAATATTATCGTGGCTATTGTTATCAACATTGTATTTGTTTTTATAGTTTTGAAATCTTCGGGAAAAATCGAGCGGTTTCTTGGGAAACAGGGAATAAATGTGATTCGAAAAATATTCGGTGTTATTTTATTGGCGATCGCGGTAAAATTGTTTGCCTCTAATATTCAGAGCTTATTTAAATGATAATGAACACTTTGGATAATACTTATTGCCGGAGTTCGTTATAAAAGACCAAAGCTTGTTATCGGTTGATAAGAATTTATTTATGAAAAGAGCATTTCTGAAATTCGGTGCAAACACCGATAACGTTATGCGAATTACTTCCGATAGCCCCTCTAGCTATCGTGGGGGCGAATATTGAACAAGAAATATCTAGAAAATGAAAATATTCATCTATATTTTAATGGCATTTGCCATTGTGGTGGTCGCTTATAATCTTACGATCCTCAATTTTGACGCTTTGCTGGATGGCGATAGTTCTGTTGCTTTAATAGGGATCCTCGCGGCAGGTTGCGTAATTGTTTTACTGGGCATTCTCCTTACCTCAAAGGCAATTGAGCGAAAAGCCAAATTGTGATGGATTTTGATGTGCTAATAGTGGGCGGAGGTGCTGCAGGCATGTCCTGCGCCTTGATTCTAGGATCTGCGTTGCACAAGTCCTATGCCGAAAACAGGAAAGTAGGAATAATCCTTCATCAAAAAACTTCCGATCTGCAAAATGCGCTCTTCAATAATGTTTTGGGTTTGCCTGCAGGAACCAAAGGAAAAACTCAATTAAAAGATGGCCCCAAACAATTGAAAAAGCTCTACCCAAAAGTGGCGCAGGTCCCAAAGGAGAAGGTGTTGAGCGTAATTCCGGAACCGTCGGGCTTCACTGTAAAAACAAACAAAAACAGCTATCATTCAAACAAAGTTGTAATTGCAGCGGGATATTCAAAAATGCTGAAAATTGAAGGGTTGGAGACATATATAATTCCGCATAAAAAATCCCCGGCTGATAAAAACAGGATCCAACTTAAAAATGAAGATCATCTGGTAGCGCCAAATTTATATGTTGCGGGAACCCTGGCCGGTCACAGGAGCCAGTTTGCTATAGCCTGTGGCAGTGGAGCAGCAGTTGCTACCGATCTTTTAACCGAATGGAATAAAGGAAGGCATACTAAAATACACGATAAACTAAAATAAAGTGAAGTAAGTAATTACGGTAACCGGCAGTGCGGCTATCATAAGAATGATAAATACTTTGTGGATCTTTCTGAAAACCAAGGTTCTTTTTAACATGTGTTTGAACTTGGTGTCTGTTGAAGAATCTAGTTGTTCCTGAATGGCTTTCAGGGGAACATTGGACGATTCTACAAAGATTTCCTTCTCTAAAAACAACAATGCGCTGTTGTCCAACAGTCTGAAAATCACCGCTATTATGTAGAAAAAGAGCGGGGATAACAGTAAGAAAATAGAAGTATAATCATTGTAGGCATCCATATTGACGAATATACTAGTTTGCATTAGATAATTCGATCACTTTCTCAACAATTCGGTCATCGGTATTAATTATCTGTTGAAATTCATCTGAATCGAATAATTGTTCAGCCATACTTGCCTTCAAATATCTCCTCAACAAAGGTTCATAAATGTCAATTTTAAACTTCAGATTTTCACTAATTGCAAATTGGAAGAAATCTGAGATCATCTTTTTGGTGATGATTTCCTCATTTTGGAAATCAGTTCGGGTTAGGGAATTATAATAACCCCGGTCTTTTTCCAGCACTTCAAAGACAAATCGGTTTAAAAATCCGCTGCGCAGGATAAAGGTCAGGTTTTCCCTTTCAAGATTGGTATCCTTGGGGACAAAAATATCAGGAATAATTCCCCCGCCACCATAGACAATTTTTCCACCCGGAGTCACATATTTTAAGCTATCGGTAACGTGGATGCTATCTGCGTGTGCCAGTTCCCCGTTTTTAAAACGTCTCGCATAATCGTTAAAATAAGATTCATTGCCCAGTTTGTAGGATTTCTGGATGGAACGCCCTGTTGGGGTGTAGTATCTTGCAATGGTAAGCCTCACGGCGCTGCCGTCTCCCAATTCCATCTCGCGTTGAACAAGCCCTTTTCCATAGGAGCGCCTTCCAATAATAGTCCCCCTGTCGTTGTCCTGTAAAGCCCCTGCTACGATCTCACTTGCCGAAGCGGAATTTTCATTGATAAGAATAAAAACCTCATTGTCTTCAAAAGTACCTTTGCGGTTGGAATAGGTTTCTTCAATAGTTCCCTGCCTGTTTTTTGTGAACAAGATCAGTTTCCCGTCTTTTAGAAACTCATCTACTATATTGATGGCTTCAGAAAGATATCCCCCGGGATTGTTCCTCAAATCAAGTGCGATTTTTGTCGCTCCCCTGGATTTTAGTTTAGTCAGGCTTTCCTTGAATTCTTTATAAGTAGTTTCTGAAAAACGGTTTAACTTGATATATCCCAATTCTTCAGTAAGCATATAAGCCGCATCTACACTTTTAAGCGGTATTCGTGATCTTTTTATGTCAAATGTAAGTAGATCCTTCAGACCTTTCCTGAAAACGGTGAGCGTAACCATGGAATCTTCTATCCCTTTAAGTTGGGTTATAATAGAATCGTTGGTCATTTTTTTGCCAAAAAGCTGTTTATTGTTCGCGTAAAGAATGCGGTCACCTGCCTTGATCCCGATTTTTTTACTGGGTCCTCCTTCAAGGGGTTGGATCACGACAATTGTATCATTAACATTATAAAAACTAACTCCAATGCCTACAAAATCCCCTTGCATATTTTCGGTGACGTTGGTATATTCCTGTTTTGGTATATAAACCGAATGCGGATCCAGATTTTCCAGGATATTGTTTACCGTAACATCCACGATGCTGTCGGTATTTACCTTATCCACATATTCATAGTCTATATAATCTATGAGCCTGTTGAGTTTTTCCTTTTTAGGATTGGAAGAAAACAGGTTTTGAGTAGGGGTAAAGTTGAGTTTTGCGCCTAACAGGACCCCTGCGGCACAAGCCAATCCCAATAGGAGAGGAAGATATATTTTTGACTTTTTTTTCAATTGTCCAATTCAGTTATCTGACAGAGTTCTACCCCGGCTTTTTTCAAAAATTCAAGTCCCACATTATCCTTATAATCCACATAGTACACCAGTCTTGTAATCCCGGCCTGATGTATGAGCTTGCTGCATTCCTTACAGGGGGATAAGGTAATATACAGGGTTGCTCCCCTGCAGGATTGTGATGAAGCGGCTACCTTTAAGATCGCGTTTGCTTCGGCGTGAAGCACATACCATTTGGTAACGTTGTTCTCATCTTCGCAACAATTTTCAAATCCGGTGGGGGTTCCGTTGTATCCGTCGGAAATTATCATCCTATCTTTCACAATAAGCGCGCCAACCTGTTTGCGTTTGCAGTGAGAAAGTTTGCTCCATTCCCGGGCGATTCTCAGGTAAGCCTTATCGTATTTAAGTTGCTTCTTTTTATGCATAATTTAAAAACTGATCCCGGTTTCCTTCTCAAGCTTTATTTATATTAAAAAATTTAGGCTCTCTAAAGTATTGCAAGGTGTAGATTAAAACAATTTATAGGCGTTAAACTTTTACAAAATCACGTGGATGTGCTCCCTTAAAATTGGCAAAATCACCCCTATTACTATAGAGGAAATTACAAGGATCCAGTCCCTTCTAGTAATATTGAGAATATTCTGGAAAATAAATGCCAGTATAAGCGCAGATATCGCGACAATTATAACGGCTCCTTCAATCCCTAAAGCGAATTCCATAAGTGGAAGAAACTTGTTTTCGGTATTTGAAGCGATTATTTTGAAATAGGAGGAAAATCCCAATCCGTGGATTATTCCGAAGGAGGCAGTGGCAAAATATAAAAGACCCGCGCTCCTTTGTTTTTCCTTCTTCTTGGCAGAGATAATATTATAGAGCGCCGTGATGAAAATAGTAATGGGGATCAACAATTCCACCCATCTGCCGGGGAGGCTCGCAACCCCATAAACCGATAAAAACAAAGCTAGGGTATGTCCGATGGTAAAGATGGTGACCAGCCATAAAACGCGTTTCCAACCGGCAAAAGAATATGCCGCTACCAAAACGATTAAAAATAAAATATGATCGTAAGCCTGCCAGTCCAATACGTGTTCCAGGCCTAATCTAATGTATAACCAAAATTGAGACATAAATTCAGAAATGTTAAGGCCCGAAAGTACGATTTAGTAATGAGTATTGAGAATTTAGTAGGGAGTATTGAGATATTAGATTTGAGATAATAGAGCAGAGAGCAGAGAAAATAGAAAATAGAGAAGAGAAAATGTAGCGGAGATATAGGGAAGAGAATGCAAAGGGGGAGAATGTGAGAAGAGAAAATACAATAAAGAGCCAAGAACCAAGACTGAATTCTTCAATCATCTCTTTGTCTTGATTCTTGACTTTTGTTTCTCAGATTTCAGATTTATTAAAAGAGAAAATAGAAAAGAGACTAAAGAATATAGAGAAGTCTTTTCTCTATATTCTTTAGTCTCAAGTCTCAAATCTATCACAAAATATAATCCGTACTCACAAAATTTGAATTTTTGGTTTCCAGCAATTGCTTGAGGATTTCATTGTTGATGGCGTTGTCCTTGGAGGCTAAAAAAGTCCTGATTGAGAACGATCGCAATGCGTCATGAACACTCAGCGTTCCTACGGCAGAATCTTTACGACCTGTAAAAGGGAACACGTCCGGGCCACGCTGACAGGCGGAGTTCAGGTTTACACGACATACAAGGTTGACCAAAGTGTCAATTAGCGGCGCGAGTTCCTTCACGTCTTTGCCAAACAGGCTTATTTGTTGTCCGTAATTGGAATCTGCAATTTCATCCAGCAATTCCTGAATATCGGAAAATGCTTTTATGGGAATTACGGGCCCAAACTGCTCCTCTTTATAAACCCGCATTTCCGGGTTTACGGGATACAATACCGCGGGAAAAATATAGTTTTCAGAAGTTTCCCCTCCTTTTTTATTTAAAATTGAAGCTCCTTTCTCCAAGGCATCGTCAATAAGTTCCTGGATATATGCCGGTTTTCCGGGTTCAGGAAGGGGAGTTAGCATTACGCCTGGTTCCCATGGATTTCCGAATTTTAAAGTATCCACCCGAGCAGCAAATCGTTTATTAAACTCTTCCCTGATATCCTCATGAACATAAATAATTTTGAGGGCCGTACAGCGCTGCCCGTTAAAAGATAAAGTCCCCGAGATACATTCGTCAATAGTGAGGTCCAGATCGGCATCTGGCAGGATAATCGCCGGGTTTTTAGCTTCCAGGCCTAATACCAACCGCAACCTGTTTTTATGTGGATGCTGATCCTGCAATGCGATAGCTGAGGTGCTGTTCCCAATTAACGCCAAAACGTCAATCCTTCCCGTTTTCATGATAGGTGCGGCTACTTCCCGGCCCCGGCCGTAAAGAATGTTGACCACCCCTTTAGGAAAACTGTCCCTGAAGGCTTCCAGTAAGGGAGAAATAAGCAAAACTCCGTGTTTTGCCGGTTTAAAAATAAGGGTATTTCCCATAATTAAAGCCGGGATCAATAAAGCGAAGGTCTCATTTAATGGGTAATTATAAGGTCCCAGGCAAAGCACTACCCCTAAAGGCCCTCTACGAATATGAGCGTGCACATTATCGCGTTTTATAAATTTGGCGCTGTTCCTGTCCAGTTGTTTGTAATCTTCAATAGTATCGTTTATATACTCCACCGTACGGTCAAATTCCTTTTGGGAATCGGTGAGGGTTTTTCCAATTTCCCACATCAGCAAGTTCACAACTTCCTCCCGTTTGGTCTTCATTTGGGTAACAAATTCTTCCATGCAGGCAATTCTTTTGGAAACCTTTATAGTTGGCCATTCTCCCTGACCTTTCCCATAAGCGTCACAGGCAGCTTTCAAGGCTTCCAGGGCAGTGGCTTCATCCATATGCGGAACGCTTCCCAATAAGGTTGGCTTATACGCTTGGGTAGATGAAATTGTAGAATAGACATTATCTGTTTCGCCTTTCCAGGGGACTAATTCTCCATTGATAAGGTATGTTTTTTGGTGCAGCAGCTCTTTAATTTGAAATTTTCCGGGATTCTTCATGTTTGATTTTTTTGTAAATATTTCTATTCTGTAAACTTTATAACAATTTTTTTGTAGATTGATTCCCAAAAGTAAATAATTAGGAATTATAGGCAAGTTTTTAGCTATTTAAATTCAATTTGTGGTTTGTTGTAATTTATAGGTCATAACTTTGATTTAGTAAAGAGTAAAGAGTAAAGAGTAAAGAGTGCCCCGAAGGGTCGGGAGTGAAGCAAGGCTCCGAAGGGTAATCTGCTGCTGCCCCCCGATGCTTGGGGGTGAAATTTGTTTTTTTTAAAAATTTTGAATTTTTTCACGCTGATTACGGGAAACCGTAAAGGAAGTCTCCCGTTCCGCTTTACTTTTGGATTATACAAAATAAGCTCCGGAGATCAACTGCTTTTTTGTAGGGATCAAGTAAGGGTCTATCCTGGGGTTTATTTTTTTAAATATGTATAACAGGGACAGAGTATGAAATGAGCATAACCGAATCACGATGCAAACACCAATGAATCTGCCTGCCGGCAGGGATATGCGAATTACCCCCGATAGCTTATAGGGAGACCGATAAAAAACAATAGGTATCCACATATGAAACGGCTTCTTCTGGCAATTATAAGAATGTATTGGAATTTGGTGCCCAATTACAAACGCGGACCCTGCCTGTTCAAAAAAACCTGTTCGCATTATATTTACGATCAAACCGCTACCAAAGGCTTTATTGCTGGGATAGAAGCTTTTTTATTTCGCTATAAAAATTGTCGTGGGGGATTCTCCCTGTTTAAAAACCCGCTCACCGGAAAAATCCAAATGGTCCTTAGATCCAAGAAAATAATTGGAGAAGATGAAATCGCACCGCGGTTTTTGAGGAGGGCGAGGAGTGTGGAGGAATTGAGTTAAATTCTAAAAAAAAAGACTTTCAGCAACACCGCTGTTCACAGTATTGTGGTTTCAATATCAGCAAACATTGCGTGGTTTTCTGCTTTGATATCAAAACCATTTAAATATCCTTTTTCGGATCCTTCAATTCACCAAGAATTTCTTTATCAAAAGTTCCAATTAAATTATTTATTTACTTATTAATCTCCAAGGATTTCTATTTCAATAAGACTCTCTTCTTCTGTATTATTGAATTTAGAATTAAATTTGTTAAAAGGATTATTTCTAACACCCTCGTATGTTTGTTGCAAGATAATTTTAAAAAACAAAACATGTTCGATAAACAAGATATTAATGGTTAATTGAAAACTTTAATATTATAAGGAAGGAACAGGTAATAGCATGCATCCCTAGATAA
>Ga0307486_1003243_pt1 | contig 10693 bp, 8 predicted proteins | sample CBIW02metaG_FD_203663 | JGI IMG/M metagenome (GOLD analysis project Ga0307486, IMG submission 203663) | Sea-ice brine microbial communities from Beaufort Sea near Barrow, Alaska, United States - CBIW 0.2 | ecosystem: Environmental > Aquatic > Marine > Coastal | place: USA: Alaska | collected... | reverse complement strand
TGAGAATGCATTGAATAATCGTCCCAGGGTACGGCTCGGATTCCGCACACCCGCGGAGATATTTCTTGGGGAGTATTCTGGAGCGTTAGAAACGAGCGGTGCTGCACTTATTGCTTGAAACCAAGACAAAAGCGAACATTAGTAAGCCTTTTTTAAAGACTCACGCTTCCTTTGGAAAGCGGACCCTGTTTGCCATGCCCAAAAAGACAAGTGTGACCTCGATAGATGCTCCATCGCTCGAATAGATAGGGCCCGATCAGGGCGTCCGTTAGCGTTTCTCTTACATCAGGGGAAGTCCAGAGGCCCATCGAATCTCTTGTTTAGAGTTTCTAAGTAGTGGTATAGAATCCCGAGGACAAATATTGGTCCACTAGAGAAGCCAACAATACCGGTTTCAGATCAACCAGTGCTCCACGCTAGAGTTTTGGATCTAAATATAAGTTTAAAATGCTTGCTAAATATAATTTCGAATAGCAAGATAATAAATTAATTTTAAAATCTTGTTATTAATAAATAAAGAGTGGAACGAAATGGCCATTGGATCGATCACACAGAAGCTTCGACCAATTAGAATTGCGTTTCTAGTTGATCCGACGAACAAGGGAGCTGTCCAGAAAAGCATTCATATTAATAGCCTTTTGTGGGGAGGGACTTTTAATCCATTGGTTCCATGCTATAAGCGCCTACCGAAGCACTGGTCCTCTCTAAAATCGAAAAATGATACTGCCCTCAGGGTTATCAAGGGATACATCGAAGGTTTCGATCCCGATTATTTTGTAAACCTGTCTGGATATGACCCAGAAAATTTAGGTATAGATTCAGATAAAATAATAAATCCTGATGACATTTTTAGTAGTTTTAAGGTAGATCACGCGCCAAATGTTGGTGTCGGAATATTCGAAGTACTTGAAAAGTTCAAGAATGACGAACTGAGATTTTTACGAACTCATCCGATTGAGTTGATCAGGCCGCTTTTTCAAGGAAATCATAAATTATTTTTATCGTCTATCTACGGCGACCTAGGTGAGTTAAGTGATGAGTTTTTTGATCGATGGCTAAACGGATTCGAAATAAAAGAAAAGGAAATTTCGATTGAAAATTATCAAGAGTTTGCAAATGCACTGCATATTTTTCCTCGACGTATAAGCGGGTGGTATTTAAAACAACGTTTACGTGGCTCATATTTGTTTTATATGGATGCAAATAATATATTAGATGTCGTGGATTTTTGGAATTTAAGAGCAGCTGGATTCCAAGTTGTTCCGATTCCAAAGCAGGCTGATAACATAGAGCCTGTAAAGACATTGGCATCAAATTTCATCGAGGATTCTTACGCTCCACTTATATATAATAAAAAGATTTATAATTATGCAACTTTACTCAAAAGTCGCAGTACTAAAGAGAGCCAGTTTAAAAGATTTTCAGATAGTTTAGAGCTTCCAGAACTCGGAAATGGCGATACTCCCAAGTTCACCTTCCAGCATTGGTATCCGCGAATTTGGGACGAATGGTCTAGAAGAAATACGCGTGAGAATATTTCGGGTGTGTACTCGAAAGAAGATGACACCGAATTACTAGATGGTCAAAATGAGTTCAGGATTAAGGTACTGGATCCAGATTTCGATATTTTTTACGCTAATACAAGCGGGCCGAGATTTGCGAATGAGATTAATTCGAGAATTTTTGGAAACGAAGAATTATTAGCTCAATCTATTCCTGTGGGTGGTGATCGCTTATCGATAGCAGTGGGTAAATACTCTTTACGAGAATGGAGAATTTCAAAATCTGGACCTGTTTATTTATCAAGGCATTCGAGGTGGTCGATCAATTACACGCCACCGCGTGCAGAGTCAGTCATGAAAGCTTGGTTTTCAGAACAGGGATGGGATATTGAGCTATCTCCTTCAGGTAAGATTGCTAAACAGATGATCAAGCAGCTTGGAGGCATTTGGGGAATTGTCAAGTTGCAGCATGAGAGACTTATTAGATTATTTCAGGATCTAAATAATAAAGGTTTTATATCGGAAACGGATTTTAAGGGGCGTATTGCGCGCATTGTAAATCAAGAAGATGTCTGGATCAAAAGAGATCGATTCATACAGAATCTGCTTGATCAAAATATATTTCAGTTGGGTGTCCAGATCGTTTGCCCCACGTGCACGCAAAAAACTTGGTATTCTTTAAAAGCACTTTCAAGTGAGGTTCAGTGCGGCAGTTGCCTCGAACATTATAGAATTCAAGCTATTGGTCTTGATGACAAACATTGGGCTTACAAAGCTACAGGGACCTTCGGGCTTCCAAAGCAGGCATATGGCGCCTATAGCGTACTCCTCAGTCTTTACGCATTGAGTAGAGATCCACACACAAAAGTAACTCCGCTGTTAAGTTTCGAAGCAAAGAAGGGTCACAGTAATATTGAAGCAGATTTGTGCTTGTTTATGGAAGAAGAGTTTGGAGATGGAGCAACGCAAGATCTGGTTTTCTGTGAGTGTAAAACATATAACAAATTTGAAAAGAAAGACATTGAGAGAATGATGGCGTTGGCAAAAGAGTTTCCTGGCGCGGTTCTCGTGCTTGCGACCATGCGGGATCACTTAACTAGTGCGGAAAAGAAAATGATAAAGCCGCTAGTTAATAGAGGAAGACGCTTATGGAAATCGGAACAAAAACATAATCCGGTAATTATTTTAACTGGAAATGAACTATTCTCAAAGGAAGGTATTCCTATTTGCTGGAAAGATAAACAGGGGAAAGCTGGTGAAATAATGGAGCAGCAATTTTATTTTAGAAATCTCGTAGATATTGCGGATGCTACCCAACAAATTTATTTGGATATGAAGCCGTATCATGAATGGCGTTCAGATCAGTTGATAAAAAGACAAAAATTGAGGTAAATTACGATTAAAATAATAATGTCCAGGTAACGGCTAGTACATCGATTCTCATAGCCGTTATAGCAACGTTCGGTCCCTAGCTTGCCGTTTGATAATAATTATACAAGGCGGAGATTAGGGGGAGTGATGGAGCACGCATCCGGGCAAAAAGGTCCGCTGTGTGGTAAATCTCGACGTTCGCTTTGCGACCAGGCCGGGCTCCTCGAATTCCTAAACGAAAGCGGACACTAGACCATTAAACTCCTCGATGGCTTTTTGTGAGTGACTGTGATGGACGTTACTAAGCAATGAGCGGCTGAACACTCGGGGGACAGATCAAAGTACCCAAGCGAAATATGATGAAGGAAGCTGTCGTAGAAAAACTTAAAGAGTTGGCTAAAGCCCACCCGCTTGAGCACGAAGGTGCGTTAGAGCTTCAACTTGGAAAGACTGCCAAAAATGCTGCCACTGAGCGCTGGCTAAAATTATGCAAAGAATATGGCATTCAAGATTCAAAAGGTGGGCTTCAATGGTCTCCGAAGGGCCTTAGGAATCGCGTTTTAAAGAGGATTGCACGTCGAAAAGGTGAAACTCAATCTGACGCCATTTGGAGCACGTCAATAGAAGAGCTGAAATTAGACTTGAGCGATACAGAGTCGCGATTTTTCGATCTATATTGGGACGGGCCCGCAAATGCTTTAGCTCAATGGAAGAATACAGCGCGGCGTAAATTAGTTCTTCCTCATGATAGCCCCCATACATGTGACCCAACGTGGAGTGCGATTCAGGCAAGATGCGCAGGCCTTGGATTTGGACACCAAATTTTAGATACAGTCGAACAGTTGGTCCATATTCTGAAACAATTTGATGAAAGTATTGAGTTGAACCAATGTCACCCTTCCGTGCCAGCCCATGCTCCAGAACAACGGGAAAAGTCTCAAGGAGACCTGTTAGCTTACTTGCTACAAATCCCCTGTGATTGGCTACCTATGAGCTTTACGCCAAGAGGGTTACAGCTTCATTGGGGAAAGCAGTTTAAGAGTGGTGATGACAAGATAGTGGCACTGAAAGATCTGGAGAAAAAGTTAGAAAAACAGCCACACCACGCGCCCCTTATTCGTCTCTATTACGGTGATAATGAAACATTCGTCACAAGCCTTGTCTGCCGGACTGATTACAAAATTAGTTCTCGATTGCACAGCCGAGCAGGCCTCATTTCATACCTAAAAGAACAGTGTTGTGAATGGCTAGATTGGCCAACCTATCAAGATTTTTCAGAGCGTTGGAATCCCGGCCCGAATCATCCACCTGCTTCACAAATAATCCAAAACTCCTCAAAAAATGGGGTGAAATGGTCGGAGTTAGGAAAGGAGCTAGGACTCCCTCTAGCAAAAAACGTTCGGAATCGCCAATCTCGCGAACAAACTATTAAGAAATACATTGGACTAAAAGAGGTTTTCGGACGTTTTCCTACTCAAAGCGATTTGCGCGCACGACATCTCAAACTTGTTGGTGACATTGTCCATCACTTCGGAACCTTTAGCGCACTTTACAAAAGCTTGGGGATACCCCAGCGCCGCTCAATAAAATGCCGCGATGGAATGATTGTGCAGTCGCCAGCTGAAAGGGACATATATCATTTATTACTCGATGAGCTGGATAACCCATCGAAAAAAAAATGGCTTCATAGCATAGAGTGCCAAGTCACCATAGAGGGCTTCAACTATATTTGTGATTTCCGCTTAAATGGGACAACCATTGTCGAGATGGAAATGGTAGATAGTGAACTTGATTACGAAGACGGCATAAAAAAAATTTATGCTGAAACTAACAGAAAGAAGATCCATGACTTAAGAAATGCCAACCACCATGTTATTACTTTACAGCAAGAGGATAGGTTCAAAGAAAGTAGAGAGAAAACTTTACGGTATTTAAGGGAGAGTTTATCTAACACGGACAAAAGGTTTCGAAAACCACCGCAATCTCCCACTTCAAATGCACATCGGCCCATTGGGTACTGGTCGAAATCAGCCATATTTGATGCTCTGGAGAAGGCGGTTGAGGACTTTAGGACCGCTGAGGGCAGAAACCCCGGAGCCCTTACGGAGTTAAAAAGATTTGTCGACGGTGGAACTCGCTCAAGCTTCTATAAAGTGCTAACGGAGCGAGAACAAAATAACTATCTGATTAGGCTGGGCCTATCTCTTAGCGGCCGCTCCGGAGTCACCACTAAGAACGGTCAGATCGCCATGAAAAGGTCTTTTTTCCTCGGATTGCTACTACTGCTTCGCAGCACCAAGGGGGTCGTGATGAGTAGTAGAAAGGCCAGAAATATTGATTTGGTCAACAACGCTTGCGCCGTCACTGTTACCGACACGTTGAGAAACTCATTTGGCATCAGTCTACGTGAGTTCGCATTCAGCTGTGATCTTTGGTACTACCCCGGCGGCGTGCTGGAAAAGCCTGCGCAGCAGAAACCTGCTTCTTTCAAGCAGCTAAAGGAAAAAATTGATCTTGGGCCTAAGTTTACCTTTTCACAGTGGAAAGCGATCAAAGCCATTTTGGGCCAACAACAGTTTCGCTCAGCATATAACTGCTGGATTGACGGAGAGGGTGTCCTCTTGGAGGAAACCAAGGAAGCGTTGAGCCGACTATTTCTCGGAACCGGAGGGGGGCTCCCAACCAAATTCGAGTGGAAAGAAGCGAAACTAAATAACTTCAACGACTTGCTTCATCGGTACCACCGAAAATACGGAGAAATCTCTACTGCGGCGTGGATGGCTTCCATTGGGGTAACGAAAAACTCCTCAAATGGTCGTTGGACGCCTCCAGATATGTGGCCCAAGGTTCGTCATTTTGCCTAATTATTGTGGCTTGACAACAAACTGTCTAGGCGCATTTGCCAACGGGCGCGCTAACAAAAGGCCAGCTGATAAGGTGGGTAAAAACGGCTCAGAATTGGTTTTTTCTACAGCCTCGTTAGGATTCATATAGAGTGCCACAATATGCGGAAAGTAAGCGAGGGAGTATGGGGCTCAAAACAGAGTTAAAGGCTTTGGTCGATGAGCTAGATCGGGTGCATAAGGGAGCCGCGCCTTGGACTGAAGAGGTTGGCATTCCGGAATTTGTAACAGCCGAGAATGGTCTACAGAGGTTCTTCACACAAAATGCAAGAAAAATGCTTGGACAGTTTTCAAATACTCTCTATCAAAACCGAGCGGAGAGTTCTGCCAAAGTCGAGATAGAGGTATACGAAAGTTATGTCCGTCAGGCAGTTGCTGATATGCACGCTGCAGATGAATTTTTAGGGTTGGAGAGAGATGACCCGGGAAATCTGCGATCTAGGTTAAAGGGGCTAGTTGGAGAGAGACTTGAGAAACTCGCTAACGCGTACACGCACTATTTCCCAGCTTGGACTCTGGGAATGGAAAAAAATTCTCCGTTCTCTCTCGGTCCAGTGACGATCATGAATAGAACTGACTGGATAGATACGGTCGATTTTCCGCAGCAAGGGAAAGACCAATATTTAAACCAGCCAGACGCGAACCATCGTTGGAGAGAGATCCTTAAGGATGCCCTGCAGAGGCCCAGGGATGATTCTCCAATAGAAGGGCTGGCACACGCCGTTTACGGTGCAGTCGCTAAGTGTCCAGCTTTGGTAAAAGTAACCATTTGTGGATACGAACGTCAGTTTTCACGAAAACTGGCGAGGCTCGTTAGTAAAACAGCACTTGACTCGATTTCTTTGGGGCTCGGTGCGCCCGAGTGCTTCCTCCAGCAGGCGCTTCAAGATGAACGTTTGCCACCCGTTGGCAGCAAAAGTTTAGTCGAAACAAACGGGTTTTTATGGTTGCCGGGAAGCACGCTTGGGGGACGGGTCCCTTCGCTATCTTCCGCAAGGGTAGAGCAAGCATTAACTGATATGGATGAAATACTTCCTGCATTTGAAGCAATCCTAGAGGGATTGGTCGATCCACGAAATCACCGGCATCCCAAGCTTGTAAACCGATGGGCCACGGCTTTGGATTGGTTCGGTGAGGGCAACCGTGAAGCAAGTGATGCCATAGCGTTGGCCAAGCTTGGTACTTGTCTAGATGTACTATGTTGCGGCGGGAAGAACACCGGTATTCGAGATATGGTCGTTCACCTCACAGGTACGGATGGTGAAACACAAGTTATATCAGGCCGTCGACCCCGCACCCTGAAACAACTAGTCAAAGACATCTACGATCATGGCCGATCACAGATATTGCATGGCACTCACTACGACAGACTCGAATCATTTTCAGTTGAAAGGACGCAGGCGGCCTATCTCGCGAGGATCGTGTTAATTGAGAGCGCTCTGAGGCTGCAGAGCTATGCTGGTCCAGACGACGAAAAGGCGTTTAGAGCTATCTAACCATATGCTTTTTGGTTGCTCTCAGGCTTTCGCAAAAACAAGGCTAACGAATCGCTTCTGTCGGAAGAATTTCCCGTTACGCCCCAAATTTGTCGCAGAGTGCAGCGTTGATCACTCGTCCTTAATGTCCGCTTTGCGACCTTTGCGGCCATTTCATGGTGTCAATCTCCGGCCACAATATGGTGGCATGACCAGTTGCTCGGATGAGCGCGAAGCAACCGACTGTGGGATCTTGGCGGGGATCAGCGAAGAGAGCGGACCGGCTGACAGCTGTCAACGCAGTTAAAGTAGTTAGGAATGAGATTGCTTTTATTATCTTCTTGTTTTTTGGTCGTTTATTAAAAGAATTCAGCACATTGACAAAAAGAGCCATATGGGAAAACCGCCGGCGAAGGGAAGCCAGCTGACACTCGCTGTAGAAAAAGCGGTATGTTCAAGCGCGTAACCGGTCATTCCAAGACGTCCTCCCACCCCGCTGAATTTCTTCCTACAGTAACCTCACGTTTCCCAGCACGAGGTTACCCCCATGAAGAAGCATCGCACCCCGGATCAGTGGCAAGCCCTGGTTGATCAGCAGCGTGACAGTGGCTTGTCCGCTCCGCAGTTTTGTAAACAGGAGAATATCGGCTACGCCAGCTTCTGCAACTGGCGCAAGCGCCTGTCCGATCAGGCGGCCGGTGACTCAGCGGATTCCGGCGAAGCCGGTTTTCTGGACCTGTCCTCGCTGATGGGTGCAGCGCAGCCCGGCCCAGGCTGGAACATTGTGCTGAGCTTGGGCAACGGCGTCGAACTGCGGCTGAGCCAGAACGGGTGATCGGGCTCGATAGCCAGGCCCGGATCTGGCTGTGCACCGAGCCCACCGACATGCGTAAATCGTTCCGAGGCCTGAGCGCCCTGGTTCGAAATCAACTCAAACACGATCCGCTCAGCGGCCAGTATTTCGTCTTCGTCAATCGTCGCAAAACCCAGATGAAGATGTTGTATTTTAACCGCACCGGTTATTGCCTGTGGGCCAAGCGTCTGGAGCAGGGACAGTTCCGGGTGCCGTCCTCCGTCGCGGGTCAGCGAGCCTTGACCCAGACGGATTTACAGCTGCTGATTGATGGCATTGAGGTGCAAAAATACCGTCAATTCAAGCGTTTTCGGGGGGTATAAATGGCTGACTTCCGGTATAATATCGGCCATGAATTCAACGGCTTCCGACCCCCAATCCAACGCACCTTCCTACTCGGCTCTGGCCGAGGAGAATGCCTTTCTGCGGGCGCAGTTGGAAGCCCAGTCTGAGGCAATCCGCCAGTTAAAGCATCAACTGGACTGGTTCAAGAAGCAGCTGTTCGGCCCCAAATCCGAGAAGCAGGCCTATGATATTCCAGAACAGGATAGCCTGTTCACCTCCGGTGAAGCACCACTGCCGGAGAAGCCTGCCGAGGAAGAGAAGCGTACCGTTAAGGCCTATCAACGCGGCACCGGCAAGAAACAGCGGGACGACGACTGCCTGAATGATACTGGCCTGCGCTTTACCGCCGATGTGCCGGTGGAAGTCATTGAGCAACTGCCACCGGAACTGACCGGGCCGGACGCCGACCAGTACGACATCATTGGCACTAAAACGACTTATCGCCTGGCCCAGCGCGCCTCCAGCTATGTGGTGCTCAAGTGTGAGCGCCCGGTGTTCCGGCGTAAAGGCGGCGAGAAGCCCATCACCACACCGGCTCCGTTCAATGTACTGGATAACAGCCTGGCTGACGTCAGCCTGCTGGCCGGACTGTTGGTGGACAAGTTCCAGTTCCATCTGCCGCTGTACCGCCAACACCAACGCCTCCAGCAAGCCGGTATCACCGTTAGTCGCAGCACCCTGACCAACCTGGTGAAGCGGGTCATCGATCTGCTTCGGCCCATTGTGGACGCCCAGACCGACAACGTGCTGCGCAGCCGGGTGCTGGCGATGGACGAAACGCCCATCAAAGCGGGCCATCAGGGCCGGGCAGGCCCGCAGAAAGGCAAGATGAAAACCGGCTGGTTCTGGCCGCTGTACGGTGATGACGACGAAGTGGTGTTCACCTACTCGAACAGTCGGGGTCGGCTGCACATCGAGCAGGTTCTGAACGATCAGTTCAGTGGCACCCTGATCAGTGACGGTTATGCCGCCTATGCCCGCTATGCCGAAAATCAGGAGGGCATTACCCACGCCCAATGCTGGATCCATGGTCGCCGTTACTTCGTCGATGCCCAGAACGACCATCCGGAGAAGGCCACCGAGGCCCTGCAACAGATCGCGAGGCTGTACCAGAACGAAGAGGCCATCAAAACCCAGGGGATGACCGGCGAGAAGAAACGGCAGTACCGGCTGGAGCACTCGAAACCGGTGGTCGACGACTTCTTCCAGTGGTGCCGGGATCAGTTGGAGCAAGGCGGCCTGTTACCCAGTGATCCACTGACCAAGGCTCTGAACTACGTGCTCAGCCGCGAAGCCAGCCTGAAGGTCTTCCTGGAAGATCCGGACGTGCAGCCGGACACCAACCACCTGGAACGGGCCTTGCGGCCCATTCCCATGGGGAGAAGAAACTGGCTGTTCTGCTGGACCGAACTGGGGGCTGAACATGTTGGGATCATCCAGAGCCTGATCAGTACCTGCAAGCTGCATGGCATCCATCCATACACCTACCTGGTGGACGTGCTGCAACGCATCAGCCAGCATCCGGCCAGCAAAGTAGCGGATCTGACACCGCGACTCTGGAAAACCCGGTTCGCCGACAACCCGTTACGCGCGCTTATCGACCCACGCCACCCGGACCGCCAGAATCCACAACCGGAGGGCCGCCGTCCGTGCGCATTGACGACATGAGCATTGATCAATTGCTGGAGCTGAACCAGTACATCTGCCAGCGCATTGATGAACTGCAAGAGAAGGAAACCCTGCAAGCCCTCAGTCAACTGCGAGTGGGAATGAAAGTGACCTTCGAGGGCCGGGAAGGACCTGTGCTTGGGATCGTCACCAAGATCAACCGCAAAAGTGTGATCGTGCTCGGTGATGAAAGGAAGCAGTACAAGGTCTCGCCGGGATTACTCAGGCCGCTTCGTGACGTGAAGTAGGTCAACTACGTCATGGAATGACCGGTTACTCAAGCGCTGGGATGGTTGGTAGTTGCCTAGAAAACGACAGAACATAGCTCGCACCGAATACTGTTTATTTATGGCTATGTTGGTATCTGCTGTTGTTTTATTCCTATCGCAGAACGAAGCCATGCCTCTTCTCATGAATCTCCGTTTTCAAAAAGCCGTCGCCAAGCTAGGTCTGCCCTTTACCCATAAGCATCAACTGGACAAAATGCATTGACTAGCGCATTCTTTGGGAATGCATATACAAAATCAAATCAAGCGAACACTATCTGAGCCCTCAAACGTAGATCACATTCGTGAT
>Ga0307486_1003241_pt1 | contig 10698 bp, 9 predicted proteins | sample CBIW02metaG_FD_203663 | JGI IMG/M metagenome (GOLD analysis project Ga0307486, IMG submission 203663) | Sea-ice brine microbial communities from Beaufort Sea near Barrow, Alaska, United States - CBIW 0.2 | ecosystem: Environmental > Aquatic > Marine > Coastal | place: USA: Alaska | collected... | reverse complement strand
TAGTTAAAGTCGGAATAGACATCGCCATTAATGACTAAGAATGGTGCTTCTCCTAATAATGGTAAGGCTTGAATAATACCTCCCGCTGTTTCTAATCCACCTGCGGGTTCAGCCGAGTAGTGAATGTTCACCCCCCAACGCTTTCCATTGCCTAAAGCCGCTTCAATCTTATGACCTAACCATGCATGATTAATAATAATATCATTCACACCTGCTTGAACAAGTTTTTCAATATGATATTCAATCAAGGGTTTACCGCAAACCTCAATTAAGGGTTTGGGAATAGTATCCGTTAATGGACGAAAGCGATTGCCGCGACCTGCGGCCAGAATCATCGCTTTGACTGGCACTGTTTTCTCATTCATTACACTATCCACTGTCATCATTGAATTTAACCATTCACTATTATTGAGTACTGAACCCTGCAAGTTTCGGTAAGATTTTGTTTTCTAGTAAGCGTACCAAGTCGATCATTTCCGGGTACAAAGAGCCCACCTGTACCAAATAATCTAACGTTAAAGGAATATCGTTTAGATAACTATCCTTACCATCGCGATGTGCCAGTCGACAAAAAATACCGGAGGCTTTTAAATGGCGCTGTATTCCCATCCAATCCATGGACTTTTGAAAAGCTTGCCACTCATCTTTGCTGACCAATTTGGCTTCACATAACTGTAAAAAATAACTTCTTTGCCATTCACTGACTTGCTCTTGCGGCCACGAGATATAACAATCCCGTAACAGGGAGACCGCATCATAAGTCAGTGCCCCATGCACCGCATCTTGAAAATCTAAAATGCCTGGATTATCTTTCGAGGTGACCATCAGATTACGGCTATGGTAGTCACGATGGACATAGGTTAAAGGCTGCGCCAATGCAGACTTTTGCAGTAATTGCTGAACGTTTTGCCAATCATGCTTTTCGACTCTGTCTAAAGACACATTCAGATGGGTACCGATTAGCCATTCAGGAAACAAGTTCATCTCTGTTTCTAAAAGTGTCTGATTGTAAGCGGGCAATTGCTGAGCGGCACTTTGACCATTTTTCTGCAAACGCACTAAAGCCGATAAAGCATCCTGATAAAGTCGGTCAGCCTCAACTTCGGTAGCGCCCTCTAGTGCGGACAAATACGTCGTAGTCCCCAAATCGGTCAGCAGCAAATATCCTTGGACCAAATTTTGCGCCAATACTTTAGGCACTTGCAAGCCCATTTTATTTAATTGATCTGAAACAGCAATAAATGGACGGCAGTCTTCGTGCTCTACCGGAGCATCCATAACAATAAAGGAGGTCTCACCGGTTTCTTCTGAGTTGGCAAAAACCCTAAAGTAACGCCTAAAGCTTGCATCACTCGAAGCAGGAACGGGCTGTGACATATCACACCCTGCTAATAATGGCTGTTTTTTCAGCCAATCTAACATCATTTCAAATCTTTCGTCCACAATGGGTTCCATAAGGCTAATACTCGGTTAAAATAAACTTTTTACGCATAGTTAATGATTATCCGCTTGATGTCAAATTCTCAATTAATTTTTTTTGGATCATTTATTCATTTTTCCCACATTAAAGTCGGGAGAGGAGCGCCTGTTTCCGTTGCAAAAAGGCTTATGAAAATGCGCCTAACGGTCGCCTTCCTCACTTTTACTGGCCTCGCAATGATTCTTCTTAGCACACAAAGTTTCGCTGAAAGTCTCAGTGATAATTCCGCCAGTCGCTGCCTGCCAGAGTTGATCACACCCTTGCAGAAGATTCCAGCTCAGCCTTCTGGACCCATCGCAGCACAAGACACGCCCGCCCCACAAAACCTAGAGGCGGACGAACTCACACAACCCAGCACGAACACTTATCAGCTAACAGGTGCAGCTACCTTTAAACAACCAGGCCTGGTCGTTTTAAGCGATAAGATGCTCTATAACAAGACTGAGAAAACAGCCGATTTCTTTGGCAACGTTGAACTCCACCAACCACAAATACTGATTACCGCGGAACAAGCTCAACTGGATGAAAACTCACAGACTGCTATCTTAAAACAGACCGAGTACCAGATTTTGCCAAGCCGTGTTTATGGTCAATCTAAACAAATCGTTATTAATCAAACAAATGAAAATGCTCAACTGGACCATGCCAGCTTAACCGCTTGTAGACGACAGGCAGATAAGAGCGTTCCATGGGACTTAAAGTTTGGTGAACTGCATATTAATAACCAAACACGGCGCATGGTGGGTAAGAACACGACCTTATATTTTAAAGATGTGCCTATTTTCTACACACCCTACTTTGACTACCCTTTGGATGATCGTGCCAGCGGTTTACTTTTTCCAGAATTCGGCAACTATAAGTCATTGACTCAAGACAAGTCTATGAGCTATCTTAAATTGCCCTATTTTTTCAATATCGCTCCCAATATAGATGACACCTTCACCGTTATGCCAATGACTCAACGTGGCTTGGCACTGGATAATGAGTTTCGTTACCTAGGTAAACATGGCAATGCCACACATAATGTCGTATTGGATGTTACGGCTTTACAAGATCAACTTGTCGTCGAAGACCGTTTAAAAAATCGGTGGCGCACAAGCCTTAATGCCAGTCAAAACTGGGGTAAAGGCTTAACCAGTGATGTGCTGTGGCATGAAGTTTCTGATGAAAACTTTTTTGCAGACATCCCCGTAAACCCGGCCTTAAACACCGTAACACAGACCGAACGTCATATTCAACTTGACTACCGTCAAGGTAATTTACACAGCTATGCACAAATTTTAAACCATTTAAGACTACGTGATGCAGTACCTAACTATGAAAAAATGCCAGAAATCGGAATAGATTACAGCCGCCAAGTAGACCACTTTAGGATGGATATGCAAGCAAATGCGACCGAGTTCGCGATGTCGAATATTCAACACTCCAATCCAGAAGCTTTGCGAGTTCACTTACAACCTGCACTTGAATACCAGCTACGTAAACCATTTGGTAGTCTTAAAAGCACCATAGTCGCCAATCAGACACAGTATCAGATGCATGAAAATGGTTTTAATAACACAGGGCAATCATCTATTAATCGATTTGTCCCGCAATTTGCGCTCAAAGGTGCGTTGATGTTTGAACGTCAACTTGAACTGTTTGGCAAACACTATACGCAAACCTTAGAACCACAAGTTCAATACCTCTATGTCCCTTATGAAAATCAGTCAAATTTACCTTTGTTTGACACGGCAAATCGTAGCTTAGCATTCAGCAATCTTTTTACTCTGAATCGATTTACCGGGTCTGACCGTATTGGCGATGCTAATCAGGTAGCCAGTGCGCTGACGTCTAAATTGCTCAATGATAACGGGCGTCAAATTGCCGATATCGGCATTGGTCAAATTGTCTATTTTTCGGATCGCCAAGTCATGCTTACCGGCAATACACCCGATAGAACTGCCGTTTCTGATATTTTTGTCAAGTTAGGGCTAAATCTTCCACAACTTTATTTTTCATCCACCATTCAACTTGATCCAGATGACTATCGTTTAACCAACAGTAACAGTCGCTTAAAGTGGCAACCTAACCAAAACAATACTGTTTTGCTGAATCACCTAGCACAAAATCAGGGCACCAATAGTGAAACTGAAGTCATTAGTCTAGGGGGCTTCACGCGCATTAATCATGAGTGGGAAGTGGGCATTTATGCAAACTATGACCTACAGAATGACCAACTTTTTGCGTCTAATATGGGCTTAAGATACGATAGTTGCTGCTGGGCCGCAGAAATCGTTGCAGAACATACACAACTTATAAATGGCTTGTATAATGATGGCATCCAAATTCAGTTTGAATTGAAAGGTATCGGCACGGCGAACCAGAGTTTCAAAAACAATTTCGCTCGGAAACTGAACTTTTAGTAAGATGTTCAACGTAATTTGAACGGTTTACTTTTACACTTTTATAGAACCTAAAAAACGGCAATTGCATGAAAAAAAATAAAATCTCATTTTTTCCTAGTTCGCTTTCTTTAAAGTCACTGTTTCTGAGTGCCTTCACAAGTTTGGCAATTTTATCTTCGATGCCAACACTCGCCACCGAAACCTTAATTGACCGAATAGTTGCCGTTGTCAATGATCGCATTATTCTAAAAAGTGAACTGGATACCCAGGTGTTTACCAAGGCTCAGGAACTGGCTGCGCAAAATATCCCCGTTGAAGATACCAATGCCCTACAAGCGAAAGTATTGGACAGCATGATTTTAGAAACGTTACAACTTGAACGTGCTGAAAAACTTGGTTTACAGGTAGAGGATGAAGAAGTTAATCAACAGTTGCAAAAAATTGCAGCGCAAAACAAACTGACATTAATGGATCTAAGAAATCAGCTGAACATTGAAATGCCTGATGGCTTTCAAAAAGTCCGTGAAAAAATTAAAAATAGAATACTCATTCAAAAACTTCGCGAGGCAGAGGTCATCAGCCGTGCTCATGTCACTGAGAGTGAAATCGAACATTACCTACAGCGTGAAAATTTAGAGACCAGCAATATTGAAATCCGTTTAGGACATATTCTGGTTGAACTGCCGGATTCTGCAACACCTGACCAACGTAATGACGCGCTGGCAAAAGCACAAGATTTGCTTAAGCGCATCCACAGCGGTGAAGACTTTTCACAACTGGCTGTACGCTACTCTAATGGTAGCAAAGCTTTAAATGGTGGCGATTTAGGCTGGTTGAAACAGACTGAAATTCCGACCTTCTTTGCTGAGGCTATTTCGGGGTTAAAAACAGGGCAAGTCAGTAAAATCATCCAAAGCCCAAGTGGTTTTCACATAATCAAAGTCATTGACCAAAAAGATAATGCCTTGAAATTGGTGAAAGAGTACCATCTACACCGATTCATTATTCTGAGTGACAATCCAGATCAACAAAACATACCCACGCATATTATTCAGCTGACCAGCGCACTAAAAAGTCTGAAAGACTTTAATGCTTTAAGCACTGAGTTCCCTGATATTCCGAGAGAAGTGAATGCCGCCAGTGACTTGGGTTGGAAAACCGTAGAAACCTTGCCTAGTCCGATCCGTAATGCCGTTACAAACCTTGAAAAAAACCGAGCCTTGCCCCCAATTGCAACAGAAAAGGGTTGGATGATTTTATTCCTAGAAGACACGCGTATTATCGATCAGAAAGCCGTGGATAAAACTCAACAAGCCATTCAGGCCATCCGTGTACGTAAGGCCAATGAGATGTTTGACTTATGGTTGCGTCGACTTAAGGATGAAGCCTTTATTAAAATTCATTTATAGGATGACTTTACGATGAGTCATTCGTTATGCTGGATGACATCTCTAAATACTTTTTCACTTTCAACGCCAACTCAGAATATTATAGGAGCTGGCGCTCATGTTTCATTCAACTCATTTGCTCAAGATACATAGGAATTCACATGACTAAAAGACTGGTCATTACTTCAGGTGAACCAGCGGGTATTGGTCCTGACTTGGTTTTGCAACTTGCACAAACCAATTGGCCAATAGAACTGGTGGTGCTCGCAGATCAAACGATGCTTGAACAACGTGCCGTGGCTTTGCATCTTGATGTCAGTTTTAAGACTTATGATGCCACTCAACCAGCACAGCCAAGCCGTGCCAATCAGCTCACGATTGAACACTTACCGACGGCTTCACCTGTCGAAATGGGAATTCTTAACCCAGATAATGCCCTGTATGTGATTCAGATGTTAAAACGTGCCATTCAGGGCTGTCTATCTAATGAATTCGCAGGCATGGTAACCGGGCCAGTTCACAAGGGGGTTATCAATGAAGCTGGCCACCCTTTTACAGGCCATACCGAGTTATTAGCAGAAGACAGTAACACTGACCAGGTCGTCATGATGCTGGCAACGCCAGGCCTAAGAGTGGCGTTAGTCACCACTCACCTACCCCTTAAGGAGGTTCCTGAAGCCATTACACAGCCATTACTCACCAAGGTCTTACACATTACGCATGACGCTTTAAAAAACCAGTTTGGTATTCCAAACCCGTCTATTTTAGTAGCTGGACTTAATCCTCATGCCGGTGAAGATGGTCATATGGGGCGCGAAGAAATTGATGTTATTAATCCCGTTTTAAACGCCTTAAGTGACAAGATGAATCTCAGCGGCCCTCTTCCAGCTGACACGCTGTTTACGCCTAAATATCTAGAGAAGGCAGATGCTGTGTTAGCCATGTATCATGACCAAGGTTTACCCGTCTTGAAACATGTCGGGTTTGGGAATGCCGTTAATATCACCCTAGGCCTGCCCTTTATCCGCACCTCGGTCGATCATGGCACTGCGTTGGATTTAGCAGGGACAGGCATGGCCGACACAGGCAGTTTTAAATACGCCATCGAAGTTGCCTTACAGATGATTCAAAGCCGCCCTGTGTAAGCGGTCCATTATGCTTAATCATGTGAATTAAGTCATGCTCATCATCTGAATAATCACTGTAGAACTAACCAAAAAAACAATAGAGCGAATATTATGGCAAAACCAAAATCAGGGCGTCCTACGACCCATAAGCATAAGCATAAGCATAAGAAGCAGTTTGGGCAAAACTTCTTGAACAATGGGCGTATTATTGACCAAATTGTTGCCGCTATCCGTCCTTTGCCAGAGGACCATATGGTAGAGATTGGCCCGGGAGAAGCGGCCTTAACAACCCCACTTATTGACCGCGTTAAGAAATTAGATATCATTGAGATCGACAATGACTTAATTGGCCCACTTAAAATTAAATTTGCCATAAAACCCGCCTTTAATCTTCACCATACGGATGCACTTAAATTTGATTATTCGACCCTACTTTCAGAGTCTGAAAATTCCATTCGAATCGTCGGTAACCTACCTTACAATATCTCAAGCCCGTTAATGTTTCACCTGCTCAAGTATGCAGATAAGATTAGTGACATGCATTTTATGCTCCAAAAAGAAGTCGTCAATCGCATCACTGCCAACCCCGGTGGTAAAACCTTTGGTCGCTTAAGTGTGATGATTCAATACGCTTGCGAAACCGAATATCTATTTACCGTTGGTCCTGAAAACTTTACACCGCCACCAAAAGTAGAATCAGCCATTATTCGTTTAATCCCGCATAAGATCAAACCGTTTATAGCCGACGATGAGAAGACCTTTGCAGATGTGGTTCGTCAATCTTTCAGTCTAAAACGTAAAACCTTACGTAACAACTTAAAAGGATGGTTGGACGCTGACCAAATAGAGTCCCTCGGTATTGACCCAGGGGTTCGAGCGGAAACACTTCCTCTGGAAAGGTTTGTGCAGATGGCCAATTTATATTACAAACTCAAAACCCAAGCATAAAGGGTCGCTACCAAGGTTTACACACTATGGCAACTTACGTAATTGGAGATCTACAGGGCTGCTTTGATGAGTTGCAAAACTTATTGAAGCACATTGACTATCAACCCAAAACAGATGTTTTGTGGTTTGTCGGTGACCTAGTGAATCGTGGCCCTAAATCTTTAGAATGTTTGCGTTTTGTTAAAAAACTTCAAGAGAAAGGTCGTGCCTTCACTGTTTTAGGCAACCATGACTTTCACCTTCTTTCGGTCTATGCTGGTTTTACAAAATATCTTTCTAAATCAGATACGCTCAATGGTATTCTGAACGCTAAAGATGTTAAAGAGTTAATGGATTGGTTAAGACAACAGCCCTTAATGGTGACCCACCCAAGTTATAATTCAGTGATGGTTCACGCGGGCATTCCACCTCAATGGACGATATCACAAGCTCAAAGCTATGCGAAAGAGGTTGAGTTACAGCTTCAAGGGAAGAATTGGCGACGCTTTTTAACGGAAAATTTATTTGGTAGCCAACCGGACGAGTGGCAAGAGACTTTAAGGGATTGGGATCGAATTCGTTATATTGTGAATGCCTTTGCGCGAATGCGCTATTGTGATGCCAATGGAAAATTAGAGTTTAAGCTTAAATTGGCGCCTTCAAATAAACCCCGCGACAATAATGCATCTCACTCCACTGAATTTGAACCTTGGTTTGTCTTTCCCAATCGAAAAAACAAAGATTATGAAATTTTCTTTGGTCATTGGTCTACGCTTGGTGCAATTGATGCTTATCATGTACATGCAACCGACACAGGTTGCTTGTGGGGAGGTTCTCTGACGGCCTATTCCATAGAAGAAAAGAGACGTTACACAGTCGATTGCCGACAGCAATGTAAGCCCAAAAAAAAGTAAACGCACAAAAATTGACGATTAAGTCAGGTATAAAGGCCACTAAGTATTATGGACACTCAATTTGAGACTGAGCAAACTCAACCTATTCCTTCGCCGCAAGAGATGCTCTCACGACTGAATCAAGTCAACCCCAAATACTTTGACGTTAAAGCGATAGAAGATCAGTTAAAAGGCAATAAAATTTGGATTTATGTCCTGACATTACCAGTTAGTGCCGTTTTATTAGCTGTATTTACGCTGTTGGGGACCTTTATGTTTAATCAACCCATTATCAGTTTTCTTATTACTGCTGCGTTACTTTTTTGGATTGGTAAAATGTTTGATAATCAACAGCATCGATATAAATATGCCGCTCGACAAGAAGTCATTAACCGTATTGCAGAAATCGAACAAAATTTTGGATTAATTCCGCATTTTAAAAACTTTCTACCCAGTAAATATCGTCATATGTGGCAATCTGTTCGTAAAGGTAACTACACTTACATTGAACAATATGTGCAAGCATTAGTCCTCTTGCAGCATAAGTTAGAACCAGAGAAATTTATCCGCATCTGGCATCTCACCTATCCTGACATAGATTCTGACATAGATTCTGAAAATGAGGAACAAGCGGAATACTGATAAACTACGTCTAATATAGACCGGCTGAACCTGCTAATTTAAGGATGGCTAGCACATTTTGGAGAAGCAGGTACCGTTGCTCGTATAGTCCACTCTTCAGGAGAGTATGTGTGTAATGCTAACGCATGAAACTGTGGCATTAAATCAGACAATACACGATATACGGCTTGCTGTCGTTTAACCTTACCGATGCCGTTAAAGCCTTCAGAAACCAGCGTCATTTTAAAATGGGATTCGGGCGCTGGTCCAGAATGCATATGGCTCTCATTCAATAATTCAAAAAACACAATCTGAAAATTTTCGTTTATAGCTAGCTCAATTTGTTGCTGTAGCATCTATGTCTATCCTGCTTTAAGGGTTTATGAGCTATTTTTAGTGCTCACGATGGCATCATTATAAACCCAACTTAATCCACATTGATATCACTCGTACTGCGATGGGTTATAATACTAAGCATTCGTCATTAAAGTATTGACACAAAATCATTAACATTCATCTCATTTTTAATCAGTAGGTACCTATTATGTCCCTTTTAAAATCAACAATCATCCTGGGTTTATTTTTATTCAGCACATCACTCTACGCAGCGTCTACAAACGTTAATACACCTGAATTTAAACTTAAACAAATGCCTGAGTTACAAGATCCTGTCACGGACCGCTTTCCAGGTGATCCTGCAGAGCATAAAGCGGTGTATATGTTCAATAAATCAGATGCGGGCTATCAGCACAGTATCCTGAACTCGATTCAATCAATGATTAAAAAATATGGCAGTAATGTCGATATTGCCGTTGTTGCAATCGGTCCTGGCTTGCATGTACTCGCTAAGAAACCACAACGTAAAGTGGATCCTTTAACTTATGAACGGGTTGCAAGTTTTGCAAAAGATTACAATGTCCGTTGGATTGCATGCGGAAGCACAATGCGAACGATTCATTGGACAGATGCAGATATGCGTCCATTTGCAGAGTATTCTGAAGTAGGTGCAGCCGCATTGATGGAACTGCAAGAAGAAGGTTACAAATTATTAGTTTGGTAAAAAACCCAGGCCGACTATCTTCTTAACCCAAGGAGACTGTTAATCCAATACTAACAGCGCTTTTTGGTACCTTGATACAGATACTGGTAATAAATGACCAGGCCTGGTCATTTCTTTATTCAGGGTTTATTGAGCGGCTGTTGCGCTAATAAAATATCGAGTTTTTGGTGTAAGGCCGATATTTCTGATTCGATACGGATTTCATAACACTCTTTTGCACTCTTCTCATCAGCAAGCGAGTCCGCTATATTTTCGGCTTCCATTTTTTTATGCTCTTCATCGAGCACTTCAACCACGATACCAATCATCATGTTCAAGAAGACAAATGCTGAGAAAAAGATAAACGTAATGAAATAAATCCAACTAAAACGGTATAAGGTCATGGCCTCGTACATCACATCTGTCCAATCTTCAAAGGTGGCCACACGGAATAATGTTAAAAGAGAGACCCCTAGATCGCCCCATAAAACCGGATTTAGATGTCCAAACAGTAAATTTCCGATCACTGCATACAAATAGAAAATAATAAACATGAGTAACGCGACATACCCCATTCTCGGCATCGCTGAAATTAAGGCGTTGACTAAAACGCGCAATTCGGGAATAAAGGAAATTAATCGCATGACACGGAAAAGACGTAACATTCGTGCAACCAAAGCATATTGTGAATCGTCTAATGGAATTAGGCTGACCACGACAATGATAAAGTCAAAGATGTTCCAACCCTTTTTGAAAAAATCTGTAAAGCGCTGTTCTGCAGCCATACGAATAGTAAGCTCAATGACAAAAAACAGAGTCACAGCATAGTCTAAAAA
>Ga0307486_1003235_pt1 | contig 10711 bp, 6 predicted proteins | sample CBIW02metaG_FD_203663 | JGI IMG/M metagenome (GOLD analysis project Ga0307486, IMG submission 203663) | Sea-ice brine microbial communities from Beaufort Sea near Barrow, Alaska, United States - CBIW 0.2 | ecosystem: Environmental > Aquatic > Marine > Coastal | place: USA: Alaska | collected... | reverse complement strand
AAAGGCTATGGAAAAATTATTACCCTAAAAATCGTACACTTGTAAACCCATTACAGGATTAAACAAGACTGTAAACGAATAGCAGTATTTAAACTTTAATCTGTAAACTTTTTTTAGGACGAGTCACTGTCTCGGCCCTTTCGGTAGTCAAATCAGGGCGGTCCGACCAGAATGCAAGGCCGCCCAAAAAAATTCAACAGAAGGGTCGAAACAAGAAAATTGCGCACGAGCTGTTTTTCGATGGTGCATTGCTGCCCGGAACTAGAAATACACGCTGCTATTGTTTATTCCAAAGCTTTTATAATTGAGAAAAACCTGGCCATTGCCGAATTCAAAAAGAGGGAAAGGAAACACAAAGAAAATGCTACTTCTCGACCAATCTGGAACAGACCGCAGAGGATGTGGTCCGCTATTAGCGCTCACGCTTCCAGATTGAATTTTTGTACCGGGATGCAAAACAACATACCGGATTAACAACCTGTTAGGCACCCAGCGAAAATAAACTTGATTTCATTTCAACGCATCGCTCACGGCTGTCAACCTGGCCAAACAAGATTGGATGAAAAGCAAAAACGACCAAGACAAGTCTTTTCAATGTCCAATTACAAAATTCTATATAACAACGCGTTAATGCTCGATCTATTTATTCGCAGGTTTGCAATAAACCCGAACACGGCAAAAAATCAGCGAATAGTCCACGAACTATTGGATTACGACAAAATTGCAATTCAAAAACTAACGAACCATTGAGATTGTTTTGAGGGTTAAATTTTTATCGCAGCTGTTCGTGTCCCAGCGAACATATTTCAGCCCCTGTTCGTGTCATCACGAACAGGGGTATATCATAATAACTCTGCCAATGTCATCACGGGCAGTTGTTCCTCACTAATTTAAGATTGCCTTAGCTCCTTCCGCGTGATCCACCTTCTTTCCATCCAGGGTCACGTACTCTCCCATAGCATCAGCTGTCATACAGGAGTGAACTGGAAGAATTCCCAGCAGATCGCCAACTTTTACTTTTGCTAATAATTTATCTGAAGCTTTGATGACCCCGTGCTCCTGAGAGATGCTTTTCAAGAATGATCTGTTCTCAGGCTCTGGAATTGTCCAACCTCGATCGTTTAGATAAACTACTTCACCAAAATTTTTAAAACCGTTTGGATCTACTAATACATCCTTAGCAAGATGTACCCCACCTCCATGAATAAGGATTTCTTTTCTGTCCTTTTTGATGTCTACCACAGGAACAGCTAGACACACGGCAATGTCTGATTTTTCACAACCACCCAATTCAGCCTGCATCAAATCATAAAACACAAAATTTCCTGGCCCCATCTCATCAATGTCTCCAAAATCTTCCATCACCGCACACCCTGGAGTATCGCCGGTACGAGTGACAAGATTTGGATATTCTGTGCTGTACTTAGTTTTTAGCATACTAAGTGCATTCCGTGTTTGCTCATAAAGTGCAGGAATGTCAGGCATATAATAAGAATGTCCCGCGTGAAGATAGAAGCCTTTAAAATTCAGATATTTCGAATTATTAGCTATTAAAAGTATCTTTTCAATTAATCCAAAGTCGCTTACTTCCACCCCGGTACGACCATATCCTGCATCGATTTCTATAAAGAAACCAACAGGTGAAGTAAGTTGATCTACCAGCATTTGGGTGATTTCGGCATTGATCAATTGGACTGAAATAGACTGTTTTTCAGCAATTTCATTCAATTTAGGGATTTCCAGAGGGTTAAAAGGAAATGCAATATGAATATTTACCCAACCCTGACCAGATAAGTATTCTGCCATTTTTATGGAAGAAACTGCTACTTCAGTGATATTATATTCTTTTGCCCAGTCGCCGATTTGATGAGACTGAGCAGTTTTGAAGTGAGGTACCAACTTCATATCATGGCGCGCTGCTTTGTCGGCCATCCGCTTGATGTTGGCACGACAGATTTTTTCGTCAAGTAAAAGGGTAGGGGAAGTGATGTGATCTAGGTAGCTCATGAGTTTATTTTGCTGAAGGTTTCTTAATTATTATGGTCAATCGACTTGATATTTTATTGAAAGTAAGTAGGCACGTTAGCAATTACAAACGATTAACAATTTTGATAGTATAACTATACGATTTTCTGCAAGTAAAGAGGTAAAAGCATTATAGGATTGAGTAACCTCAAGCAATTACGCCGCTTCCCTCACCCGTCACTAGTGCTGAGCTTGCAGAAGAATCTGTCTTCCGTCTTTCAAATCAAAGAAAATAGGGATACTGGCAACATTACATATGATCATATTTGATAAGTAGTAATTCATCTTGAATTGTTAATTTGAACCTTATACTTAGGATATTCACTATCTCAACTGAACTTTTAATCATTTAGAGTTAGCCCATTAAACTTTTAAAAAAAATAACGTGTATATCCGCTTTTCTGAAAGTAACGATATAAAAACATTATAAAGGAAGCTCCACTCTAGGTTTGAGGCCGCATCGCTCACCCCTCACTAGTGCTGAGCTTGTCGAAGCATCGGTCTTTCAGCCTCTAAAGCAACGCGTATATGGCTATAACCTGATTGAGGATAATCAGAAAAAATATTCTCTTTTCTCTTTGACTTGAGGAGCTGTGTCAACAGCTCCTCAATTGTTTGTAAAAAATGACTGTTCTTTTATACCAATAGAAAATAATGCCTAGATGCCATATACCCGGCCAAAACTATTAATTTTGTCCCCTTACAAATGGGACTGAAATCAGTCCTTTTTCTCGCAAAAAATTAGCCTAGCGCATCGATTACCTTCATGGAAGCAAAGAAAATACGTAGCACTTTTATAGAGTTTTTCCAGTCCAAACAGCATCATTACGTGCCTTCTGCACCAATTGTGGTGAAGAATGATCCTACTTTGATGTTTACAAATGCTGGGATGAACCAGTTCAAAGATGCGTTTTTGGGAAATGAAACCCCGAAATACTCACGGGTTGCGAATTCTCAGAAATGCCTTAGGGTGTCTGGAAAGCATAATGATCTGGAGGAAGTGGGAGTAGATACTTATCATCACACCATGTTTGAGATGCTGGGTAATTGGTCGTTTGGCGATTATTTTAAAAAAGAAGCGATCATCTGGGCCTGGGAATTACTGACCGAAGTTTATGGGCTGGAAAAAGAAAGGTTGTATGTTTCTGTATTTGAAGGCGATAAAAGTGACAATCTAGGAATGGATCAGCAAGCGTATGATATTTGGAAAAGCATAGTACCTGAAGACCGGATCATCATGGGTTCCAAGAAGGACAACTTTTGGGAGATGGGTGATGTAGGTCCCTGTGGTCCCTGTTCGGAAATTCACGTGGACTTGAGAACTGATAAGGAGCGTGAAAAGATTTCTGGTCGTGAACTCGTTAATAATGATCATGCCCAAGTCATAGAAATCTGGAACTTGGTTTTCATGCAGTTCAATCGTGTTTCTGATGGAAGTTTAATAGCACTTCCAGCCACTCACGTCGATACTGGGATGGGTTTTGAGCGATTAGTGAGAGCTGTTCAGCACAAATCGTCCAATTACGATACCGATTTATTCCAGCCATTTATAGAGGCGTTGGCCAAAAAATCAGGTAAAACTTATGGTCTTGATGAGCAGGTAGATATCGCATTTAGGGTGATAGTAGATCACATACGTGCGATTTCATTTACGATTGCAGATGGTCAATTGCCTTCCAACAATAAAGCGGGCTATGTGATCAGGAGAATTCTAAGACGGGCGGTTCGTTATGGCTATACTTTTTTGGGTTTTCACGAGCCATTTTTATACGAACTCACAGAGTTAATTGCTGAAAATTTTGGAGAGGTATTCCCTGAAGTGAGGCAGCAACAAGAGTTCATTGCCAAAGTGATCTATGAGGAGGAAACTTCCTTTTTAAGAACATTGGATTATGGTTTAAAAATGCTTGATCAGATCAAATCTGACTTGAAGGCTACTAATCAAACGGTGATTTCCGCAAAAACAGCCTTTGAATTATATGATACTTTTGGCTTTCCCCTTGATTTGACTTCCCTGATAGCTAAAGAGAATGGATTCTCTTTAGATGAAAAAGGGTTTGCAAAAGAGATGGAAGCGCAGAAGACTCGTTCTCGAGCAGCTTGCGAGCAGGAAACTGGAGATTGGGTACTAGTAAATGAGGATAATGGAGTAGAGTTTATTGGATATGATTTCCTCGAGTCAAATTCGCAAATCCTTAGATACCGTGTGATCACTGATAGCAAGGGTGAAAAGTATCAAGTAGTGTTAGACAAAACACCATTTTATGCCGAGAGTGGAGGACAGGTGGGGGACACAGGTTGGCTAAAATCTGACGCAGAGCAGATCAGGGTGATCGATACCAAAAAAGAGAATGGATTAATTGTTCACTTTATCGAGAAGCTTCCAGCTCACCCTGAATTGACTTTTCAGGCAAAAGTGGACGCCAAGAAGCGTCAATTCACGATGAACAATCATACTGCAACACATTTGATGCAATCAGCTTTGAAGGAAGTGCTGGGCGATCATATTCAGCAGCGCGGATCTTTAGTAAATGATCAGTTATTACGCTTTGATTTTTCTCACTTCAGCAAATTGACTGAGGAGGAAATTTCGAAGGTGGAAGATATAGTGAATGAAAAAATCAGAGCTAACATACCGCTTTCCGAGCAGAGAAATGTGCCTATAGAATCTGCCAAGAAACAGGGAGCAACAGCTCTTTTCGGTGAGAAATATGGTGATTTCGTGAGAGTCATCACTTATGATAAGGATTTCTCTATAGAATTATGCGGGGGCACTCACGTGTCACAGACTTCGCAGATAGGGTTATTTAAGATCACTTCAGAAGGATCCAGTGCATCGGGTGTCCGCAGAATTGAGGCGATTACTTCAAGCGCCGCAGAGACTCATTTGCGCCAGCAGGATATCCTTTTTAAGGAAATTCAAGAGTTGTTCAAAAATCCTAAAGACATTAAAAAGGCTATAGAGTCGTTAATTCAGGAGAGAAATGAGTTGAAAAAAGAGTTGGAGGTGTTACATCTGGAAAAAGCATCAGATATAAAAGGAGCTCTACTTACTCAATTTGTAGCTAAGGATGAGGTCAATACTTTGATTGCACTGGTAACTCTTCCAAATGCCGAATCTTTGAAGAAGTTAGGCTATGAGCTGAAGAATGAAATTTCTAATGCTTTTGTAATCCTGGCTGCCAACATTGATGGCAAACCTCAGATCGGAGTAATAATTGACGATGAATTGGTGAAAACTAAGGGGCTTAATGCCGGACAAATTGTGAGAGAGCTTGCCAAGGAAATACAGGGAGGCGGTGGAGGACAGCCATTTTTTGCTACCGCAGGCGGCAAAAACCTCGAAGGATTGGAAAACGTGGTGAAGAAAGCACGTGAATTATATCTTTAAAAATAAGGAAAATAGGAGCGAATGTTAAGCCAAGAGTTAAGGAATAAGTATCAGGTAGTAATCGGCCTTGAAGTGCATGCTCAGCTAGTATGCGAGAGCAAAATGTACGCGGCAGATTCTACCCAATATGGCAATCCGCCTAATACACAGATTTCGGTGATTACGTTGGGCCACCCAGGTACTTTGCCAAAAGTGAATATAAAGGCAATTGAATACGCTATGAAAATGGGACTTGCCTGCAACTCAGAGATCACCAGGTATAATGTATTCGCAAGAAAAAATTATTTTTATCCTGACCTTCCTAAAGGCTATCAGCTTACCCAGGATAAGGGACCGATCTGTGTAGGAGGGACGGTGCCAATACAGCTTGCGGATGGAACTACCAAAGAAGTGATTCTCAACCGGGTACACATGGAAGAAGATGCAGGTAAATCCATTCACTTGGCGGATGAATCTGACACATTGGTGGATTTTAACAGGGCGGGAACACCTTTGGTGGAGATCGTAACTGAGCCAGATCTGAGAAGTGCTGAAGAAGCTTATGCTTTTCTTGCTGAAGTCAAAAAAATAGTAAAATACCTGGAAATTTGTGATGCAAACATGGAGGAAGGTTCTCTCAGATGTGATGCAAATGTCTCGGTGATGCTCAAGAATGCCACAGAATACGGGAAGAAGGTGGAAGTAAAAAATATGAATTCCTTCCGGAATGTGTCCCGTGCGATAGAATATGAGTACGAAAGAATCGTTGGACTTTTAGAGGAAGGGAAGGAGATCGTCTCAGAAACCAGAACATTTGATGCAAACACTGGTCTTACTGCTAGTATGAGAACAAAAGAGGAGCTAAACGATTATCGATATTTTCCTGAGCCTGATCTGAGTCCAGTGGTGATTTCAGACGAATGGTTGAATGCGGTGAAAGCAACTATGCCGACGCTTCCCCGTGAAATGCAATTGAGATTTGTGGAGAAATTTGGATTACCTGATTACGATGCTGCGTTTTTAACCGAGTCAAAAGAAGTTGCCCATTGGTTTGAAGAATTTTGTTCTAAAACCGACAACTACAAATCCGCGTCTAACTGGATGATGGGTCCGATCAAATCCTATCTGAATGAGGGAAATAGAGCTATTGCTGATTTCCCTATCAGTTCAGATGAGTTGGCAAAGTTAATTTACATGATAGATGAAGGTAAGGTGAGTTTTACAATGGCTTCTCAGAAAATCTATCCAGAATTGCTTAAAAATACGGGTGAGAATTCTTTGGATATTGCGCAGCGCTTAAATCTTATTCAACAAAGCGATGAGAATTCCCTCAAACCAATTGTGGCGCAGGTAATTGCCGAAAACGCGGAAAAGGTAACACAGTACAAGTCGGGTAAGAAAGGGCTGATGGGAATGTTTATGGGCCAAGTGATGCAAAAATCCCAAGGAAAAGCAGATCCTAAAGTTGCGACCAAATTATTGATTGAATTATTAGAAAACTAGAATATGAAGTATCGTATGAATCTATTGTCATTACTAGCACTACTTACTTTCTTCTCCTGCGGAGAAAAAGTTAACAATACTAATGGTAAAGTTACCATCAGTGGAAAAATCGAAAACGCTCCCAACGGAGTTATCGTGCTCTCTCAATTTACAGATAGCCGTCCAAAAGTGCTTGACACGTTAAGTTTGGATGGAAAAGGTAAATTTAACTATGAGGTTGAGCTTTCTGCTCCTACTTTTTATGAGTTGAACCTCTACGGAGAGAAGTCAATTCGACTTGCATTGATGAATGATGACGTAGAGGTGAACTATGATTTTAATCAACCTGAAGCTATCAGCATCGAAGGTTCGACAGACAGTCAGGAAATGCTCAAAATCGAGAAGCTGATGGAAGAATACCAAGCCAAAGTAAATGCGTTGAATGAATCCTATTATGAGGCAATGAGCAGCAAGGACAATGAGACGATCAAGAACATTCAAGCTGAAGCCATGGCTCTGGAAAACAATCAGTCTACTGAAGTGAAAAAAGTAATCAATTCCATGGGAGACAGCTTTGCTTCCTTGGCGGCGATAGGGCTGTTGAATCCAAAAAATGAGTTTCAGTTTATGGATAGCTTAGTTGCCAGACTTGATCAAAGATATCCTGACACCAAAGCAGTAATTCAAATCAAGCAGCAATTAGATGAAATGAGAGCACTCTCTATGGGACAGATAGCTCCGGATATTGAGATGGAAAATCCAGAAGGTGAGATCAAGAAACTGTCAGATTTAAGAGGAAAATATGTAATGATAGACTTTTGGGCTGCCTGGTGCAAGCCTTGCCGTGAAGAGAACCCAAACGTGGTTAGACTTTATAACCACTATAAAGACAAAGGATTTGAAGTGTTTGGAGTATCTCTTGACCGCACTAAGGAGGATTGGGTGAATGCGATTAAAGATGATGGATTGACATGGACGCAGGTTTCTGACTTGAAGTATTTCAATTCTGCTGCATCTCAATTGTATCAGATCAATGCCATTCCAGCTACCTATCTACTGGATCCGGAAGGAAAGATCATAGGAAAAGATCTTCGTGGTCCAAGTTTAGAAAGTAAATTAGCCGAAATATTTGACTGATAACTCAGTTTTGAACCCATTAAAAAAAGCCTCGCGGATAAACTTAGTGGCTTTTTTTGTGTGTTTGAATAATATTGTATCTGACTATCCGCAATCATGACAGTAACCTTATGTTCTTTGGTTACTTGGCGGGAAGACTAGTACTTCGGCAAACTCAGCAAAAATGTCGGGTGACCGAAGTACCGGCTATGCGAGTGTTTACCATAAATTACCTCGCTTTTTGTCATTTACTGGTGAACTGCAGAAATACATAATAGTTTAATATGATTATTCGCTACTTTGCCAGAAGCCGTAGTTTCTTTGATTAACTGGCTACAAGACCAGTGAAGGAAGATCGAAGTGGGCTCAATCGCTAAGTTTTCCAACTCTTTTAAAGCTTTTGACTCATTACTGGCAGAAAAGCGGATATCCACATATTTCAATTAATGTTGGAATGCTTCTTTTAATAGGGAGAATCCTGAGTTGATCAATACGGGTTATAAGGGAAAAGAAAGGAAGGAGGAAAAAGTACCAAACAGTCCTTCCTTTAAAAATCGCTTTAATAAAAAAAGAATATTGAAAAGTTGTTTATCACCCAGGTCAAATTTAGTAAAATCATTCTAAAGAAAAACCTCCTTTATCCCATTCATTATTAAAAAAATATTAATTTTTACTGATATTGGTTTAATATTCCATGAATTCCAATTATACTAAAAACATTTTCTACTTAGCTATTTTCTCATAGCTCGCAATTACTCCTCTTACCATTGCTGAACTGAATCCCTGATGTTCCATCTCATTTAGTCCCACAATGGTACATCCTTTCGGTGTGGTCACTTTATCAATTGCAGCTTCAGGATGTATATTTTTTTGAATCATCAATTCTGCCGCTCCTTTTACAGTTTGGTTTACGATATTACTTGCAGTGACTGAATCGAAACCTATCTGAATTCCTCCTTGGATCATCGCTCGCATGAACCTCAGCACATAGGCAATCCCACAGGCCCCTAAAACAGTAGCAGCTTCCATCAGGCTTTCATCTATCGGTATGGTAATTCCTATTCCATCAAATAGCTCGCTGACTAAGTTGAGCTGTTCTTCAGTTGAATGTTCAGAACAAATGCAAGTGACTGACTCTTGAATCTCAGAGGCAATATTCGGCATTGCCCGGAACACAACCGTATTGTGTTCGAGAATCTGATACATTTGAGCTAGTGTGATTCCTGTGGCAAGAGAGACGATAATTTGTCTTGAAGGGTCAAGTGAAGGTTTAATTTCTTCTAGAATTGGGGCGATGTTGTAGGGCTTGACGCCAAGAATAATCAAGTCAGCATCAACAGCAGCCGAAGCATTGTCACTTAATGTCAAAACACCTTTCTCAGCAAATTCATTAAGACTTTGAGTATTTCTTTTTGTTAAAATCAGGTTTTTTGGATCAAAATCATCGCGCTTTAGCAGACCATAAGCGATAGAAGCCCCAAGATTACCACAGCCAATGATGGCTATTTTCACATTCGAAATCATAGAAAATATAATTATTGATTGGATTTGTTGCTTAAAGGTAAGTAAATAGGCTGTTTTTATGTGAATCCAAAAAATATTGTAGCTAATTTTCAGCAATTATTCCATTAACCTCTTTTTCTTTGCTAATCTGGCGGGAAGATCAGTACTTTGAGCAAGCTCAGCATAAATGTCGTATGACCGAAGCACCGGCTATGCTAGTGTTTACAAATTTTTTTTGATGCTTTTGACTACTTATGGGAAGAAAAGCGGATCTATAAAAAATAACGGTTGTGTGAAAAGCTGTAATTCTAGATTATGATTATCCCCTACTTTGACACTAGCCGTAGTTTCTTTGATTAACTGGCTGGAAGACCATTGTCGTATGAGCGAAGCGGCATCAATCGCTAAGTTTTCCAAATGTTTTAAAGATTTTGACTCATTACTACCAGAAAAGAGGATATACACATTTCAGAAAATACACCAAAGTTAAAATATAAAATATTTTAACTTAAAGACAAGTTTGTTTTATATTTAGTAAAATAACTTTGACTTATGAAAGAGAAATCAATATTACATGTGCCTTTACTTTCTCCAGGATGGAAGAAAGTTGGGTACGCTTTCTTACCTCTTCCGATAGTACTTGCATTAGGATTGGCTTTCTCTGGTGTAGCCCTTGAGTCTAGTGAACCTTCCCAGATACTTTTTGGTTTTTGGGCAATCGGGTTTGGGTTGTTGAACCTGTGTAGAGATAAGAAAGAAGATGAGATGATTAGAGGATTTAGACTTCAGGCATATCAGACAGGGTTCTTCTGGTTGATTTGGGGATTAGCAGCACTAATGCTTGTAAGCTATTTTGGCACGGGTGGATTTTCGTCAAACTTTCTCTCCGTTTTTAGTATCCTTTTTTTATTGAATGCTTACATCTACGCTGCTTTCCAATATCAGAAATATATGGCAACCAAAGATTAATCTGATAGAGGTGGCCATTTAAGGTCATATCATATTTGAAATATATATTTTGTCTTTACTGACCATTCTTGCGATTAAATTATGGAAGATAGTTTCCTTGTTTTGTGAACGATTGGTTTTGTATGAAAACTCATTGAGATAGCGTTCTATGTGTCTCTTACTGACCCAGGAATAGGTCGTTCGTAGCCATGATTTAACTTGATGAATCATCGTATGGATGGCTTTAAAATTTAAGCCCAACTCACT
>Ga0307486_1003234_pt1 | contig 10712 bp, 7 predicted proteins | sample CBIW02metaG_FD_203663 | JGI IMG/M metagenome (GOLD analysis project Ga0307486, IMG submission 203663) | Sea-ice brine microbial communities from Beaufort Sea near Barrow, Alaska, United States - CBIW 0.2 | ecosystem: Environmental > Aquatic > Marine > Coastal | place: USA: Alaska | collected... | reverse complement strand
TCGATTTTGAATTGATGTCTTCACCATTTGCATCCAAATCTTCATTGGCGGGAAATAAGAGAACATCACCATCCCTGGTAGAAACAGTTTGTCGGGAGTCAAAAATGCTTTCGGACCAAACATGGCCGCTGATTTCAACTGTTACTTTTTCTTCCTCTTGCGCAATCTTTTCTTCTTCAACAATTGCTTCATCAACAATTGCTTCATCATCAAGAATTCCTCCTTCTTGCGCATTAGAAGTACTTGGCACTAAAAAAAGCGCTAAAAAAGAAAATATAAGAATGTAATTTTTCATCATTTAAAGTTTACTGATTAATTTTTGGTTCTGTTGCTAAGTCAATTAAATTGACAATTGATTTAAAATCTACTTTGCTGTGTTTGCTCAATCCTATTTCACAAGTCCTGCTGGTTGAATATCCGTCTGTTACACTCTCAGGAATTTGTTCGTCTAATGTTCTTAAACCATGTTCGTTTAGTTCAGGAAAATTGAAGCCTTTATTGCCGGCAAAACCACAGCAATTGGTTTCTGGCGTATATACTTTGGTAGAACATAGTTTTGCAATTGCATATAAGTCCTCATCTATCCCCATTTTCTTCAAACTGCACACAGAAAACACGGCAACTTCTTTGTTGACCGGCTTAAATTCTAAACGGTCCAATAAAAAAGCAGTCGTGAAATTGGTAATATCATAAAGTTTTAAAGCAGAATCTTGCATAGATTCTCTCATTTGCAATGAACACGGACTCATATCGCATAAAATCGGATATTCCCCGTTATTGCTTGCCTTCAGTAAATTTTGGAATAATTTATCTGAGGCTATATGTGCAGATTCTGCAAATCCCTGCGATTTAAAAGCGAGTCCGCAACATAAGTTTTCACTGTCTTCAGGATAAATAATTTCACAATTGGCTTTGTTTAAAATTTTGACGGTTTTGTTATAAACCGTGTCTTCATCGCCATAACTGTTTGAAGCGCCCATCATTTTATTGATACAGCTGGAGAAATAAACCACTTTTAGGGCATTAGGCTTTAAACTGGTTTGCTTTTCAATCTTAACATGGGCAGCTTTGGGCGTATATTTGGTCCATTCCATTTTTTGTCCCAATATAGAAGTTGCCGTGCCTACCACTTTATTGTAGGCTTTATGGCCAATAATATTTGCAATTGCGTGACTTACCATTAAGCCTACGCGAACGCCTTTTGTAGTTAAGCTAAAATTATTGACAATCGTTTTAGCTATTTTATTTCCTGAATGTTTTCTCGCCCTAACGCGTTTAACATAATCCCCGGTATCAATTTTAACCGGACATGCCAACATGCATAAACCATCTGTAGCGCACATGGAATCAAAGCCATATTCAAAAGATTTTTCCAATTCCCTGGCTTCTTTTGAAAATCCTTCGGCATCCAGCCTGCTCATTTCCCTATGCAAAACAATACGTTGCCTTGGTGAAAATCCTATATCATGAGATACGCAATTAGGTTCGCAAAAACCACATTCAATACATTTGTCAATTTGATCGTCAGCTTTTGGTAAAGGTTTCAGGTTTTTTAAATGAACTTTTTTATCATCATTTATAATAACACCAGGATTTATAATTCCTTTAGGATCAAAAATTTGCTTGATCTTTTTCATTAAAACATAGGCTTCCTTCCCCCATTCCTTCTCCACAAAAGGCGCCATATTCCTGCCTGTTCCGTGTTCAGATTTTAGCGCACCATCATATTTATCAACCACCAAAATGGCCAATTCATCCAAAAAATCTTCATAGCGTTTTATTTCTGAAGCTGTTCCGAAATCCTGGGTAAATACAAAGTGGAGATTTCCATCCAATGCATGGCCAAATATTACTGCTTCGTTGTAATTGTATTTTTTAAATAAGTCTTGTAAATCTAAAGTTCCCGCTGCCAATCTTGGCACTGGGAACGTAATGTCTTCAATAATAACCGTTGTTCCAATTTTTCTGATGGCACCAATTGTTGGAAACAATCCTTTTCTTATTTTCCAATATTGATTGTACAAAGAAGCGTCATCCGTAAATTTGAAAGGCAATTCCGGCCGTATGTGATTGATGGACTTTTCAATTTTTTCGATTTGTGCCAATAATTGTTCCTTATTGGGTGCAACAGTTTCAACCAAAACAGCTGAAGCACCAGCACTTAAGCTTGGAAGGTAATTAGGCACTCCCTCCATTTTTTCAACCGATCTCAAGCTGGCCCTGTCCATAAGCTCAACAGCAGCAACCGGTTCCGATTTTAATATTGAAACCACATTACAGGCCATTTCAATATTTTCAAAAATCATTAACGCACTCGCTTTAAATGGATGATTGATTACCGTATTATAGGTGATTTCCGCTATCATTCCCAATGTTCCTTCTGAACCTATCATTAAATGGGTAATGACATCAATTGGATCTGTATAATCAACTAAGGCGTTCAAGCTGTAACCCGTTGTATTCTTCATTTTGAATTTATGATGAATACGTTCAACCAGTTCCTGGTTATTTTGGGTCTCCTCTATTATTTGGACAACTTCATCATAAATAACAGCGTGATGAATTTTAAACTTCTCTATACTTTCCAGATCATTGGTGTCCAGTAAAAAACCATCATAAAAAATGATTTTTAAACTCGCCACTGTTTTATAGGAGTTTTGTGCGGTGCCGCAGCACATACCACTGGCATTGTTGGCTACAATACCGCCAATCATTGCCGAATTGATCGAAGCCGGATCGGGTCCAATTTTTCGTCCGTAAGGTTTTAAAAGCACATTTGCCCTTGCGCCAATAACACCGGGTTGTAGCCTTATTTGATTTCCGTTTTCAATTACTTCGTGATTGGTCCAATATTTAGACGTTAAAATAAGGATGGAATCTGAAACAGCCTGGCCAGATAAACTGGTACCTGCCGCCCTAAAAGTGACAGGCAGGTTTAATTTATTGGCTTCTTCAAGCAAAAAAGATATTTCTTGAATAGACTTCGATTGAATTACAATCTTTGGGATCAATCTATAAAAGCTGGCATCTGTTCCAAAAGCCAAGGTGCTGGCTTTATCTGTGAATATTCTATCGGGGTTAATTTTTTTGGTTATCTCTTTGTAAAATACATTGTAACTACCTTCTAACATAAAACCATCAATTTAAATAGAATTCAGATAAATTGTTAATGCATCGGTGATATCCATCCAGTAGAACATTATTAAACCTATAATCCCGGCAAAAACCACATAATAAATGGTAGGTAAAATAGTTTTTCGCAGAATATATCCTTCCCTTCCTAGCATCCCTACAGTTGCCGAAGCCGCTACCACATTATGAATCGCTATCATATTACCTGCTGCTGCACCCACAGCCTGCAATGCAACCATTGCTGAACCTGTCAACCCTAAATTTGTCGCCGTGGAAAACTGGAATTGAGAAAGCATCATATTAGAAACAGTGTTGGATCCTGCAATAAAAGCACCCAATGCACCAACTGATGCCGCGAAAGCGGGATAAATCCATCCCATAGTATTTGCTACCCATTCGGCCATTGCAATTGGCATACTTGAATATCCCAGGTCATTTACACCGGAATTTATCAGGATTCGAACCATAGGAATAGTAAATATCAATACAAATCCGGCTCCTATCAAGGTTTTTGAGGATTCTCCTATTGCTTTGGTCAATTCCTGGGGCTTCATTTTATGCAAAAAATAAGTTATTAAAACCACCATCACCATAATACCCCCTGGCAGATATAATGGGGCAAAGGAAGCGCCTATTCCTTTTTCACCCAAAATATCCGAAATAGATAAGGTGACATATTTTAAAGCCGAATTAATTCCAAGCTCAGGTATCCTGCTCAACACCAAAAAGACAGCAACCAAAAGGTATGGCATCCAGGCCTTTGCCAATGACATTTTTGAGGTTTTATCTGTTAAGCTACTTAGGTTCAAATCCAGATCACCTATCCAGGATGAAGGCCAATTTTTTGAAGGCTCAAAATCCCAGCTGTCTTTTGGTATTAAAAATTTTGCTTTAGCTGCTGTAACCACAATAACCAAACCTGTAAGAGCTCCTATAATTGATGGGAATTCCGGGCCTAAAAATATTCCTGTCAATGCATAAGGGATCGTAAAAGCCAATCCTGCAAAAATGGCAAAAGGCAAAATAGACAATCCTTCTGTCCATGATTTGTTTTTGCCAAAATATCGGGTCAATATCATACACATTAACAAAGGAATAAAAGTTCCTATAATGGCGTGAATAATAGCAACTTCAGAGGTAATCAATTGTAAAAACTGCTCCCAATTGGTTCCTGCAGCTGCCAAATGCGTTGTTAGATCAGTTGTTTTTAATCCTGTAGTCACCCCAATTATTATTGGCGTTCCAACTGCGCCAAATGAGACAGGAGTAGATTGGATCATCATCCCGATTATTACGGCACCCAGCGCCGGAAAACCTAAACCTACCAATAATGGCGCGGCAATCGCAGCCGGTGTTCCAAAACCAGAAGCTCCTTCAATAAAACTTCCAAATAACCAGGCAATGATAATTACCTGAACACGCCTATCGATACTTATGTTGGTAAAACCCGCCCGAATTACCTGCAACGCTCCTGAATGTTTAAGGGTGTTCAATAATAAAATAGCTCCGAAAATAATCCATAAAATAGAAAATGTCACTCCCAAACCTTCCAATGTTGAAGCGAAAATTCTGTTAAGCGGCATTCCCCAAGCAAAAAATGCGATGATGAATGACACAACAAAAACAATTGGCATTGCTCTTTTTGCCGGCCATCTCAACCCCACAAGCAATATACAAGCCAAAAGAATCGGGAAGAAGGCCAAAAGGGCCTGGATTGATAAACTCATACTAAAATATTTATTAGTTAATATTAATTCTTGTTCTAACAATTCGCTCGGGAGGGAATAAAAGACCACTTTACAGATAATTTATTTAGAAGTCCTATTTATAATGCTCATTTACTATAAGTTAACTTCCAGAAACAAGGCATATAAATATAATAAAACAAAAAATATATTGTCTTCCTTAGATTATCTTAATTGTCAATTAAGCTGTATTATTAATAATATTCAAAATTTTAAGTTGTTTTTATGTTAGATTATAACACAAAAATCACTTAATTGTGATTAAAAATTAACGCAAACGTATTCGTTAATGATTTGTTAAAGATATTTCGAATTATAGATATGAAAAAGAAGATTATTTGCAAATTGTAATATTATATTTGCAATATGTTTATTTAATAATAAATTAAATCTATTATGAAATCTATTTTATTAAATAAATTAAGCAGTTCACAGCAACAATCTTTTATTATAAAGCCTAAAATCTACCCGCAGGCCTATAGTTTATGGCACCATCATAAAGAATACGAAATCCTATATATTGTAAAAAATTCGGGTACGGCTTATGTGGGAGATAAAATATTTCCATATCAAAGCGGTACCCTGATGCTTTTTAGCGCAGATTTGCCACATATGTTCGTGCCAATATTAGACGCTGCAAATAACCACAACAATGGAATTGATGCCTTCGTACTTCATTTTTCAATAGAAACCATCAATACCCTTATTGGGTGTATCCCGGAATTTCAGTCATTGAATACATTGTTCAATAATTGGAAAAGAGGAATGATCTTTAATAATGTCAAAAAAAACAAGGATATTTTAAAGATCATGAAAGAAATAAGCGGGGAGAATAATTACGTTAATATGACCCATTTCTTTGAGTTGTTAAATCTTTTGGAAAAGGACAAGGACTTTGAGTTTATTGCCAATCCGGGATTTGTTAAATCAATCAACCATTCTAAAGGACGTCTGGAAACAGTGTATGAGTATACCATAAATAATTTTCATGATTCTTCTATCTGCCTTGATAAAATGGCCGCATCCATCAATATGAATAAAGCCGCTTTTTGCCGTTATTTTAAAAAGGTTACAAACAAAACTTATATTCAATTCTTAAATGAAATAAGAATTGGCCATGCCTGTAAACTTTTAATTGAAGTGGAAAACAAGAATATTACCGATGTAGCTTTTTTAAGCGGTTTCAATAATATGTCCAACTTTAACAGGCAATTTAAACTTGTAAAAGGCAAGTCACCTTCCACCTATATTAAATTACGGAAGTTTTAGAATAGAATAAATACCCCCTTATTTTATTCGCTTTTTACCGATCAGATTTGTTTTGGTGTAGTGTCTTTTCGAAATATCTCCTCAAAATATAACCTTAATTCAAATTAAAATACCGGTCGGGACTCTTTCCTGGTTGATTAGGTTATTACTTAAAAAGTAAATAGATTTACACTTTCCTAAAGAATTTAGTTCATTAAATTTGATGAGAGAATGGAAATGTTGTGAGTTTCCCCAATAAATCCCCGAATATGAAAGTTGGACTTTTTGTACCCTGTTACGTTGACCAATTCTACCCTAAAGTTGCGGTCGCTACTTATGAATTATTGCAAAAATTAGGTTGTGATGTGAGTTTTCCAATGAAGCAAACCTGTTGCGGACAACCTATGGCGAACAGTGGATATGAACATTTGAACGAAGGTTGTGATGCAAATTTTATAGCTAATTTTGCCGAATTCGACTATATCGTGAGCCCTTCCGGGAGTTGCACCTTGCATGTCAAGGAACATTTGCACGATGAGAAAAACGAACAATTGGCTACCCAAATCAGAACTCGGGTATATGAGTTAACCGAGTTTATCACCGATATTTTAAAAATCGAAAAGATTGATGGAAACTTTCCGCACCGTGTAGGAATGCACGAAAGTTGTCATGGACAGCGCGGGTTAAAACTGTCGCAAATGAGCGAATTGAACGCGCCTTATTTTTCCAAGCCTGGAAAATTATTAAGCGGAATAAAAGGATTGGAACTGGTTTCGCTTAGCAGGAAAGATGAATGTTGTGGTTTTGGTGGTACTTTTTGTGTAACTGAAGAAGCCGTTTCTGCAAAAATGGGCCAGGACAGGGTGAAAGACCATGAAAATCAGCATGTTGAATACATTACCGGTGGTGATATGTCTTGTTTAATGCACCTGGAAGGTATTTTGAAAAGACAAAAAAGCCAGGTTAAAATTATACACATCGCAGAAATATTAAACTCGATATAAAAAGTATAACTAAAATTCGATGTAAACACCAGTTAAAAATTACACGGGTTTTATTCTGAATCTATCGGAAAACCAATATAAAGCTTCATAATGACAGGAAAAATTATTGAACACAGCAAAGCCGCAGAGAATTTTAACAAAGATGTAAAGCGGGAAGAATGGCATGATGAAACGCTTTGGATGGTTCGGGAAAAGCGCGATAAAGCTGCATTTCAGATACCGGAATGGGAATTGCTGAGGGAAACGGCCTCCCAAATAAAAAACAATGTGCTTTCCAATAACCATCAGTATTTGCAGGATTTCGAAGAACAAGCCAAAAAAAATGGCGTCATTGTTCATTGGGCCGCAGATGGAGCTGAACACAATAAAATAGTCCATTCCATTCTGGAAAAGCATGGGGTCAAGCAAATTGTGAAGTCTAAATCCATGCTTACCGAAGAATGTCATTTGAATGAATATTTAACCGAAAAAAGAATTGATGTGATCGATTCCGATTTAGGGGAACGCATAGTTCAGTTGAGAAACGAGTCCCCAAGTCATATTGTTTTACCCGCCATTCACCTCAAAAAAGAAGATGTTAGCAAGACTTTTCACGAACATCTTGGCACGGAAAAAGGAAATATAGATCCAAAATATTTAACCGAAGCGGCTCGTCTTCATCTAAGAAATACTTTTCTGACCAGGAAAATAGCTCTCACAGGAGTGAATTTTGCGATTGCAGAAACCGGGGAATTCGTGGTTTGCACCAACGAGGGAAATGCCGATATGGGCGTTCATCTGGCCGATGTACATATAGCCTGTATGGGTTTTGAAAAAATTATTCCGCTGCGAAAACACCTTGGGGTTTTTCTCCGATTGTTGGCAAGAAGTGCTACCGGACAACCCATTACTACTTATTCCAGTCATTTTAAAAAACCCAGGGACGGCAAGGAAATTCATATTGTAATTGTGGATAACGGGAGAAGTACCCAGTTAGGCAGGGAAGATTTCAGGAATTCCTTGAAATGCATTCGTTGTGGCGCCTGTATGAATACTTGTCCAGTTTACAGGAGAAGCGGTGGACACAGTTATCACAATGCTGTGGCCGGACCAATTGGTTCCATTTTGGCGCCAAATCTAGATATGAGCAAAAATGCCGATTTGCCTTTTGCCAGTACGCTTTGCGGTTCTTGCACCAACGTTTGTCCGGTAAAAATTGACATCCACGAACAACTTTATAAATGGCGCCAAGTTTTAGTGAAAGAAGGATATACCCCAACCACCAAAACTATTGCAATGAAAGGAATGGCATCTGTTTTGGCGAATCCCGTAATTTTTGATTTTGCAGGAAAAGCAGGGAGATTTATATTGCAGAAAGCACCCGGCCTGGTGAACAATAGTTTCAATCCGTGGTACAAACAACGCGAAATGCCCGATCCTCCCGAAGAATCCTTCAGGGAATGGTACAAGAAAAATTCAAGAGAATCAAAAGAAAAGAACAATGAGCAGTAAGGACGATATTTTAGAAAAAATAAAGCAAAATCAACCTTCATCCGTAAGTGAATTACCGGATTTAGGTGCTTTGGGACTGGATACTTATGATAATCCCTACAAATACAAAGCTGTTTTGAAGAGTATTGGAGGGGATTTTATTGAAGTGAAAGATTATGATGAAGTAATTAGCTATATCAATAATAATTATGATGCCGAAAAGCGCAAGATCACCACACTACCGGAACTTGAGGAAATTGCGGCAACCAATTGGACAAATGATGATCCGCATAGCTTGGAAAATGTAGAATTAACCATTGTTAAAGCCCATTTTGGCGTTGCAGAAAATGCCGCGCTTTGGGTAACCGATGAACTATTGGGACAACGCGCTTCTGTATTTATTGCCCAATATTTGGCAATTGTAGTGAACAAAAAAGATATTGTGCCTACAATGCATCAGGCTTATGAACGAATAGGAAATCAGGAATACGGCTTCGGGACTTTTATTGCAGGACCTTCAAAAACTGCAGATATTGAACAATCCTTGGTTTTAGGCGCCCATGGCGCAAGGGGATTAACAGTGTTTCTTATGGATTAGACCTTTTGCAATGTTCTTTAATGCCCTATTCTTATCCTGACTTTACATCAAAATCGATAAAAGTCAATTAAACTAAAAACGGGCTAAAACTGCTCCAGAAACTGAATTCGTTTTTCAATAGGCGGATGTGTTGAAAACAGGCCTTTTAGACCACCAAACAAACCTGCTGAGGTATCTTTGGGTGTGTTTTCAATAAACATTTGCTGTACCTCTTCACTCTTTACAGAATCAATATGATGGTTAGATGATATTTTTCGCAATGCAGCAGCCAAAGCCCAGGGTTTTCTGGTCATCTCAGCTGCACCACTATCTGCCAAATATTCCCTTTTTCGGCTTAAAGCAAATTTAAAAAGCATCGAAATCAAATAAGCAACCAAAGAGACTGCTAAAATGATGATCATTAATTTCCCCGAATCCTTACGATTTCTGCGGTTGCTCATTCCGCCATATAAAAAATTTCGGAATGCGATTTGAACCACAAAAGAAAAAATTCCGACAAAAATAATGGCAACTATCAATAACCGCACATCTTTATTGCGAATGTGCATCAACTCGTGCGCAATGACGCCTTCCAGCTCGTTGTCGTCAAGCTTTTCAATAATTCCCCGAGTTAGGGTGACAGTATAGTTTTTTTCTTTCAAGCCGCTTGCAAAGGCGTTTAGGGCATCACTTTCTATAATGTTTACTTTGGGCATCTTCATGCCCACGCTCATGCACAGGTTTTCCACTAAATTGTATACACGCATATTTTCTTTGCGTTCCAGTGTTTTTGCTCCAGTTGCCAAGGCAATCATTTTTCCGTGGGCAAAATAGGCGATGAGAAACCAAACCAGCACAATTGAAGTTACAAAAGGAATCGTATGTAAAAACATATCGTTGGCCACTTCTGGTCTGGGATTTCCAAATTGGTCAAAAGTGGTAAAATACACTACGGCAAATACAGCTGCCAAAACCAATATTGGAAATGCAATTAGTAAAAGAACAGATTTCCTGTTATTTCTTTTGATTTGAGTTTGAATTCCTACAAAACTCACTGCTTAAAATTTTACCTCAGGAGGTACATCCATTTGTTCCCTTCCGGCAACACCCAAGTCGAACATCGGTTCGGTTTTAAAACCAAACATACCTGCAAAAAAATTATTCGGGAATTTTTGAACGGCAATATTGAGTTCTTTGGTCGCTGCATTAAAGTAACGTCTTACGGCAGCCAATTTGTTTTCAATGTCGGAAATTTCAGTTTGCAGTTGCATAAAATTCTGACTTGCTTTTAAATCGGGATAGGCTTCTACTTGAATGCTCAATCCTTTTAATGCTGAGCCCAATTCCTGTTCTGCAGCAATCTTTTCATTGATTCCAGTTGCAGATATGGCTTTTTGCCTTGCATTGGTCACTGCTTCCAGAGTACCACGCTCGTGTTCCATATAACCTTTAACAGCACCAATAAGTTGTGGTATTAAGTCGTGACGTTGTTTTAGTTGAACATCGATATCGGCAAAAGCGTTTTCCCTGTTGTGT
>Ga0307486_1003233_pt1 | contig 10713 bp, 6 predicted proteins | sample CBIW02metaG_FD_203663 | JGI IMG/M metagenome (GOLD analysis project Ga0307486, IMG submission 203663) | Sea-ice brine microbial communities from Beaufort Sea near Barrow, Alaska, United States - CBIW 0.2 | ecosystem: Environmental > Aquatic > Marine > Coastal | place: USA: Alaska | collected... | reverse complement strand
CAAGATGCAGAAGCCGGTGCTGAAAGCTCTCGACTACGCCATCGCTGCTCGGCATGTAAGCCTCGAGGCGGTGCATGTCTCAATCGACACCGCTGAGACGAAAGAACTTAAACGAGCCTGGGTCAAGCAGAATATTCAGGTTCCGTTGCGCATTCTCTCCTCGCCGTACCGGGACATCAGCTGGCCGCTGATCAGCTATATTCGCGGCCGACGCGACGATCACGGCGCCGAGGTCATCACCGTGTACACGCCGATCTACATTGTCGGCCACTGGTGGGAGAACCTGCTGCACAACCACAAGGCCCGCCGGTTGCGCCAGAAACTCATGCTGGTGCACGGCGTGACGATTGCCCTTGTTCCGTGGCTGCTCGACTCGTCTGAGCTCATCTACGGTCGGCGATCCCGCCCCATCCCCGGTCAGGACCGTCGTGGTGAGCCCGTGCGCTCGCGCCCGGTGTCGCGTCGACCGCTCGCTCCGCCTGCCGGACCGGTCGACCCGACGACGGCGACCACGAAGACAACGGTGAAGGCACCCCTCGTCGGAACCGTCCCTCCGCGATCGCGACCCTCGGCATCCCGGCGCCGCAAGCGCAAGTAGTTGCCCCGCTGACCGCCGGCTGTGAATACTGCCGACGCATCCGGGTCGAGCTACAGTTTGGCGACGACCTGGCGGGCCACGATCCGGCCGGCCCGATTAGCGCCGACCGTGCTGGCCTGCGGGCCGTAGCCGGCGAAGAAGACCCTCGGGTCCGTCCACGACGCGCCGGACCCGACTGAAACTCCACCCGCTTTCTCCCGCAACTTCAGCGCAGCGAGGTGGCGCAATTCCGGCCGAAAACCGGATGCCCACACGATCGCATCTGCCTCGGTGAAGGTTCCGTCGTTCCAGCGCACACCGGTCGGCTCGATGCGGGCGAACATCGGGCGGGCCACGAGCAGCCCGCGTTCGATGCCTGCCGCGATGCGGCGGGTCACGGGAACCCCGGTGCCGCTCACAATGCTCGGAAGCGGCTGGCCGGCCCGCGCGGCACGGTCCTGCATGAGAACGGCGGCAGCAGCCGTCTCCGCCGCGAGCACATCGGTGTACGTGAAGTCGATCGGTCGCCGAGATGCCCAGGTCAGTTCGCTCGCGACGCCGTCGAGCTCCAGCAGAAATCCGATGGCCGAGGTGCCGCCTCCGACCACGACGACCCGCTGACCGGTGAACGCCTCGCTCGACACGTAGCTCGCGGTGTGCACCTGCGTGCCGGCAAACGTGTCGGCACCGGGATAGTGCGGCACGAAAGGCGCTCCCCACGTGCCGGACGCGTTGACGATCAGGCGCGCATTGGTTGTGTGGTTGCCGAACGTCGGCGACGTCGTGGCCAACTCGAAATCGGCTTGGCGCCGGTTGACGCTGCGCACTGTGACCGGGCGCACGACCTGGAGCTGAAAGTGTTCCTCGTATGAGCGGTAGTAGTCGCTCACCACGTCGCGGGCCGGAAGGGAGCGGTCAGCCGTGTCAAAGCTCAGGCCTAGCTCTTTCATACCCGGCAGATCATTCACCCGATGCGCCGTCCCGAGCTGCAGGGCCTGCCAGCGGTGCTGCCAGGCGCCCCCGGCACCCGGGCCGCGGTCGAAGATGATGAAGTCCCGACCCGCAACGAGGTTGAACTTGCGCAGATAGTAGGCAACGGAGAGGCCGGCCTGGCCGGCGCCGATAATGACGACGGGAACGCTCGCATTTTCGGACATGCCACCCCATTCTCGCCGATTCGCCGCTGGACAGCGTCCGCGGGGCGCAAGGCACGCCATGCTAAACTAAACTTTAGTTTTTACACATTCCGTTCGGCAAATCCCGAGGGTCTCGCGACCTGCTCGGCCTGGCATCGTAAGGGGGTCACGCATGGGGCGCGGCCGTCAAAAAGCAAAGCACACCAAGGTAGCTCGGGAGCTGAAGTATTTCAGCCCGGATACCAACTACAACGCGCTCGAACGCGAGCTGACCGGGCATCCGTCCGATCCGCGTCTCGACGAAGATCTGGCGAAGTGGCCGGAGTACGAAGCGGACAAGGCGAAAAGCGCCGCCGCGGACTCCGCTGACACCGACGACGATCCGGACGACGATGACGACCGGTACGTCGATCACTACGCCACCGAAGACGAGAAGAAGCGCGCGTAGGCCTTTCGCAGGAGAGCGGGCCCGCGACAGCGGGACGCTCGCTTCGCGAGCGGAGCCAGGCCTCAGCGGCCAGCATCCGCTTGGAAAGCACCGTGTAGACACGGGACTGTTTCGGTGACCGGTCGGGGATGCGCTCGCGGCTGCCCTGCGTGGGGCCGTCCTGCGTGGCGCCGTCCGCCCCCGTCACGCCGACAGTCGCCGCTGTCAGTCGTGTGCCTGTTCCCCCCGGACTCTTGCAGCGGACGTTTAGCCGGCGTACGCCCCGACGAGGCGCACCGCGCCGCCGTTGACGCCCTTCGCACCCTGCTCGAACCCCGTGAGGTCGTGCGCGGCGCGCGACACCCGGCCGGCGACCCAGGCGGGAACTCCGCTGGAGGCCAAACGGGCAATGACCGATGATGCGGATGCCGCATCCACGACCGCGAACATGCCCACTCCGAGGTTCCAGGTTCCTTCCGCGCTTTCCAGCGTGGACCCGGCCATGTCGCTGAGCACGCGGAACACCGGTGCGGGCGACCAGGTGGACCGGTCGACCTCTACCCACGAGCCCACGGGCAGCACCCGGGCGAGGTTCGCGGCGATACCGCCGCCGGTGACGTGGCTGAGCGAGTGGATGGCGCCCGCCAACTCGGGGTCACCGAGCACGTCGAGCAGGGGGCCGGTGTACAGGCGGGTCGGCTCGAGCAGAACTTCGCCGACCATACCGCCGAGTTCGTCGGACTGGTCGGTGAAGCCGATACGGCGCTCGGCCAGAATGTGGCGCACGAGCGAGTAACCGTTGGAGTGCAGGCCACTGGACGCCATCGCGATGACGATGTCACCGGGCAGTACCTTGTCGGCGCCGAGCACCTGGTCGGCTTCGACCACACCGGTCGCCGCGCCGGCCACGTCGTAGTCGTCGGGGCCGAGCAGGCCCGGGTGTTCCGCGGTCTCGCCGCCGACGAGGGCGGTTCCGGTCTCGGAGCAGGCGCGGGCGATGCCCGCCACGATCGCCGCGATGCGCTCGGGGACGACCTTGCCGCAGGCGATGTAGTCGGTCATGAACAGCGGGCGGGCACCGACGACGACGATGTCATCGACGACCATTCCGACCAGGTCTTGTCCGATGGTGTCGTGTTTGTCGATGGCCTGCGCGATGGCGACCTTGGTGCCCACACCATCCGTTGACGTCGCCAGCAGGGGCTGGCGAAACTTGGTGAGGAACGACACATCGAACAAACCGGCGAAGCCGCCGACCCCGCCCCATACCTCGGGGCCGTGAGTCTTCGAAACGGCAGACTTCATGAGTTCGACCGCGAGGTCACCGGCCCGGGTGTCTACTCCGGCTGCTGCATATGTGGCATTGGAACTGGTGGGGGCGTTGCTCATTCTGGTCTTCCGGGATCGCCGAACGGTACCTGGCCCAGTCGGGCGAGGGCTTCTTCTTGCTTGGCCGCGGGAAGCATTACGGCTTCCAGGTCGGCATCCGGGCCGGGATCGCATCCGTTCGATTCGGTCGGGCGCTCAAGCAGGTTCTTGCCGAGGTGCTGCGCCTCCGGAAGCGCAATCGGGTACACCCCGGTGAAGCAGGCGGTGCACAGGCGTTCGCGCGGCTGCTCCGTGGCCTCGATCATGCCGTCTTGGGAGAGGTAGCCGAGGCTGTCGGCGCCGATGGACTGGCGCACCTCATCGATCTCGAGGCCGGTCGCGACGAGTTCGGCGCGACTGGCGAAGTCGATGCCGTAGAAACACGGCCAGGTTATGGGCGGGCTGGAGATGCGCACGTGCACCTCTGCGGCCCCGGCCTCCCGCAGCATGCTCACCAGGGCACGCTGGGTATTGCCGCGCACGATCGAGTCGTCGACGACGATGAGGCGCTGGCCCTTGATGACGTTTTTGAGCGGGTTCAGCTTCAAACGGATGCCGCGCTGCCGGATGGTCTGCGACGGCGCGATAAAGGTGCGCCCGACATAGGAGTTCTTGACGAGGCCCTGGCCGAAGGGAATGCCCGACGCCTGGGCGTAGCCGATGGCCGCGGGAGTGCCAGACTCGGGGGTGGGGATGACGAGGTCGGCTTCAACCGCATGTTCCGCGGCAAGCCGGCGGCCCATCTCGACCCGGGCCTCGTGCACGCCGCGACCGGCGATCGTGGTGTCGGGGCGGGCGAGGTAAACGTATTCGAAGACACAACCCTTGGGGTCGGCTTTCGCGAAGCGCTGCGTGCGGAGCCCGTTTTCGTCGATCGTGATGAGCTCGCCGGGTTCGACCTCGCGCACAAAACTCGCGCCGACGATGTCGAGGGCGGCGGTCTCGGAGGCGACGACCCAGCCGCGATCGAGCCGGCCGAGCACGAGCGGCCGCACACCCTGAGGGTCGCGGGCCGCATACAGAGTGGTTTCGTCCATGAAGACGAGGCAGTAGGCGCCGCGGAGTCGCGGCAGCACCTCAAGGGCGGTGGCTTCGAGGGTGTGGTCGAGGTCGCCGGTGAGCAGGGCGGTGACCACGGCGGTGTCAGTCGTGTTGCCTCGCGCAAGCTCGCCGTCAACCTCGGGGTAGCGTTCCCGCACAAGCTGCAGCAATTCGGCGGTGTTGGTGAGGTTGCCGTTGTGGCCGAGGGCGACCGTTCCGCTCGCGGTGCGGCCGAGGGTCGGCTGGGCGTTCTGCCAGCTCGATGAGCCGGTCGTGGAATACCGGGTGTGCCCCACGGCGATATGCCCGAGCAGGGTGCTCAGCGAGGCTTCGTTGAAGACCTGGGAGACCAGTCCCATGTCCTTGTAGATGAGGATCTTGCTGCCATCACTCGTGGCGATTCCAGCCGATTCCTGGCCGCGGTGTTGCAGGGCGTAGAGGCCGAAGTAGCTGAGCTTGGCTACTTCTTCTCCGGGAGCCCACACACCGAAGACCCCACAAGCATCTTGTGGGCCCTTCTCATTGGGAATCAGATCGTGATTTAACAGTCCGTCGCCACCGGGCAAACCATAGCCTCTTTACTTCTCGTTGAACGCTTGAAAGTCATCGTTGGGGGTGCCGGAGTCTGGCTCAGCGGCGCGTGCTTCAGTCGCTCCCAGTCTATCGGCGACGACCGTCATATGCGATCGACCGATCAGCCGGTCAATGACGAGGGCTACGATCGCGCCGAGACCCGCCCCGACGGCGATCCCGCCGAGCAGCAGAAAGCCGAAGATCTGCAGGCGGTCGTACTCCTCGTTCTGCGGAAAGGCGAGCGTGAAGACGAAGGCCAGCAGTACGCCCACGATCGCACCAAGCAGCATGAAGTTGCGGTACCGCGGGGAACGATGCACGGTCACGGTCGCCTCGGCGATCACCGTCTCGGTCGCGCTTTCGTTCACGGCGTCATTCGCGCTTTCGTTCACGTTGTCGTTCGCGGCGTCGCCGTCGCGCGACGAATCCTTGGGCTGGTCAGAAGAGCTCACCAGCCCATTGTCCCATGCAGATGCAAGACTGACTCTATGAACACGATTGCGGTACTCGGAAGCGCCAACATGGACCTCGTCGTGCGGCAGTCGCGACTGCCACTTGCCGGCGAGACGATTTTCGGGGCGGATTTCTCGACCGTCCCGGGTGGCAAAGGGCTCAACCAGGCGGTCGCGGCGGCCCGGTTGGGCGCGACCGTAAACTTTCTCGGCGCGGTGGGGGCGGATTCCTACGGAACCCAACTGCGTGCGCTGCTCGCCGAAGAGGGCATCCGCTCGACCGAATTGGCCACAGCGGATGCCGCCACCGGCACCGCCCACATCTCCGTGGTGGACAGCGGCGAGAATTCCATCGTGGTCGTGTCGGGCGCGAACGCCACCGTCACCTATCTGACCGTCCAGCAACTCGAAGCGGTCGCCGAGTCGTCGTTTCTCGTGATGCAGTGCGAACTTCCCACCTCGGCGCTCGTCGAGGGAATCGCCGCGGCGCGCGCCGCCGGCGTCTTCACCGTGCTGACCCCGGCGCCGGTCGTGCCACTGCCCGAAGACTTTCTGGCGTCGGTGGATCTCGTTGTGCCCAACCAGCTCGAAGCCGCGCAGCTCAGCGGCGAGAGCGACCCGGTGCGCGCGGCCGAAGTGCTGAGCAAGGGCGGCACCTGGGCGATCGTGACGCTGGGTTCGGAAGGTTCGGTCGTGGCGTTCGACGGCGAGGCCCTCGGGCTTGCACCGGCCCGACCCGTTGCCGCCGTCGATACCACTGCGGCGGGCGACACCTTCGTCGGGGCGCTCGTGGCGCGCCTCGCTGTGGACTTTGTACGTGGCAGCGCTGTGACCGCCGACGCCATGATCGAAGCCGTGCGTTTCGCCACGGTCGCCTCCTCGGTGTCGGTGACCCGGGCCGGGGCGACCAGCTCGATGCCCACGCTCGATGAGGTTGAAACGATCCTCGTCTAGCGGCTGGACGCTGCTGGGTGCGCCGTATCCGAACGGTGTCGACGCCGAGCCGCGCAGCGGTCAGCGCCGGCCGCGCAGTATCCGAACGGTGACGACGCCGAGCAAACCGGCGGTCACTGTGCCCAGCAGGATCAGCGCGAGAGTCCAGAATTCAAAGGGCTGCACGTTGTCGGCGGCGCTGAGCTCATCCGTCAACGCGGAGGAATCGTCGGTGGGAGTGATACTCGGAGCGGTTTCGACAGCATCCGTTTCTGACGCAGCCGTCTCGGCCGCGAGGGCCGCGGTCGCTGCGTCGGCCCGGGCCTGCGAGGCGGCGCTCAGCTCAAACGCCACCCCCGGTGCCGCCGGGTGGGACTCGACAGCAGGTGCGCCCGCTGCCGCCGGTTCCTGCGGGGCCGTCTCCGGCACGTCCACCTCAGGGATGACCGGCACCACAACGTTCAGGGTGCGCACCTCCGAGTACGCCGCTGCGCCGTAGGGGTCTTCGGAGTAGGCGAACCAGCCGTGCGTGCCGACGCCGGGGTTCCAGCTCGCCGTGACCGCGGTGCCGCTCGCCACGGCAGCGAAGGCGGCAATGTCGTTGGTCGTGAGGATGTCCACGGTGAAGGCATCCGTCGCGAGGGTTTTCTGCATCGACTTCATGCCGAACGCCGCGTATGGAACGGTGAATTCCTGGTGTTCCAGGTCGAGGGTCGGGTCGTCGGAGTCATAGGCGTCGAGGTAGGGCGAGTAGGTGCGCACACTCATCTGTTCGGTGGCATTGTCGAAGTGCAGCAGTCGCAGGAAGGATTGGCCGCCCTCGGGCAGACCCTGGTAGTCGAACAGCATCTGGTAGACCGAGCGGTCGGGGGTGCCGTCGTTGTTGTCGTCGAACTCATCGATGCGGGTGAACGCGTCGTGATAGTGGCCGGAGAAGACCATGGCCACATTGGGGTTGGTCGCGACGACCTCGTCGTGGATCCGCTGCGGCACCGCACCGAGCCCACCCGTGGTGAGCATGTATTCGTGCAGGTTGAGGACGGCCGTGCGCTCGGGATATTGGGCGAGCACCTCGTTGAGCCAGACGATGCCTTCGTCGCTCGGCGCCCAGCCGAGGTAGAGCATGATGAAGTCGATTCCGCCGGCCGTCACGAGATCATAGTGGCCGCGGTTGTCCTGGAAGCTGGCGCCGAACCAGGGGTTGCTGTCATAGCGGTCGGCACCGAAATTGGCACTGAACGCTGTGTAGTCGGCGTCTTTGTGACCGACGTCGTGGTTGCCGGCCAGCACGCCGTAGGGCAGTTGGGCGTCATCGAGCATGCTGTAGGCCTCGTTGGCGTTGGTCCACTGGTGCGCATCCTCCGAGTTGTCGACGATGTCACCGGTGTGGAACAGATACTGCAGGTTCACGGTCGAGCGCTGCGCGAGCAGGTAATCGTGGATATCGAGCTGACGCTGGTAGTAGGTGTCGTTGTAGTACTGGGTGTCGGTTTCGACGGCGAGCGTGAAGTCATAATCCGAGCGCGGGGTGTCGTTCACGTTGTTGACCGGCAGCGTGCTCGCCCGGTCGGAGAGGTCGGCTCCGGCGAAACCTTCGGAGTGTTGGATCAGCACGGTGATGACCTGGTTTGCCACGTGATCGGCCTCGGGCACCATGGCATCGAGGGTGAAGGCGGTGGCGCCCTCACCGATGGTTACGTGCCGGTCGAATTCCTCCCAGACTCCCGTCGTCACGTTCTGCACGTAGAGCAGCACCTTGGCGTCGGCGTTCGCGGTGCCGTCCCAGCGCACCCGCGCGGTGAAATCGGTGCCGGCCGCCGCCGGCACATCGACCTCAAACAGTTGGTACGGAAACTCAGCGTCGGAGACGATCGGCTCGGTGGTGCCGTCCAGCCGGGCCATTGCGGTGACCTGGTCACCGGTCAGAAGCGTCTTGGTGGCGCGATCGGCGCCGTCGGCCACCGCAGTGGTGCCGGAGTAGCCCCGCACGGTGCTGTCGGCAGCGGATACGGCGAATCCCCTCCGGAATGTGACGTCCAGCTGGTCACCGGTCGGGTCGGTCGCGCGCGCGCTGAGGTCGAGCGGGCCCTCGTCGAGCACCGCGCCGTCGAGCGGGGTGATCAGCTCGTTGCCGGGCTCCTCGACCGGAGTGGAGAACACGGTGCGGAGCTCCCCGACGTTGCCGATGCGATCCTGTGCGGTCAGCAACAGGGTGTGCTCGCCGTCAGTGAGCTTGATCGACGAGGTCGCATAGGGCAGTTCGATCACGCGACCGTCGAGGGTCGCGACGAACGTGTCGAAGCCGGCACCGGCATCCGTCGCCGCACCGTCGATCATGAATTCGCCCTGGTAGAGCTGGCCGGCAACGGCCGTTGTTGTCACGACCGGAGCAGTGTTGTCGACGTTCACAGTGCGGGTCACCGTGTCAACGCCATTGCTCGCGAGCACCGTGTGCGATCCGTCGGAGACCGCCGTGGTGTCCCATGCATGAGCGACGGCCATGTAGGCGTCACTGGGAATCGTGAAGCTCGCATCGTAGAAGTCAAGCTTGCCCGAGCTGTCGCCCATGCTGAGCGCGACCGCGGGATCGCTGTAGCCGTCGGGCTGGAGGCTGCGACCGTCGGGCAAGACGAGGCGGAGGTTACGAATTTGAAAGTCGTCGTTGTTTTCGTTCGGGTTGATCTCGGGAGCCACCTTGGAGCCGGCCCAGACGCTGACGACGAGGTGGTCGTCCTTCGTTACATAGCTCAGAGGCACCGGCGTTGCGATGGTCTCCCAGCCTTCCGGGATGTTGTCGTCGAAAATGGCCAGAACCTCGGTGCCGACCAGCACGCCGTTCTGGAAGAAGGTATTCACGGCAGTGGCCTCGAAAACGAACTGGGGGGCGAACTCCAACTCGGGATTCGTGGCGACGATCTGACCGTCGATGGCGAGAGACGTCGGGTCGGCGCCGCTGTCGCCGGCGGCCGACAGCACGGTGCTGCCGGACACGAATTGGCCGTCCGTGACGTTGAGCCGCACCGGGGAGTTGTCGACTCCGGTGAGGTCGGCCCGCACGACGGAGGTGCTCGCCTCGGTGCTGCCATCCCCGGCGGTGAAGTAGTACTCGTACCAGCGTTTACCGGTGAGGTCGACGCGCTGCAGGTCGTACTGATAGCCGTCGGCACCGTCCGTCGACAGGTTGATCGTCGTGAAATCGGTGTCGATATTGCTCGCAAGGTGCAACTCGACGGTGCGCGCCTGCACGTCGTCGGTAACAGTCGCGGCAAGAGCGAAGTTCTGCGCCGGATCGATGTCGCCGAGGGTGTGATTCGTTATCACCGGGCGGGTTGTGTCAGTGGCGACGACCTTGAGGTCGCTCGCGACCTGGGCGGAGAAGACAGCGCCGGGGGTGGCCGCGACGTGGCCGAGGTTGAGCTGACGGCCGGGCACGGTACTGTCATTGCCGAACTGAATGCCGATGTTCGGGTTGACATCATCGACGCCGTTGAGGTTGTAGTAGGCGGTGTTGACGCTGAATCCGGTGTTGGTCAGGATCTCCAGACCGCGAGCAGACCCGTTGGCCATCCCGCCGGCAAAGACCTCGATCAGGTCGGTGCCGAGGGTGAGGTTCGACCCGAAGTTAGCGTTGAATTCGGTGGCGCCGAGGCTGTCGTTCTGGCCGTTCTTGATCCAGAACACGAGGGTGCTGCCGGGGTCGATCACGACGTCTGCCGGAGTGCTCGGCCAGCGCACCGTAGAACTGCTCGTGAGGTCCGCGAGCGGGTAGAGGTAGTTGAGCGTGTAGTCGCCGAAGTCGATCGGGTTGGCGGTGCTGTTGTACACCTCGATGAACTCGTAACCGTCGGCGGACCCGACGTTGCTGGTGTCCGGCGTGACCTCGGTGATCTGCAGCGGAGCAGTGTCGGCATTGGTGGGCTCGGCCGGTTCCGCGGTGGGCGTCGGGGTGGGCGTCAGCGGCGCATCCGGGGCCGGATCGCCGGGAGTTGGAACTCCTCGGGGCTGCACGAGCTCCTGCGAGAGCGACACGCTCATGGCCGGAGCGCCGAAGTGGGCGCTCTCATCACCGGAGACCGTGTCGGCGGGGTAGTAGGCCCAACCGATCGATGCCGAGTCTGCGTCGACAATGCGGATACCGCGGCCGCCGCCATTGGCCATGCCTGCCTGACCGGTCACCCGGACCACCGGGTACGCAACGCTGGAACC
>Ga0307486_1003230_pt1 | contig 10717 bp, 9 predicted proteins | sample CBIW02metaG_FD_203663 | JGI IMG/M metagenome (GOLD analysis project Ga0307486, IMG submission 203663) | Sea-ice brine microbial communities from Beaufort Sea near Barrow, Alaska, United States - CBIW 0.2 | ecosystem: Environmental > Aquatic > Marine > Coastal | place: USA: Alaska | collected... | reverse complement strand
TCAGAGAACGCCGAGACGCGGAGTCTGGTTGCTCTCAATCCCCACCCAGCACACATTGGGCGAGGTGGCTACAATTGGCCAGCAGCATACCCCCCTGGGTATGATTGGTTAATGAGCATCACCTCCTTTAACCGCCCCCGTCGCATCCTCGTTATCGGCGGAGTCGCCGCCGGAATGTCCTTCGCCACGCGCATGCGCCGCCGCGACGAACACGCCGAGATCATTATTTTCGAACGCAGTGGTTACGTTTCGTTCGCCAACTGTGGCCTCGCGTACTACCTCGGCGGTGTAATCACCGACCGCGACGAACTTCTCCTCCAAACCCCGAAGAGCCTCGGCAGCCGCTTCGGACTCGACGTGCGCGTCAATCACGAAGTCACCACCATCAACCCGGCTGGGCACACCATCACGGTGCGCAACGACGTCGACAACACCACGAGCACCGAACACTTCGACGAGCTTGTGATTGCAACAGGCGCGAGCGCCACGGTTCCGGCAATTCCCGGCATCGAGCGGATGCTCGTTCTCCGCAACATCGAAGACGTCGACGCCCTCCACGCCTCCCTCACCGCCCTCGACTCCACAACAGCAAACGTTGTCGTTCTTGGAGCCGGCTACATCGGCATTGAGACGGCCGAGAACCTCGTCAAGCGCGGCCTCAACGTCACCCTCGTGCAGCGCGGAGCCCACGTGCTCGGAGCCTTCGACGCAGAAATGATCACCCCCGTCGAAGCGCACCTGCGTGAGAAAGGAGTTGACCTTCGCCTCGGTACGGAGGCAGTCGCGGTTCGCGAGAGTACCGTCCAACTCAGTGATGGCTCCAGCGTCGCGGCAGGCGTTGTCGTCGCAGCAGTCGGGGTGCGACCAGACAACGCACTCGCGGTTCACGCAGGTCTCACCACCGGCGCTGGCGGCGGAATCTGCGTCACTGCTGGCTACCAGACCAGCGCACCCAACGTGTATGCCATTGGCGACGTTGCGCAGAAGGTCAGTGCTATCAACGGAGAGCACGAACTTGTTGCGCTCGCAGGCCCAGCGAACCGTGACGGACGCTACCTCGCCGACACCCTCGCCGGTGACAACGCGCACTCCAAGCCCACTCTGGGCACCGCCATCGTTGGCGTCTTCGACCTCACCGCAGCCAGGCTCGGCGCCAGCGAGAGCACGCTGAGGGCTGCCGGTCGCAACATCCGCGTCATCCACACGCACCCGGTGTCGCACGCGGGTTACTACCCCGGCGCCCAGTCGCTCTCACTTAAGCTCATCGTTGATGCTGACACCGACCTGATTCTCGGCGCGCAGGCTGTCGGCCGCGATGGTGTCGATAAGCGGATGGATGTTCTCGCCACCGCCGCCAGCGCTGGCCTCACCGCCAGCTCCCTCGCCGACCTCGAACTCTCCTATGCGCCGCAATACGGTTCGGCGAAGGACCCCATCAACCACCTCGGTTACGTCGCCAAGAACTTGCGAGACGGTCTCAGCGCCTCCATCCAGTGGCACGAGATCGACGCAGAACTGGCGGCAGGTAGCCTGCTGGTGGATGTTCGTACTGCCGCCGAATTCGAGAGCGGCGCCATCCCGCACGCCGTCAACATTCCGCTCGACGATCTGCGCACCCGTCTCGACGAACTCGGCGACCGCCGCGTGATCGTGCACTGCAAAGTTGGACAGCGCGGCCACACTGCCGTGCGCATCCTCGCCCAACACGGATTCGACGCCACCAACCTTGACGGCGGATATCGCACCTGGGCTGCGGCGACCGCATAGTCGCCAATGCTCAACCACCCGGCCCCCGGAACCACGTGCCCCACAAAGGAAAATATATGAACACGATCGACACCAAAGCCCTTTCCGAACTCACCAATCCCGTCGTCATTGACGTGCGCGAACCCTTCGAATACGTCGCGGGGCATGCGCCGACCGCAAATAGTATTCCTCTCGGAGAACTCGTTGCTCGGGTTGAAGAACTCGACCGCGACAGCACCGTGTACGTGATCTGCGAAAGCGGCCGACGCAGTGCTCAAGCAGTCGAGTGGCTGGACACTCAAGGTTTTGACGCTGTCAACGTTGACGGCGGAACTTCGGCATGGCGCGACGCAGGCCTGCCCGTCAAGAAAGAGAGCTAAACATGTCCTCAGATGTAGCCACCGTCCCTACTGGGCACGATCCCGAAGCGATGCGCAAGGTCATGAACCGGCTCAAGCGTGCTGAAGGCCAGCTGCGTGCCCTCACCGAATCGATGGGCGCAGACTCGAACTGCAAAGATGTCGTAACGCAGCTCGCCGCCGTGAGCAAGGCACTCGATCGTGCCGGCTACATGATCATCGCGAACGCGCTGCAATCCTGCGCGACCGACGATGGCGATGGATCCGGAAGCCACGACGGAATGTCGACCGATGACATCCAGAAACTGTTTCTGACGCTTGCATAGCAGTGTCAGTCGCCCCGCCTACTGTTGACGCATGGCCCGAGCTGTAAGTAATTTTCGCTGCACTGAGTGCGGCTGGTCGAGCATCAAATGGGTCGGCCGCTGCGGGGAATGCCAACAGTGGGGCACCGTGACTGATGCGGGCCACACCACTGGCATCACCAAACGTGTCGCCACCATTGCGGTAGCAGACGCCAGCGCCGCCCGACCAATCACTGAAATCGGCGCTGAATCTGTCGCCCACTGGCCAAGCGGAATCAACGAATTCGATCGTGTGCTCGGCGGCGGCGTCGTACCCGGCGCTGCCATCTTGTTGAGCGGCGAACCCGGCGTCGGCAAATCGACACTGTTGCTCGAGGTCGCCTCGCGTGCTGCGGCATCCGGTCAGCGTGTTCTCTATGTCACCGCGGAAGAATCGGTCAGCCAAGTGCGGTTGCGTGCCGAACGCACCAACGCGCTGCACCCCTCGCTTTTCCTCGCTGCCGAAACCGATCTCGGCACGATCCTTGGCCAAATCGACCACGTCAAACCTCACCTAGTGATCGTCGACTCCGTGCAAACCGTGGCTTCTGCCGCGACCGAAGGAATCGCCGGCGGCCCGTCACAAGTACGCGAAGTGGCGTCGACCCTCATCCGCGTCAGCAAAGACCGCAACCTTCCTGTGCTTCTCGTCGGGCACGTCACCAAAGACGGCAGCATCGCTGGTCCACGACTGCTCGAACACCTTGTGGATGTCGTGCTTCAGTTCGAAGGAGACCGCCAGACTGCGCTGCGCTTCGTGCGCGCGCACAAGAACCGTTTCGGTTCCACAGAAGAAGTCGGCTGCTTTGAGATGACCGGTGATGGCATCGCGGAAGTTTCCGACCCGAGCGGGCTGTTCCTCTCGCACGCACGCCAACCCGTCAGTGGAACCTGCGTCACAATCGCCCTTGAGGGCCGACGTGCTCTGCCGGTCGAAGTGCAAGCGCTCATCGTCAAGTCGCAGGCGCCACAACCGCGTCGCGTCGTCAACGGCGTTGACGCATCACGAGTTGCCATGCTCTTGGCAGTCCTCGAGCGGCGGGCGGGAATTCCGCTGTCAGGGTTCGACGTTTACGTTTCGACCGTTGGAGGCATCCGCGTCACCGAGCCAGGTGCAGACCTCGCGATAGCGCTCGCCATTGCTAGCGCTTACAAAGACAAGGCCTTCGCCCCAACAATGGCGGTTCTCGGCGAGATCAGTCTTGCGGGCGAAATTCGGCCAGCATCGTCAGCGAAACAACGCCGTGCTGAAGCAGCCAGACTCGGATTTGGCGCCATCATCGACTCCGACGCATCTCACGTTCGCGAAGCGCTCCGCCTCGCCTTCGCTGGCGCAACCCAAGAAAGAGTCGCGATTCCCGAGTTCTAATCCGCAACATCCACGCCGAACAACGAAACGGCGGCCCGCCTAGTGACGAGCCGCCGTTGCGACGAAGTGTTAGCTGAGAAGATCAGCCGTTAGCTGAAGAGGGTCCAGAGGCCCCAGTCTTCTACACGCCAGCTGATCCAACCGTTCTGGCGCTGCAAGCTCACCAAGATCGAGTCCCGCTGACCGTTGGCAGGTTTGACTGCACGACACGTGAAGGTTTCACCGATGAGTACCGGTGGAGTTGACGGGCAATCAAGCTCAATGGTTGCGCCCAGAGTTGCTGCCTGCGCCTGAACCGACTGCTCGATCTGGGTGCTGAACGTCTGCGGAATCAATGAGATGAGCAAACCAGGCAACACAAGCATCCCGATCACAAGCGAAACAACAGCTCCCGACCAGGTTGCGATCGGCGCGATGCCCTTACCGGTCTCACGCATTGTGCGGATGCCGCGAACCACCAGATACACCGGTGACGTAAGGAATGCCCACGCTGCACTTGCGGGACGACTGTGACCCCACACCTGCAGGAGCAGGTTGTCGTAGGCGGCGAGCCCGAGAACCACAAGGTATGGTGCGATCCACACCACGAGCAGCAGCGGCAAGTTGCCACCGAGTCCCACGACTGCGATCAAGAACATGCTCGTAAGCAACTGCGCGAGCGGAAGCACTGCAATCAACCACACTGCGGCGTTGTATGTACGATGCTGACGGATCTCGCGCTCTGGCGCCTCTTCTTCTTCGGCGTATGAACTCAGTGTGGATGCACCAGGCATCGAGTTTGCGTGAGCGGTCGCTGACTTGGGGAGGAGCTGAGGCTCGTCGGCCTCTTTTGTCGTCTCATCGAGCGGCGGCTCAAGTTCGCGCAGCGTCATCGCTAGCAGCGGCTGAGCGCTCAACTCGTCGTGAACTGGCGCCGTCTCCGGCTCTGGTTCGCTGCGAGTCTCGGTGACTAGAAAGTCACTGGAATCGTTGCGTTCGCGGTCGCGCTGCTCCCGACGTGACGGAAGGTCGAACTCGTCGTCTTCGTCATCGTCAGCGAACGCGAGCTTCGTCGCTGGCTGCACGACGATAGGGGCCCGAGCGTCTGAGGTGTGTTCTGTCCAAGCTTGGGCATCCCACCAACGCAACTGGGGCAAGCCCAGAGGGTCTGGGTACCATCCCGCTGGCACACCGAAACTGTTGTCTTCCACGTTGAATAGAGTAACTGTCACACACGGGGGATAGAAAGCCCTGTTTAGGGGTAAGTTTTTCTGAAGACGTCAGATGTAACCCGAATGAGTGCCGAAATGGGCCCGAAATGGTCTATTTCGTCGCCGTTGTCCCCTGAACTGGGACGCCGTGCCTGCATGACGAACAACACGTTACGACACTGTTGCGGGGCACGCGATGCCAATCTAGGAGAGTTTCAGCGCATCCAGAATGTCATCGGGCGAGGCCTGCATGGTGTGCGGACCGGCAACATCGAACCAGACAGACTCGAGGACCCCGCGATTTGTCTCGAGAAAACCACGTAAATCGTCCGGCCCATAGGCGACCACTTGATGATCGGTCTCCTCCGGGAGCATCGCTACATAGGTATCGACTGATGAGAACAGCAAAAGCATGTACTTGTCGGCTTCCCCGCGTCGGAACACACGTACCTGCGGTTCGCCACCATCGCCATCGCCGAGCATCGGCACGATGACGCGATCATTGCGAATGGCTAAAGCGACAGCGACCGGGTCGCCCGTCTCAAGCGCCTGAGCAAGCACGGGCGAACTGAATTCGACGCTCTGCGCCGATGAGGAAGAAGAATCCATGACCAATCCTGGCTAGTTCAACAAGAACTGCTTGGTGCTTTCTGAGCCGATGTCGCCGACAGAAACGTCGAGATGGTAGCTCGCGCCGTCTGCGGTAACTACGGGACGATCCGACTCACACGTGTCAGACGCTGAGCGGGTTCGATCCCATTCAATAGAACTTGATTGCACTGGCACACCCGGCTCAAGCACAACTGATCGCGCCTCTCCAGCCGTCTGGCAATGCTTCGAATTCCAAATCTCGTCACTACCGCTAGTGATCACAAATTCTTGGATGTCGCTGCCCGCATCCACAACGCACGACTCCGTCATGGTGCTCTTGAGTGAAAACGACAGCTGAGGGTTTTCGCCCGGACCGTAGCTGGTCGCATCCGTCTTCGCCTCAAGCGTGAGTTTGGACGGGTCGCAAATAACTGAACCGCTTGCATCAGTAGCCGGCGGGGTGTTCGACTCTTCGGCGGCAGTCTCCGCTGGCGACGATGCGTCAGGGTCAGACGAAGCCTTGGGGCCGAACACAATCAGCAGAATGATCGCAAGCACGGCGAGCAGTCCTAGCCCAACGATCAAGCGCCGGCGCCAATAGACGTTGCTTGATTGCGGGCCGACCGGATTCCGAAACGTCGACATACCGTAAGGCTAAACGTCTACCGCCACTAAAGGCGCTTCAGCATGCGCGTGTTGCCGAGGGTATTGGGTTTCACCCGGGAAAGATCAAGAAATTCGGCGATACCCTCATCGGGAGATAGCGACAGTTGGGCAAACACTGCCGGATCAACGAGGTCTTCGCTCACAGTCTCGAAGCCGTGACTAGTAAAGAAGTCAGTCTCAAAAGTAAGGCAAAACAGTCGCTCTAGGCCGAGCGTGCTGGCGTCGCGTTCGATCTGGTTGAGCAGTGCGTGGCCGACACCGCGACCAAGCCACTCGGATGCGACAGCAAGGGTTCGCACCTCAGCAAGGTCGTGCCACATGACGTGGAGAGCACCGCATCCGACGACCGTGCCGTCTGGCAGCACTGCGACACGAAACTCCTGCACCGCTTCGTAAAACACCACAAGATCTTTACCGAGCAGGATGCGCTCGTTGACGAGAGGCTCAACGAGGCCCTGGATGGCCCGCACGTCGGCCGTAATCGCCGGACGAATACTGAATGTGGTCACGCGCTAACGCTACCGCTGGGCGGCGTTTAACGACGAAATGACCGGGCGCACCTTTCGGTGCGGCCGGTCATTCATCGGTAGGGTGAGGTTTAGGCCTCAACCTCGGCTGGTTCTTTTTCGGGCAGCCCAGGCTGGCGAGTGGTCGTGAACACGAACTCGTTGTTCACGAAGTCGACGTTCACGTGGTCGCCGGCGTTGAGCTCGCCGTGAAGGATCTTCTCACTCAGGGCGTCTTCAACTTCGTGCTGCACTGCGCGGCGGAGCGGTCGCGCACCGAGAGTGGGGTCGAACCCGATCTCGATAAGTCGCTCCTTGGCGGGAACAGTGAGCTCGACGGTGAGGTCGCGATCCATCATGCGCTCGGAGAGTCGCTTGATGAAGAGGTCGACGATCTGCAACAGTTCTGGCTTGCTGAGCTGCGGGAACACGATGGTCTCATCAACACGGTTGAGGAACTCAGGCTTAAAGTGCTTCTTGAGCTCTTCAACAACCTTGCCGCGCATGCGGTCGTAGCTTGTTGCCGAGTCACCCTCCACCTGGAAGCCCATCGGGCCAGCGGTGATGTCCTTGGTACCAAGGTTGGTGGTCATGATGATGACGGTGTTCTTGAAGTCGATCACGCGACCCTGACCGTCGGTCAAGCGACCCTCTTCGAGGATCTGCAGGAGCGAGTTGAAGATGTCGGGGTGAGCCTTCTCGATCTCATCGAACAGCACAACACTGAATGGCTTGCGGCGCACCTTCTCGGTGAGCTGGCCACCCTCTTCGAATCCTACGAATCCGGGAGGGGCACCAAACAGGCGCGAAACGGTGTGCTTCTCGCCGTACTCACTCATGTCGAGCGAGATCATGGCCGACTCATCGTCGAACAGGAACTCGGCAAGGGCCTTAGCAAGTTCGGTCTTACCGACACCGGTCGGACCGGCGAAGATGAACGAACCACTGGGACGGTTGGGGTCCTTGAGGCCAGCGCGGGTGCGGCGAATGGTCTTGGAGAGAACCGAGATGGCTTCCTCTTGACCAATGACGCGCATGTGGAGTGCCTTCTCCATGAAGATGAGTCGGCTCGACTCTTCTTCAGTGAGCTTGAAGACGGGGATGCCGGTTGCTGCTGCCAGAACTTCGGCAATCAGACCTTCATCCACAATTCCACTTGCGCCGACGTCGCCGGACTTCCACTGCTTCTCAAGGCGAAGACGCTCGCCGAGGAGCTTCTTCTCTTCGTCGCGAAGGCTTGCAGCCTTCTCGAAGTCTTGGTCTTCGATTGCCCCCTCTTTTTGGCCACGGACTTCGGCGATCTTGTCGTCGAATTCACGCAACTCAGGGGGTGCCGAAAGGATGGAGAGACGCAAACGTGCGCCCGCTTCATCCAAAAGGTCGATTGCCTTGTCTGGCAGGAACCGGTCAGAAACATAACGGTCGGCAAGGTTTGCTGCAGCAACAATGGCGCCGTCGGTGATGGACACCTTGTGGAAGGACTCGTAGCGGTCGCGGAGCCCCTTCAGGATGTTGATGGTGTGCGGAAGGTTAGGTTCGTGAACCTGAACCGACTGGAAGCGACGCTCAAGCGCGGCATCCTTCTCGAAATGCTTGCGGTACTCGTCGAGAGTCGTTGCACCGATCGTCTGGAGCTCACCACGAGCAAGCAGCGGCTTGAGGATGGAGGCAGCGTCGATTGCGCCCTCAGCGGCACCGGCACCAACGAGGGTGTGGATTTCGTCAATGAAGACGATGATGTCGCCACGAGTGCGGATCTCCTTGGTGACCTTCTTGAGGCGCTCTTCGAAGTCACCGCGGTAACGGCTGCCAGCGATGAGCGATCCGAGGTCAAGCGAGTAGAGCTGCTTGTCCTTGAGGGTCTCAGGTACGTCGCCGTGCACGATGGCGATTGCGAGTCCTTCGACAACGGCAGTCTTTCCGACGCCGGGCTCACCGATCAGCACAGGGTTGTTCTTGCTGCGGCGGGAGAGGATCTGCATGACGCGTTCCATCTCCTTCTCGCGGCCGATTACGGGGTCAAGCTTGCCGTCGCGGGCCGCCTGAGTGAGGTTGCGGCCGAACTGGTCAAGAACCTGCGAGCCCTTATCCGGGGTTGCATCGTTGCCGCCAACAGCAACTGCTTCTTTGCCCTGGAAGCTTCCGAGCAGCTGGATGACCTGCTGGCGTACCTTGTTGAGGTCTGCGCCGAGCTTGACGAGAACCTGAGCGGCAACGCCCTCACCTTCGCGGATGAGGCCCAACAGGATGTGCTCGGTGCCGATGTAGTTGTGGCCGAGTTGCAGCGCTTCGCGCAGGCTCAGCTCAAGCACCTTCTTGGCGCGGGGGGTGAAGGGGATGTGGCCGGTCGGCTGCTGCTGACCCTGACCAATAATGTCTTGCACTTGCTCGCGGACAGAGTCGAGTGAAATATCCAGCGACTCGAGTGCCTTAGCGGCAACTCCCTCGCCCTCATGAATGAGGCCAAGCAAAATGTGCTCTGTGCCGATGTAGTTGTGGTTGAGCATCTTGGCCTCTTCTTGGGCCAAAACGACTACACGACGGGCGCGGTCGGTAAATCTCTCAAACATCTCTTCACTCCTTAGATACCGCTACGAATTCGGTACCGATGTATAGAGACTAACGAGAGAAATCATGAAATAGTCCGCTGTTCGCCGTAGGCGTGACGGTCTTGGGCTAGCGCTCAGGGATGGCGGGTGCCGAGGCCTGCACCGCCAAGCATCAAGCGGGCACCCGCATTGCCTGGTCGAACAGTCGCGTGCGGGATTCCCGCTTATCGCGGCGTCATTTTTGTGGCACGCTAGCTCTCACCGAGGTGAGGAGCGGCCGTGAGCAACCCTGAAGAGAACCCCTCCGAGGTGCTGTGCGAAACGAGCCCTGGCACGGGAGTGCAATTGCTGGAGCCCCGCAAGGTTCCGCTTGGAGGGCCACGGGCAATGAACGTACGGCGCACCCTCCCACAGCGGTCACGATCGCTGATCGGTGGCTGGTGCTTTGTCGACCACTATGGGCCAGCTTCGACTCGGATGCTCGTTCCACCGCATCCGCATACTGGCCTGCAGACCGTCAGTTGGCTTTTCGCCGGGGACATCGAGCACCGCGATAGCGTCGGCAGTCTCGCCGCCGTGCGGCCGGGCGAGCTGAACCTTATGACGGCCGGGAACGGCATTTCGCATTCCGAGGCCTCCCCCTCAACCCCGACTGTGCTGCACGGCGCCCAATTGTGGGTGGCGCTACCGGATGCCCACCGGCATACGGCACCGGCTTTCGAGACCTTCGTTCCGACCCCCTTCTCGCGCCAAGGTGCCACGATCAGTGTGTTCATCGGCGAACTCGGGGGTGCGTCATCACCGGCCCGAGTTTTCTCGCCGCTGCTCGGTGCCCAACTCGATATCCCTGCCGGCCGGACTCTCTCGCTATCGATCAATTCCGACTTCGAGCACGGCGTGCTCGTGGATGCCGGCGAGGTCGCCGTTGCCAACGTCGCAACCCCCACCAACCACCTTGCCTACCTCGCCCCCGGGTTCACCGAACTCGTGATTACGGCGACGACGGATGCGCGGCTGCTGCTGCTCGGCGGCGAACCTCTCGGCGAATCAATCATCATGTGGTGGAACTTCATTGGGCGCAGTCACGACGAGATCGTTGACTTCCGCGCGCAATGGCAGCGGGACGTGATTGCGGGCGGCAACCCCGAGGGCCGTTTCGGCACCGTGGCCGACTATGACGGGCATCCGCTGCCTGCACCAGAACTGCCGACAGTTCGGCTTAAGCCGCGCGATTAGCGCCAGACGCTAAGAGTGCGGTGGCGCGTCGATTCGAGCGGCGGCCTTGGCGCGCTCTTGAGCCTCGATCTTGGCGTAACTGTTGCGCTCTGTGCGATCGGAACGCATGATCGCCCGCATCACGAACCAAAAAATCAGCCCGACGGCAAGCGTGGGGATGA
>Ga0307486_1003228_pt1 | contig 10720 bp, 7 predicted proteins | sample CBIW02metaG_FD_203663 | JGI IMG/M metagenome (GOLD analysis project Ga0307486, IMG submission 203663) | Sea-ice brine microbial communities from Beaufort Sea near Barrow, Alaska, United States - CBIW 0.2 | ecosystem: Environmental > Aquatic > Marine > Coastal | place: USA: Alaska | collected... | reverse complement strand
GGGAACAATTCTTGTTGACCAGGCATAAGCGAAGTGTACATCCCTGATATAGTTTGAACATAGAGGTCAGGTTCCTTTTTGTCAAATAAACGAGCAGAATCACATTATCGACGGGAAAATTTCCAAAAATTAATCGATTTTAATGAGTATTCCGGGAGTTACATACAAAACTCGGCCTTTTGAATATTTAAGCGGTTAATATATTTTTATTGCTGATTAAAACCTGTACAAGGTCAGGGTCATAAAAATAAATAGCTGTACAAAAACCAGGAGCAAAAACCAGAATTTCAGGATTTCCTTTTTACTTTTTTCATGAAGGCCATTTACTTTCGTTTTATTGGTCCGCGATTTAATTTTTTGGTTATACACCTTAAAACTGACATTTTTTATTACATCACGCCCTGCATTGGTAAGCACCCACAAGTCGTTATTTTGTTCAATAAAATCGGAAATTTTAAGATTGTTTAATATCTCCTCCTTCCAGGGTTCATAATACCGGTTTTTTGGGATTCCTTTACTGTCCCTGATTTCATAGAGGATATTGTCCATCTTATGATAAGAAGCTGAAAATAATGAAGTTGATAGAGCTGTAGACATAGATTTAGGTTAAGGCTAAAAATATAAATATCCCACCACTATGGTGAGATTGAAATTTAACAAAATTTTTGGTATTGTCCTTATTTCTGAAGCATTATTTTTAAGGGATATTCTTAATTGTCTTTTTTATCAATATTTGCCCTTTCATAGCTTAATAATTTAAATTAAAATACGGTTTACAAAAAAAGTGAAGAGTGAGGGGTGGAGAGTTTTATGGTTTGGAGTTTAAATAGCATCCAAAAATGGACTTTCCCGGACCCATGCTGTAGCCATCATGAAAAAAAGGCAGCTACATTATATGTAACTACCTTTTTTTCATGATGGCGGGAACTGCCCCGAAGCCCCGAAGTATCGGGAGGGAACCAGTGACCTTATAAAACAAAAAAACCACCTCGAAAAAGGTGGTTTTAACTAGTGGCGGGAACTGGACTCGAACCAGCGACCTTCGGGTTATGAGTGTTTTACCATATCGTATCAATATTACACAAATACCATTAAACACTGTATTATCAGTACATTCTAATATTCATTGATATCAAATAATACCAAACAAAATCAACAAATGTTGTACCTATGTTGTACCTAAATTCGTTATCTTTATAATTCTAATGATTTATGGTGGCGACAGTTAAAGCAGTCTTACGTAAAAGAAAAAATCCTGAAGGACACTATCCTATAGCAATCAGGATTACTAAAGATCGGATAAGTTCATATATGGGCACTGGTCAGTATATTGATGAAAAATATTGGGATAAAAAAAATAGAGTTGTAAGGAAATCACATCCGAACGCAAGTATCATCAATAATCATATTTTTATAAAAATTACGGAAGCTAACGCTAAAGTACTTGAAGCGGAGACCACAGCTGATTACCAAACTGTTGCTGCAATAAGGAAAAAAATCACAGGCAACAAAAAAATTGACTTTTTTGTGGTAGCTGAAATGCATTTAAAAAATTTGAAAGGCAGGGATAGACATCATCAATATGATACCGAAATTGGACGTCTTACCAAGTTTAAGAAGTTTCTTAATAAGAAGCAATTATACTTCAATGAACTTAATGTTCCTCTTCTGAAAAAATTCGAATCATATTTACTTCACGACAAAAAACGTTCACCAAGAACTGTTGTGAACTACCTTATTCTTATAAGGACAATTTATAATTTGGCCATAGCCGAATCCATTGTAGATAGAGGTAGATACCCCTTTGGTAAAGGTAAAATTCAAATCAGAATTCCTGAAACACAAAAAATAGGTCTTAACAAACTTGAAATACAAAAACTAGAATCCTCAAGCAATCTTACCGATGCTCAACAAAGAGCTGTACACATCTGGCTAATAAGCTTTTATTTCGCCGGAATAAGAGTAGGTGATCTTTTGAAGTTAAAATGGTCCGATTTCAATGATGGAAGACTGTTGTACCGTATGAATAAGAATAGTAAAATCGTTTCATTAAAAATTCCAGACAAAGCAAAAGTAGTAATTGAGGAGTATCAAAATGAAAAATCAAGTAATGACGGTTTGATCTTCCCCTATTTAAATAATGATGATTTAAATGATTCTGAACAAATATCTATAAGAACCCAAACTATAAACCGAAATTTAAACAGGCACTTGAAAAAAGTAGCTACTAAACTGGAAATAAATAAGAATATGAGCATGCACATCGCCAGGCACAGTTTTGGGAATATATCAAGAGATAAAATTCCTATTCAGATGCTTCAGAAGCTATATCGTCATTCCTCTGTAACTACTACCATACGATATCAAGCAAATTTTATTCATCAAGATGCTGATGATGCATTAGATAAAGTGATTAACTTTTAATTAATCCCGATTATCCTTTATAGAATGTAATTTACTTCCTTTTCTTTTTTCAACCTAGAAAAAATGTGTTAGCATCATCTGTATTTCTTTCCCCTGATCTAAATTACAGATCAACTGATATCTACACGCCCCATATGTCATATTATGGCGCAAGTATGAAACAAGATCTAAACAAGTGGACGAGACTCGAACCAACGCCCGAAACCCTATATAAACTGGCCCCTCCGGAGACCTGTTTTCAACACGCACCGAATTATGCACCTTTAACAAACTTTAACTTTTGATTGATTTGTTTTGGGTTTAAATGAATTCATACATATTGTCATTAATTTAGTAACCAATATATCCTGATAATAAATACAAAGGAGTATTCGTGTTTTGAGTAGGTAAAAATCTCTCAAAATCAAATTCTTTTTACAGTAACCATTTTCAATTGCTAATTATCCTTTAAATAGATTGGTTCCGTGTCCGCACACAAAACTAAAGATATTATTTGATAAATCGATTTGAATTTGATTTTTTTAAGGGTTTTTTTATTATTTCGTGTCCGCACACTAATTCAATTAAAAAATTTATATTTACAGACTAATAAAAACCTGTAAATTGAAAACAATTAAAGATATCGCAAAAGAAGCCAATGTATCTACAGGAACAGTAGACCGGGTGCTTCATAATCGCGGTGGGGTTTCTAAAAAAACTGAAGGAGAAATAAAATTACTCCTAAAAAGGAATAACTTTAAAATTAATATTATTGCTAGGTCACTTGCATTGAAAAAAAATCTTAAGATTGCAACGTTATTGCCCAGTTTTAATGAAGAAAATATTTTTTGGAAGGCTCCTCTAATGGGTATAGGTCTAGCCCAGGAAGAAGTTGAAATATTTGGCGTTAAAGTCCAAAATTTTGGATTCGATCAATTTAAAGTTTCTACTTACTTGAGTCAATTCAAAGAATTGTTAGACTCTAAGCCCGATGGAGTAATAATTGTACCTACATTCCGAAAAGAAACACAGCAAATTGTATTAAAGTTAGAACAACAGAGTATTCCCTACATATTTCTCAATATCGATATTGAAGGATTTAAGAACATTTCCTTTATTGGTCAGGAGTCTTATAAAAGTGGTTTTCTGGCAGGTAAATTAATGCATTTATGTCTACAAGATGAGTGTTCTGTAATGATAATTCAAACCAGATCAAGCATTGATGATAATCATGCCATTTCCAAGAGAATAACCGGGTTTACTGGTTATTTCTCCGATAATAAAATTGCAATAAAGAGCATTATGGTAAATACTTATAACTTAAATGATTCAAATGCATTAAAAGAAAAGCTTGGTTCAATTTTAAAAAAGGATCCTACTATAAGGGGAGTTTTTGTGCCCAACAGTAAAATATCAATTTTTGCGGATTGCATAGAAGATTTAAAAACCCAAAAATTATCTTTAATCGGTTTTGATGGTACCGAACAGAACATAAAGTGTTTAAAAGAGGATAAAGTTTCTTTTTTGATTTCCCAAAAACCATTTAATCAAGGATACAATTCAATAAAACTGATGACCAATTATTTGATAGAAAAAAAGAAACCGCAGGCTAAAATATATTCTCCTTTGGAAATCCTTACAAAGGAAAACGTCTTGTAAAATAAAATCATTCAGAATTAGACTAACCTGGATAAATATACTCCAAATCATTATCATATAATAAGGAGCAATCATTTTTAAATTTTACCTTTCTTTTATAAAGTTCCAAAAGGTGAATATCAGAATCAGTATGCTCAATACGTTATAAATTTAGTTTTATCAGAAGGCCCTTTCAGAACATTGTTGAGTTGATAGTTGACAATTATAATCAAAAAATAATTATTATTATTTTTTGATTATAATTGTTGCCCTTTTTTCTTTCTGAAAATTAGTTTTCTACGACTATGGTCAAAAACAAGAGAAAATATGAAGTACTTTTATTAGTGCTTTCTCATTACCTAAAGCTCATCCTCAATTAGATTTTTTACAATCCACATACCCGACAATACTCCTCAGTACATTCCCCTTTATCTCGTTTTCCCCTATGAGACGCTACATATTACGGGGAAAGCGCTTCGTCGAAAAGGTCTTGGACACAGGTAAAAAAGTTGATCCCCTTCGTTGCGCTAATCCGCGAATCCCGAAAAAAAGTCGGGAGCGGAACCGGTCCACTCCGGGAAACACTTTTTTGCCTGAGTCCGCCGGATCTGAGCTCCTATCACGCTTAGTACTCGCCGGAACCGTTTGGAACTTCACCTTGTCAATTGATTCACCTCCCCTCCTATCCTGCCTATACCATTTTTTGAGAAAGCAAAGCTCCGGAATTTAGAAATTAGCCGGCCTTGTAGTTGACTCTTCCCAAAATTCAGGATTCTCGCCCGGCCTATCCTAATTCTAAATTCCTGGTTAATGGCATATCAAAAAATGGTAACAGCGATGGCTCTATGGGAAGTAAATCAAAACCGACAAGACTTCGTCAGTTCAATTTCTATTTCCTTTTTCAACCCGAAAATCAAAAATAGAAAACGCTCCGGATATAAAAAGTAAATCAGTTCAATGAATGGTCTGGAATAATTTGTTCGTTAGTTTTTTGGTGCCGTATAGCTACCTTTTTTGGAGAGAAAAAATTGACAACTTGACGAAAAGGCGAGAAAATTAAGAAAATACCATAGTTGTAAAGAACACTTCGGAATAGGAAAAACTTCTTATTTTTTACTGAAAAATGTAGTAAAATCAGTAGTTTACATCAACTGTCGCTCCAAAATGGAAACCCTTTCTAAATTTCTATCTTAATCTTCTTCGCCTGCCTTCCCCGGAAGGACTCCCCCCGAAATTACCTATTTTATAAGTAAAACTAAGCATTGCATATCGTTTCAGGATTAAACTTCGGGTGTCCTGAATGTAATCATCACCGATAATCCGACGGGTATCTACATTTTGATCCAGTAAATCGTACACCTTAACTTTTATCGATACATCGTCATTCAGGAATTTGTAACCAAGGCTCATATTCCATAAAATTGAAGTATTGTCAAAACCTGGGGAGACATTTCCGAAATAATTGTAAGAAATATCATTACCGAAAACCACATTTTTTGGCCAGTAGGATGTAACTCCCAAACCTATGCGGTGATTAATAACCTCTTCATCCCTGTCAGGATTAATATCATAACTTGTTTTGGAATACGATAGATCGTAATTTGGGTTGATTTCAAAAAGTTCTTCCATTGCATACGTGAAACCGATGTTTGGACTAATGGCATAACTCTCTGCGTTGTATTTAACAGCATTAATGAAACCAATATTTTTGTTGTAAGAAGTATTTAATCTTATTGAATATCGATATTCCGATATCTCATCTTTTATTTGCTTGTTAAATGATGCCCCAACATTTGCACGCTTAGCACCGTTGACATTAGTATAGGTAGTATTTCGGACCAAATCCTCGTCTATAATTGTGACCGAAACAACGTTATTATCTGTAATACTCATGTTTATCCAACTTGAAAACCCGCTCCTGGTGGCAAAATCAAAATTGCGGTAATCGAAATTTATACTTTGCCTGTAGGATGGCCTTAGTTCAGGATTACCCACTGTTATATGCAAAGGATTGGTGCGGTCCACAACAGGCTGTAACTGTCTAATAGAGGGGATATCAACATCAGTATCATAGCGAATGGAAAGACTTTTGGACCTTTCTATCTCATATCTAACTCGTGCCCTTGCAAAAAGATTGTTATAAGCGTTATCAAAAGAAGTTTCTTCAAGAAAATTTTCATTTTCAAGGCTCGTGTGAAGTAACCCGATATCAGTATTAATTCTCCATTTATCACCTTCATAATTTAAACCCAGATTTGGAGTATGTCGTTTACTGGTTACTTGGAAATCGTTGCTTAAAACATTATTCAGGATATTATAATCACCATCTCCATTTTCAGCTTCATATACAAATCTTTTATTTGTTGAATTGGAATAATCAAAATCGTAGGAAATATCAAGGAAAAACTGGGGAGCCAGGATACTGCGATTTCTCACCTCGAAAGAATACTCATCCTCGTTCTCATCTTCGTCTATGTACTGATCCTGAATTTCTGTAACCGCATTTTCCTCCTGGAAAAACATACTTTCAGAATAATAAAAATTATCATTTCTCTGCCTGCGGTGATCATTGGAAAATTCCAGTTCCAAGAACGCCCCCCTACTCCCAAAGCGTTTTATAAAATCAATATCATTGCTCAAATTTTCACTTTCAAGTTGTTCATTGCTTAAAGATGTCGAATTATTTATGAGATTTCGATTTTCATCTAATGATTCGGAAAACCTGCTTCGATAGGAAGTCCCGTAATTAGAATTAAATCTGGACCTAACTGAAAGCCTTGTGAGGGTATCGAATTCTACTTCAAATCTTGCATTAGCCCGATGACTATCATTCTGAAGGTTACTTTTGTCGTCAGAATTCGTAAAATATCGGGAATCGGGAAGTATATTTTCCCTTGCAACGGTGGTACTCCGTTCCGTATCGTTCCTTCCGAAGAAATAATCGCCACTTAATTCAAGATCTTCATCCCATTTATTCACCAAATTTATGCCGGCGGTTTCAGCCTTTGTAATTCCATTTCTGTTACCACCAGAAACGTTTCGGGCAGTACTCCTGCCCATCATCCCATAAACCTCATCATAGCTAAATCCCGAACTGTTAATATTATTGGAGCTGCCCAATACGCTTACCCGAAAATCATTATTAAAATAATTTCCAATCCCACTAAGTTCATACCTTCCATCTGTGCCACCACCCGCCGTTGCACGTGCAAAATAACCTTTGTTTTTGTCTTTCTTTATAGTGACGTTCACCGTTTTATTATCGGGATCACCGGGCCGACCCGTAAATTCCTGGGCTTTTGTTTTGGTATCCATTACCTGAATTTTATCTATAATTTCTTTAGGAAGGTTTTTAGTGGCAATTCGATGATCATCCCCAAAAAATTCCTCTCCATTCACCAGAAATTTGGATACAGGCCTTCCGTTTACGGTAATATTTCCATCAATATCCACCTCCACTCCGGGAAGTTTTTTCAACAGTTCTTCTAGGTTTGCGTCCGGTCTTGTGGTAAATGAACCGGCATTAAATTCTAAAGTATCTTTTTTTATGGTAATAGGTGCACGATTGGCCGTAACAATTATTACGCCTAAATTGTTGGTTTCAGTTTCCATCAAAATTTCACCCATTTGAATCTCCTCCACAATTTTAATTTGCCGGTAGTAGGGCTTAAAGCCCGAAAAAGAAATTATAAAATTTAATTTTTCAGCTTCGGATTTTCCCGATATTAAAAAGCTTCCGTCATTTTCTGAAACCGTATAGGTTACAAGACTGCTATCTGCAATTTTCTCCAAAAACACGGTGGCCGATTCCAAAGGTCTGCCTTCCCGGTCCAGGACCTTCCCCTTAATTTCAAAATTTTGGGCGGTGAGGGTTTGGATCGAAATAAAAAGAAAGGGAAAGATGAGCATTCTCATATTGAAAAATTTAAATAATGATAATTATTTAAAGATTAGACTTTAAAAACTGTTAATAGTTTAACAGACTTGGTCATTATTTTTAAGGTTTATATAATATTTTGGGAATAGGCATTTTTGAAAATAGAAATTGAAATAAAATATAGGAGAGTCGCATAAAAAGATAACCCAATACCCTTAAAATTATGGGCCAACCACCATAATCAAATTCTTCAACATCTCTTTAACTTCTATCGTGTGATGAAGCTATTGTAATGCATTTAGTATTGATGAAGTGAAAAAGCTTTTACAAGCCTGATATTCCTTCTACTGTAGGATTTACTGTGATAATTCCTTTTTGATTATTAAAGTAAATTCTATCTATACACCTCCCGGTTATAACCAGCCGCTCTTCCCATGCCAATTCCTTTAGGCCTTGTGAACCTTTTGTAAATAATATACCATTCATCGGTTTCAGGAATATTAAGAATTGAATTATGACCGGTGCCATAAATTTCATTTTTAGGAGATTTCTCAATTACCATGTTATTTTTTGGAATTTCAAGTGGTCCTGTGGGGGTTGTAGAAGTTGCACAACGCACCTTGTAATCCGGACTCCTTGTATCATCTTCAGACCAAAGAAAGCAGTAAATCCAAACCCTTTTTTGCCTGAGTCCGCTGGATCTAACTTCTTTAACGCTTTGTACTTGTCGGAACCGGTTGGAACTTCACCCTTTTTATTGATTCACCTCCCCTCCTATCTTGCCTAACCCATTTTTTGAGCAAGCAAAGTTCCGGAATTTAGAAATTAGCCGGCCTTGTTGACGACCCTTCCCAAAAGTTGGGATTTTCGGGCGACCTATCCTAATTCTAAATTCCCGGTTAAAGGCATATCAAAAAATGGTAACGGCGATGGCACTATAGGAAGTAAATCAAAACCGAACAGGGATTTTGTTTAGTTCAACCTGTATTCCCTTTTTTCAACCTGAAAATCAAAAATGGAAAACGCTCCGGATATAAAAAGTAAATCTGTGGATTTTGTTTAAAATAACCAAAAAATCATTTGTTGTCGTTTGGTGGTTTTTGACATTTAAAAGATGTTAAAACCTCCTCGTAGACCCCGTTTTATATGAAAACACGGTAAATCTTATTTCAATTCTTTTCCTTGCTGATCTGAATTAAAATGTACCTTTTAACAACTGGAATTCAATAAATATTGACACCTATAATGATCCCGATTTTGACTTTTTACTGATAACCATAGCGTTCAAAAAAGTACAGATATCGGTTTTTTTGTTCCAGGTTTATGCAATTGGCTATTGGCCACATTGTGTGATATTTTGTCCGCTGGGGCGGACAAAAAGGAATAGCAAGAGGGTAACACGCAAAGCGGTGTTAAGCATTCCTTTTTGTATTTAAATTACTGATTATCAGCACTTTAATAAAATATAATTTTTAGCAATTTTTCAAATTTGCGTCAAATGCCCCGGGAAGGCTTGTAAACAGGGATAGATTTACGTCAAACTGTAAAAAAAAGAAAAAAATGGATGCTTTTATTACCATTCGGTTCAAACGAGAAACGGCAAAACGTTTTCAGCAATTTTCTAAAACTCATTACAAAACGCATTCGGATGCTATGGCAGGGATGCTGGATTTTTTCTTTTATAATGAGATTTCTCCAAAAGAAAATTTTGGACCCACCGGCAGGCGAATTGAAAATAGTATAAAGAAAAGAATAAATGCAGTAATCGCAATAATGAAGGATGTAGAAAAAAATAAAGCAAACCCCACGCTGGCCATTTTGGAATCACTTATGGAAGCTGCAGATCCAAAAAACAAAAAATGGAACCAGAAAAGAAAAGACTACGAGGAAGACGACTCTCATCCTGATTTTTATAAATAATTCACTATGTATATCACCATCACACCCCAAACACTGGGAGCAAATTATTCTCAAAGTGCTGCAGATTTTGTCGATTACCTGGAAAAAGAAAACCAGCTTCCAGGCATGGAAAAGGATCACGAATTTTTCTTCAACCAGAAGGAGGATGACATTTCTCCAGAAGTGGTAATAAAGGAAATAGATGCCAACACCTCCAAGCTGAAAAAAATTGAACCAAAATTTTACTCTATTACTGTAAACCCTTCGCAATATGAACTGAAAAAACTACAAAACAGCTCGGATGCTTTAAAGCAATATACCAGGGAACTAATGAAAGATTATGCCTCCTGCTTCAACCGGGAAATCAATGGCCGGCCTGTTACCGTAAATGATATTAAATATTTCGCAAAGATCGAGCACCAGAGAGCATTTAAAGGAACAGACTTCCATGTGAAGGAAAACCAGCCTTATGCGACCAAAATACTGGAACTCAAAAATCAGGTTCGAAAAATCGAACGCGGCGAGATGCAGGGGAATATTAAAACCCGGGAACAGCAAATCCTTAAATTGGAAAGGGAAGCTCCCCACCAACAAAACGGACAACGTATTGTTCAGGGAATGCTTAAGGAAGGAAACCAAAGCCACATTCATATTATAGTGAGTCGAAAAGATGTTTCCAATTCCTTTCCTTGTTAGTGTTCCATTATATTTTCATTTAGTTTCTGCTTCTAAATTCAGATAACAGTAATCCTTGAAAATCAAATTTTTAATTTATAGATGTAACCGGAAAATAACAATGTCGTAAAATCGGCAAATAAGAATGTAGTGTTTTCGGAAAATAGTCATGTACTACTTTCGGAAAATAAGGATGTATGATCTGAGGCTTAAGCTTTTGCCCCCGGG
>Ga0307486_1003226_pt1 | contig 10725 bp, 10 predicted proteins | sample CBIW02metaG_FD_203663 | JGI IMG/M metagenome (GOLD analysis project Ga0307486, IMG submission 203663) | Sea-ice brine microbial communities from Beaufort Sea near Barrow, Alaska, United States - CBIW 0.2 | ecosystem: Environmental > Aquatic > Marine > Coastal | place: USA: Alaska | collected... | reverse complement strand
GCAGATACCAGTCTCTGCCTGGTATGAGATAATAGGAGGAGAAGGAACTCTGGCTGATGCATTACTTGATAGAATTGTAAACTCTTCTCATCGCATCGATCTCAAAGGAGAATCATTAAGAAAAGGAATCTTGAAGAAGGAATAACATTAATTTTTTATATAATTGCAGTATCTTTTAAAGTGGCACTGTTTGACCGAAATCAGTGGCATGGTCCCTCCGAAATACCCAATTTAAAAATGTAGCTTAACTTTATGTCCCATTTTTTGTTGCAAATCCATATATTCTCAAGCTCCTTTTTAATATTCATAAGAAATCCATATCAACATAAAACAACATCGCAATATCATTTAACCTTAACTATATGACTTAACGTGTTGTTTTGAACTTCCAAGACCATCAATACCTAACTCTACTATATCTCCTGCTTTTAAAAATTTTGGTGGTACAAACCCTAGGCCTACACCAGATGGAGTTCCTGTAGAAATGATATCCCCTGGTAATAAAGTCATAAATTGACTTAAGTAACTTACCACTTTTTGAATATTGAATATAAAATCTGAAGTATTACTATTCTGCATAATTTCTCCATTTAATTTAAGCCATAAGTTTAAATTATTAGAATCACTAATTTCATCTTTTGTAGCTATGAACGGGCCTATAGGAGCAAATGTATCACAGCTTTTGCCTTTAACCCATTGACCTGACATTTCTAATTGAAAAGCTCTTTCACTGTAATCATTATGAAGTACATAGCCCGCTACATGTTCTAATGCATCAACTTCATTAACATAACTGGCTTTTTTACCTATAACTACTGCTAATTCTACTTCCCAATCTGTTTTATAACCTCCCTTTGGAATTATTAAATCATCATTTGGTCCAACAATTGCCGAGGTTGCTTTAAAAAACACAACAGGCTCCTTTGGTAAATCCATACCACTTTCAAGTGCATGCTTTTCATAGTTTAACCCTATACATACAATTTTTGAAGGTTTAGCTATTGGAGAACCCAATCTTATATTACTGCCAATTACTGGACATTTTTCTGCATTACCTTTTAACCATTCCTTTAGTTGAGCAATTCCATTATCAGCAAAAAAAGATTCATCATAATCCGTTACAAAACCTGAGACATCAATTCTATTTCCGCTATTTAAAATTACTCCAGGCTTTTCTTTGCCTATATTTCCAAATCTAATCAATTTCATAATTATGTTTTTAATTTATATATGTATCCATAAAATAATGCTGCATTTAGCTTTAATAATAGGAAATTATAAATTTCATTTTAGTAAAGCTTAAATATCTGTAAAATCCATTTCTGCTGAATTATTTTTTAAAAACCGCTTTCTAAATATTAGGTAAACAAGTCCTATTACAAACCAAATTCCACCCATAATTTTAGCATCACTTGGTAAGTTTAACCAAATAACCAAACAAATTAAAAACCCTAACAATGGCAAAACAGCATCAAATACGAAATTTCTTTTTTCTTGCTTTTTTCTTAGGAAAAAGAACTGATTAAAGGCTGCAAGATTTACACCCATAAATGCTAAAAAAGCACCAAAGTTTAACAATTCAGCGGCACCTTGATAGCTAAAGAAAAATGATAAAATAACCGTAAGAATTCCCATAATAATTATATTGTAAACTGGAGTGTTACTTTTTTTGTCAAGATGAGAAAAGATTTTTTTAGGAAGCACTCCATCCCTTCCCATACCAAACAATAACCGAGCAGCTCCAACTTGACCTGCCAAACCACTACCAAAACATGCTATTAATAAAATTACTGCTATCGCATTAAAAAGAACATCACCTCCTACACGTCTTGCCACATCAAAAAATGCAGTTTCAATGTTTGGAAAAGTTGTATAATCTGGCCAAACTTGTTGTGCTAGATATATCTGAATAACACTAAAAACTCCAGTAAACAAACAAACTAAAACAGGAGCCCACAACATGTTTCTTTTAGGGTTTTTAACATCCTCAGCTAGGGTTGTTACGCCATCAAATCCTATATATGTTAGAACAGCGAAAGATGTTGCTGTCATGACCGCTCCTAAATTAAACGTTTCACTGTTATAAATTGGTTTGGTTGAAACTAGCCCTGACCAACCTGTATTTAAAAGAATATATTTTATTGCTAAAAAAATAAAAGCACTAATAACTAAAGTCATAACAGCTAACAATATTTTATTAGATTTATCTGTTGTACGAATACCTCTAAGATTTAATAAAGTAATAGCTATTACTATCAAAATAACCCATACTTCATATGGGACTTCTGGGAATAAACGTTGGAGTGTTATTGATGCATAAATTGTGTTTATAACAGGCACTACGAGGTAATCTAAAAACATAGACCAACCCGCCATAAAACCAAGATTTTTATTAAGCCCTTTACTAACATAAGTATAAGCCGAACCAGCAGAGGGATATAAGGATGCCATTCGACCATAGCTAACAGCTGTTAAGCTCATAGCGACTAAAGCAATGAGTAAGGTAAGAACCATATGCCCTTTAGAAGTTCTAGAAGCTATCCCAAATAAACCTACAGCTGCTATTGGTTGGATAAGTACTATCCCATAAAAAACAACAGCCCATAGACCTAGTACTCTTTTTAGTTTTGGGGTATTACCATTTTCATTGGTCTTAGGGATTTCCATATACTATGTTGTTTTATTAATTAAACTCTATATTCCCAAAATATTCAGGTTGATGAAAGTTTGGTTCTTCACCACCAATTGGTGACCAAGTGATGTAATGAGGATTTGAGTTATTTTCAGCAATTTTGTGAAAATTAACCTTCCAAATCACTCCTTTTTTGGGTTCTTCAAATTCCAAATATTTATTTATAATGCTCAATGGTAATTTGTATTCTAAGGTCCACGTAATGTTTTCCTTTATTTCAGAATCAATTCGTACAGGAAGAGAATGTGCTATTTTTATACCTTTTATTAGCTCAACTGGCAAAGGCTTGTAATCTTTATTGGGCTCATTATAGAACATTAGAGGTGTACCCCCACAATTTATTTCTAAGTTGAAATAGTTATTTGAATATTCTAAATTAGGAGCAAAAAAAAACTCAACACAAGAATCTTCCCAAACATCTCCATTGATTTCTGTATTAATACATCGTACATATTTATCCTTAACCTTGAAAATAAGGTAAAGATTAGCTTCATCATACATCATCTTCATATATACTATTGGACGGAAAGAGGGAATATTACCCTTAAAATTATTTATTAATAAACTTTCTACATCTTTCCATTGAGGTTTATCCCAGTTTGCATCAATTTCTAAATTACTATTTAATTTTATTACTTTATAAGTTCTTTGCTTTAATAAACTCATATGATCTAAATTTTTACAAGAAAAAAAACAAAGAAATAAAAGACAAAGAGCAGAAGGTTTCTTATACATAATATTTAAATTGGCATTTATTAAACTAAAATTTATATCAAATTTCATCAGTTTAAAGTAATTTTATCAATATAATATAACACCTAAACAATAAACAAATTAGTTTTAATGAATTAATAAATTTTAATGCCGCCCAACCTAATAAAATCAAAACATTTATTAAAAACTCTTAAAAAAACAATTATTTACAAACTTGATGACTAACTCAAGCTGTCGAGCGATATTAAAACTAAACTCATGAAACTAACTACATGATGAACAAACTTATTAATTAAAGTTTAAAATTTACAATACTTATAATTTGATTAATTATACATTTATTTTAATCAAAAGTCCTATTCATTAAATCTATCCAGTTCTTATAAAAAACATTGTCAATATCTTCATCGTTATATCCACGGTCTTTTAAAATAGTTTCAAACTTTTGTAAATCTGAAATAGTATCCATGTCATACGGCGTTTGTTCTAACCCAAAGAGTCCATCTAAATCACTACCAAATCCTATATGTTTACTATTACCTGCTATTTGACAAATATGATCAATATGATCAACCAATTTTTCAAGATTTATACCCATATCCTTGGGACTATCAATTCCCATTTTAAAATCTGGATGTAACATCCATGTATCCAATGCTCCTCCAATGACACCATTTCTATCAATAACTTGTTTTAATTGTTCATCGCTAAACTGCCTTTCTCCTGGTACTAAACTTCTACAGTTTTGGTGACTTGCTATTACCGATCCGTCATAAATATCCAAGGCTTCAAAAAAACCTTTATCTGTTAAATGTGTTAAATCCAAAATCAGATTTAGTTTGCTCATTTCTTTTAACAATTCTATTCCTAATTTTGTGACACCTGAACCATCTGAATGTGTCCCAGCCGCATATCTACCAGGACCAAAATGTGAGAGACCAATAGATCTTAAACCCTGGTCATAATATTTATATAGGTAATCCAAGTTTATTATAGAGTCCGCTCCTTCTAATGCTAAAACGTACCCTATCGGTTTTTTTGATTCTTCAAAGGAATCTGTTGTCCATTTATAAAAATGTTCTTTTAAACCAGCTCTTGTTTTAATTGGTACAAGCTCTCCTAATAATTCCATTTGTCTATACCATTCTAACTGACACATAGCATTTGCGTAAGCTTGTTGTGGCGAATGCCAACCAGGTAAATCCAAGGTATCTAGTGGAGACCCATTTTTTGAAACCCTGGAAATCATAGTTGTAAAAACCAATCCAATATTCCCGTTCCTAATCTCTGGAAATGCAACTGTTCCTTTACCTCTATCTTGATAATCACTCCATTCTAAATAAATTTCTTTTTTTCGAATATCATGTACAGGTTGCGTTAAATCTCTATTCAAAGTCATGGCATTTGTTGCCAAATCAAGATGAGCATCAATAATGAATCTTTTCCTATTAATCATAATTACTTATTATTTGGAGATATCCCGTTTGTTTTAATGATATATTTTCTTGACAACCTATCAATATCAAACGAGAACTTTTCAAAGTTTTTTTCCCATTGGATAGCTTCTTCGTCTGTATAATCATAAAAACCAGTTCTGTTAGATATTCCTTTACCTCCATTATTCACAATATCATCAATCAACTTCGGCATAGTAGTTTGATTACTTAAATCCTTAAAAAGATTTTTCATTACGGCATGGTAAGAATGAACACCTGTTAAATCCATGTATCTAAATGGTCCACAAAAAGTTAACCAGTGACCCGCATCATTTTTACAAGTTCTATCAATATCTTCAATAGTTGCATATCCATTTTCAACTAAATAAAAAGCTTCGCGATATAGCGCATACATTAAACGATTGGTAATAAAGCCTTGAATGTCTCGTCTTACAAGAGTAGGTTCTTTACCCCATTCTGTCGTGATTTCATATAATTTTTCTCCTATTTCAAGAATACTTTGTGAACCGCAAATAATCTCTAAAAAACGAGTTGTATAAGCTGGTTCAGCCCAATGCATTCCAAAAAACCTTTCGGGTTTTTTTAAGTATTTTTGCAATAAACTAATAGGTATTGAAGAAGTGTTCGAAGCAATAATAACATCATCAGAAACTACTGCTTCAATTTTGTTTAAAACATTCTTTTTTATATCTATATCTTCATAAACACATTCAATGACCAACCAACACTTTAACAATTCATTATAATCATCAACAAAGGATACATTCTTGAATAAATCTTCCGGCTTTGACTGAGTAATACCCTCTTCTTTACACTCATTTAAAGAAGTTAGCACTCGATCAGGTGCCTGTGAATCTAAACTCGATTTCATAGGAGATAGCGCTATCACTTTTTGATTATTAATTAATAAAGATGTCACAATACTAGACCCCATTAATCCTAATCCTACAACTCCTATTATTTCATTATTATTGATTTTCATATGTGTTTTATTTTATTTTTGATTTAAATAACCTATTTAAATAGGTTATTTAATTTCAGTAAGTACTTTTTTTGCTACATTAATCGCCTTTTCAATGTGGGATTCATTATGTACAGCAGAAATATACCATAAACCCCTGCCAATAATTCTAACACCATTTTCGTGCATTTTAGAAACAAATAGCTTAGATTTTTCTTTATCATAGGCAGCCATTTCCCTAAATGATGTGACACTATCTTTATTTGAAAACCCAGTATGAAACATTGGTCCTAATCCTTGAACTAATAAATTATGCCCCGTTTCATTTGACGCTTCCTTAAGACCTTCCATAAGCATTTTACCTAACCTAAACATCCTTTCATGAGTATCCTCATCTTGCTCCAAAACTTCAATGGTACCAATGGCGGCAGCAACCAACGCACATGCAGAATTCATAGTCCCCGCATGAATGACCGTTCCATCTTCTAAAAGTTTCATCCACTCCCTTTTACCTACAATGGCGGAAATGGGATATCCACTCGCTAAAGCCTTAGCAAAAATTGATAAGTCTGGGGTAACATTAAACAACTTTTGCGCCCCACCCATAGATGTTCTAAATCCCGTAATAACCTCATCAAATATTAACGTGGTTCCATAAGTATTACAAATATTTCTTAAGCCTTCAAGAAACCCGTCTTTAGGCATGATACAACCACTATTACACATAATAGGTTCTGTTATAATAGCTGCAACATCATTAAAATGTTCCTTCATTGTTTTTTCTACCAGATCTAAATCATTCCATGGCAAAATAATAAACTCATCTTGTGTGTTATTAGCAATTCCTTGACTCCATGGTAAAGCGATTGGGTTTTCTTTAGCACCAATTTTTTCTGAATCTAATGTCAATCCCCAAGAAACATTATCCAACCACCCGTGATAATGCCCTTCAAATCTTATAAATTTCTGTTTTCCCGTTTTCGCTCTTGCAACTCGCAATGCTGTTTGAACAGCAGTTGATCCATCCAAACAAAAACGCATTAATTCAGCAGAAGGAATGTGCTTTTGAAGTTTTTCTGCCAATTCAACTTCCAAAATATGTTGGCCAGCAAATAATTGCCCTTTTTCAGAATAATCATTAATCCTTTTTAAAACATGAGGGTGTGAATGACCAACAATCATTGGCCCCTGACTTAAAGTAAAATCTAAATATTCATTACCATCGACATCATAAATATATACACCTTTACTATGTGAATAGAAAAGGGCATGTGGGTAATTATATTTTCGGAATTCAGAAGAAACACCTCCAGCAAGAGATTTCTTTGCACGTTCTAATAAAACAGCTGATTTAGTATGATTCATTATATTTATATTTTAATTTTTCTATCTCTTGCAACCACTTGCCATGGTTTTTTTAGTTTCCCGTTTTTCAGAACAACTAATTTTTCGTATAAATTTACCGTTGGGCATATATGAATGGGAATCGCATACCACTGCTCTCCTACACGATGGTTTGAAGTATCTGGAACTTGAACAACCATATGTTCTTCATATTGACCTAAAATTGTGTATGATGATATATTTGTGAATTCTACTCGCGGCAAAGGAGGGTCTGAAGCTACTGCTTTATAGCCCAAATCTAAGCACAAAATATTTTTATCTATAATAGAAATCACTCTAGTAAGTAATATTGCAGCAACTCTAAATGGAGTTCAGGATACAGTCTTCCATAGCCGGCATCCCATAAAAAAACAGTGCCAGGACTACTGTCAACATTATCTTTACCAGCATAAAAGGAAAACGTAGGAGAACCTCCCATGACAATATTAAGCTGATACTTGATAAACTTTTGAGCTTTCACTCTTAAACCATCCATCTTAAAATAAGCCTCTTCAGCAAGCGATTTCCTTAAATCATAATCTGAAGAAGATATGTGCCCCTCATATCCATGAAGACCAACTACAATAATTCCTTTTAATAATATAATAGATTCAAACAATTTTAAAGCTGAAGCAACACTAATTCCCGTTCTGTTTAAACCTAAGTTTATATCAATATAAACCCTTATAGGGTTATCAATAAAAATATCAGCTATCAGTTTAGCACTTTCAACATTATCAACTAAACATGAAAAAATAGTTTCAGGATATTTTTCGATTATCTTTTTATATCGAGCAGCTTTAACTGATGACAATTGATAATTTATCAATACATCAGAAACACCTACACCTCCTAACATTTCCGCCTCCGAAATTGTACTGCACTTAAATTTATTAACACCTTGCTTAACAGCCATCAATATAGGTTCCTTACACTTAACAGTTTTAACATGAAGCCTTAAACAATTACCTTGATCTGTTTTTGCTATAGCAAGAGCTTGTTTGATGTTCTCTTCAATAAATTCAGGAAACACTAATAAAGCTGGAGAATCAACCCCAAACAATGTTTGCTTAATACCATTTGAATAGTCGATTTTCAAGAGCCTATATTTTAGGGAGTTTTACAACAACATCAATTTCAACTTTTAAGTTTTCTGCCAAAATAGACTGTACAGTCGTTCTGGCCGGAGGTATAATACCTTCAAAATAAGAAGCATAAACAGTATTAAATCTGTCAAAATTATTTATATCAGAAAGATGCACCGTACACTTGAGTATGTTTTCCAATGCCCCTCCAGCTACTTCTATAATAGCTTTAATATTATCTAATGTTTTTATAGTTTCTTCCTCAATTGTTCCTAGATCAAACTTTGATGTTGCAAAATCTACAGAAGCTTGACCGCTTGTGTACAAAAATCCATCACAAACTATTGCATCAGAATACGCTCCTGTATCAAAATCAGGATCACGATCTGGATGTACTATTTTAACTTTTTTCATTTTTAATTTAATTTTTAATTTTTAATTTAATTCAAAGACAATACACACAATAAATTTATTAGTGCATTAATAAAAACCAAAATTATATTAATAAAGCCATTAATTACGGTACTCTAAATTTACTTTATTGTACTAATAATTTTATTTAAAGCTCAGTAGACTTGTTCTAAACAAAAGCATCATTTAGTATTAAGTAATACAGATCATCACATTTAATATACTTATTCCTACTTTTTATTTAAAATTCGGAATATTAGTATGATTTTCATATATTTAAATAACTTATTGTTTAAAAGAAAAAAAAACACTTACATATATGAAGATTAAAGAAATACGCTTATTTAAAGGAATGGACAAGTCCTTTATTTATCATAATGAGAAAAATCGTTTTTCATCATGGCATTATCATCCAGAATTTGAATTGGTCTTAATAACAAAAGGAAAAGGAAAAAGAATAGTTGGAGATTCTATTGATAGATTTGTTGAAGGTGATTTGGTTTTTTTAGGATCCTATTTACCCCATTATTGGAAATGTGATGAAAAATTTTTTTTAAAAGGTGATGTTTTTTTAGGAGAAGGGTTAGTTATTCAATTTCTTCCAGATTTTTTGGGTCAATCTTATTTTGAGCTTCCAGAGAATACTAAATTAAAATCATTTCTTGAAATTTCCACTCAAGGTTCTTTGTTTTATGGAAAAACAAAGAAAAAAATTAGTAAGCTCATTATAAAAATGAAAAAACTTAACGAATCTGATCAGTTATATGAACTTTTTAATATTTTTAAAATATTAGCAAAAACCACAGAATACAACTTACTTTCTTCTCATGCCTTTGTAGAACCTTATCAATCAAACGAAATGATTCCTTTAAAGAAAGCCATAAAATATATTATGACTAACTTTCAAAATCAAATAAAAATAGAGGAATTATTAGAAATCACGAATATGAGTAATACCACATTTTTTAAGACTTTTAAAAAGTCAACACAAATGTCTTTCAAAACTTATTTAATTAAATTAAGAGTGGGCTACGCTTGCAAATTATTAACCAGTGAACCAATAACAGTTACTGAAATTGCTTACGAATCTGGCTTTGAAAATATTTCCAATTTCAATCGACAGTTTAAAAAATTAAAAGGCTTAACTCCTAAAGAATATAGAAGTAAATTTGAAAACTAGTTTATTCATTTTTTATTAATTTTTAAGACATTTTTCTTAACTCAAATTTCAAAAATTTAATCTATTTTCTGTAGAGCTTTTTATATAGTGCCTCCGTCATTTTTTTAAATTTTTCAGAATTATTTAGGGCTTGCTGAAAAACCATTTTGATTTATGCTATAATGCGATTTAATTTTGTTGGATATTGAATTTATAATGGTTATTTTCCAAAGGCAGCTTGAAAATAAGGCGATTTAAAACGAGCCAAAAATATTCCTTGCTTAGCTTTAGAATATTCATCACAAGAATATGGCTGCTATCCAAGATTCGCTCGTTTGATCCAATTTTGTTAGGATTTTATTGAGTTTGTATTTCGATTTACCCTGTCCAAACTTGCCTTCTATGTGGTTTCGTTCTCCTCGTTCTTTTTTCAGTTTATCTTTTTGATATCTGCTTAAATCTTCTTTTGGCTTTCTTCCCAAGGGTTTTTCCGTGTGACGTATATTTCTTTGAGATAATTACGATTTTCCCGATTCATGTAAATTTCATCCGTCTGTACCAGCTCAGGGTAATATCGGATCATTCCCAAAAGTTGTGGAGGAATCCAATTAGTAGTTTGATATTTGCCAAAAAAATACCTTGGAGAACTACCTGGATTTAATAAAGCGTAACTAATCAGTCACTTATAGAACCCTTTTACAGCGATGCCATTAAATATTTTAGAGGTCAGTAGTTAGTTATGTAACCGGAAAATAACAATGTCGTAAAATCGGCAAATAAGAATGTAGTGTTTTCGGAAAATAGTCATGTACTACTTTCGGAAAATAAGGATGTATGATCTGAGGCTTAAGCTTTTGCCCCCG
>Ga0307486_1003221_pt1 | contig 10739 bp, 10 predicted proteins | sample CBIW02metaG_FD_203663 | JGI IMG/M metagenome (GOLD analysis project Ga0307486, IMG submission 203663) | Sea-ice brine microbial communities from Beaufort Sea near Barrow, Alaska, United States - CBIW 0.2 | ecosystem: Environmental > Aquatic > Marine > Coastal | place: USA: Alaska | collected... | reverse complement strand
TTACACACCATGTTACGAGTTGGTAACTTAGAAAAATCGATTACTTTTTACACTGAAGTGCTTGGTATGACGTTACTGCGTCAAAAACAATACCCAAAAGGCGAATTTACGTTAGCGTTTTTAGGCTATTCTAATGAAGAGGAAAATACGGTATTAGAGTTGACCTATAACTGGGGAGTCACGGAATACGATTTGGGTAATGGGTATGGACATATTGCCATAGAAGTACCCGATGTTTATGCCACGGCGGATGCGATTAAAAAGGTGGGTGGTAAGATTATCCGCGAAGCAGGACCGATGAATGCAGGCAATACGATTATTGCATTTGCCGAGGATCCTGATGGGTATCAGATTGAATTTATAGGCGAAGGCCATATTCGTACTTGATTTGTGTGTCTCAATGAAATTTAGAGGCTTTTAATTGGAGTGATCACACTGTGATTTTTACCATTGATGATAGTGCCGTCAATACCGTTTCACACCTTATTCAATTATCGGTTGCTCCTGTGTTTTTGATTGCCGGTGTTGGGGCGATTTTGGGCGTATTTTCGCAACGTTTGGCCCGGATTATCGATAAAGTCGATAAGATCAATACCGAGCTACAGCAGTCACAAAAAGATCCCTGTATGTCTAAGAAAAGTGCTGGTGAACGAAGAGTCCAAGCATTAGAAATCCAACGAGTCTATTTAGAGAAGCGTTCTAGAAATATGAATTTTGCGATACTCTTGTGCACCATGACAGGGTTCTTAGTCGCATCGGTCATTATGGTTCTCTTTTTAAGTTCATTCTTTTCATTTAGTGGTGGCTTGCTTATTGCCAGTTTGTTTATATTGGGAATGACGACCTTTATGTTGGCCTTAACGCTCTTTTTAAGAGAGATTTATATGGCGACTCATTTTATGAGAATGCGCGGGTAGTCTTATTGGAGTGGGTTAATTTTGTCTGCTAAAAAGCACCTGGTCAGGTGCTTTTTTTATATCTAAATAAATAGGTTTCTGTTTTAAATCAATTGAGTTGCTCGACAATTTTCTCAAGCTTATCACCCATTGACTGTAACTCTTTAGCGGTGGCTTTAAGGTTATTTTTATGAGCTTGAATAATCTCTTTTAGGATTTCTAAACCAATGGCTTCACCTTTAGGCGTAATTTCAACCCAATGGCTGCGTTTGTCATCTGGATCCGGAATTCGAATGATAAGCTTCAACTCTTCAAATTTTTTTAGTACCTTAGTGATACCACCAGAAGAAACAATTAAATTTTTATAAATCTCAGAAGGTTTCATGAGACCATTATCGGCGACCCTTAAAAGGGTGGCGAGAGTATCAAATTCAAGTGTAGTAAAGCCATGTGCTGCAAATATTTTTTCTGAGTATTGCATAATGCGTTTATGCGTTAAAAATAAATTAAGTATAAAAGCGTGCATTTCTGGCGCATCATTACAAAGAGGGCAGCGGTCTTTAAGGCTATTTATTGTCATGCATTAAGGCTCTGAGTTGTTTGTACAAAATATTGTATAAAAAAGCTTTCAAGAAAGATAGTTTTTCGATAGAATAATGTTTTAGATAGCTTTCTAGGAAGCTAGATTTCATTTACATTTAAAAGGGTCGATTATGAACCTGCGTGGTTTCCAAATACAGTTTTTGCTAAAAGGGTTCAGTTTTATCGCTGTATTATTGATGTTGTCTGCTTGCGATAAGACACAACAAGAAGGTGCGCCTTCCGCGAGACCCCTGCCTAAAGTCGCTGTGAGCATCGCTCAACCTCAATCCATTCCTAATGTCGTTAATTTGACGGGTCGTATAGAAGCCAGTTTGGTCGCTGAAATTAGACCACAGGTCACAGGTATTATTCAGCAGAGACTCTTTACTGAGGGAGGGTGGGTGAAAGCAGGTGAATCTTTGTATCAAATTGATCCGGCTTCTTATCAAGCAGAATATGAGAGTGCGTTGGCAGAAGTTAAACGAGCTCAATCTGTGTTAAAGAATGCAAAGTTAACCAGTAAACGTAATAAACAGGTTGTTAAAATTAATGCAATCAGTGCGCAAGATCTTGATAATTCGATTGCCGCTGAAACTGAAGCTAGGGCAAACGTCATTGCCACCCAAGCAGCATTAGAATTTGCCAAAATTAGACTTGACCGTACCGTTATCGATTCGCCGATTGCTGGAAAAATTAGTCGCTCATTGGTAACACGGGGGGCATTGGTCACTGAAAGTCAAACTAACCCTCTTGCAATTGTACAAACGATGGATCCAATGTATGTAGATTTTGCTTTGCCAGCGAATAACATGATGTCACTGCAACAGGCCATGTCGCAGTCAGACGTGCCGCTGAAAGTCGATGTCACCTTGGATGATGGGTCGCAATATCCCCATCAAGGTTCTGTTAAGTTTTCTGAGTTTACGGTGAATAGAGAAACCGATAGTGTCGTGTTAAGAGCGGTTTTTTCGAATCCTGACTTTAGTTTACTCCCAGGGGCATTCATCAGAGGGCAGTTGGTTTTAGGCAACCGAAATCAAGTGTTTTTAATGCCCTCTACGGCTCTGTTTCGTAATGCCAAGGGCGGAGCTATGGTCATGGTGCTGAGTGCGGATCATATAGTCGGCGTAAAACCCGTCGTTGAATCAGGCCTTTTTGAAGGTCAATGGGTCATTACCGGTGGATTGAATGCTGGAGATCAAGTGATTACGAAAGGGTTACAGTATGTTCGTCCTGGCTCAAAAGCTGATATTGAAGTTGTGCCAGCCAAAGCTAATGCTAACGGTGCAGAAGCGTTAAAAGGAGCACACTCATGAAAGTGAGTTCATCTCCTTCTCGCGCCACCTTCGCGACCTTTTTTGTTAATCGGCCTGTATTTGCATGGGTCATTGCACTGCTCATTATGTTGGCAGGCAGTATCTCATTATTTAGCCTGCCTATATCGCAATATCCAAGTATCGCACCACCCTCTATTTCCGTTATTGCAACCTATCCAGGCGCTTCTGCCAAAACCATTGAAGAGTCGGTTACGCAAGTCATCGAAAATAAGATGAAAGGATTAGATGGTCTTTTGTATATGAAGTCGGCAAGTGAATCGACGGGTACGGCAACCATTACTCTGACATTTAATAATGATATTGATCCAGATTATGCTCAGACGCAAGTACAAAATAAGTTACAGCTCGCGACTGCGGCTTTACCTCCAGAAGTACAACGTCAAGGGATTCAGGTCAATAAGGCGGTTAGAAACTTCCTGATGGTGGTCGGCTTTATCTCTAAAGACAATAGCCAAACGGCGATTGATTTGGGGGACTATATTGCCACCAATATTGCGGATCCATTAAGTCGAGTCGATGGTGTGGGGGATATCACTTTGTTCTCTTCACAATATGCCATGCGTGTTTGGTTGGATCTGCCTAAATTAATTAAATACAATCTCACCTCGGTAGATGTGGTGAAAGCGCTACAAGCCAATAATGCTGTGGTGACCGCGGGTCAATTAGGTGAAGTGCCCGCGGTAGCGGGACAGCCCATTAATGCGACGATTAATTTGCAGGGTCGTTTAAAAACGCCTGAAGAATTTGCTCATATTTTGATTCGTGCAGATGAGCAGGGGGCAGCAGTTCGAATCAGTGATGTTGCACGGGTTGAATTAGGTGCGGAAAGTTATACCAAAATGGCACGTTATAAAGGTGTACCGGTTGCGGGTTTAGCGGTCAAGTTATCCAGCGGTGCAAATGCTTTAGATACCCAAGAAAATGTGTTAGCTAAACTGGATGAACTTAAGGTTTTTTTCCCGCAGGGAATGGACTATGTCATAGCTTATGACAGCACGCCTTTTGTAAGAGCCTCGATTGAATCGGTCATTCAAACCTTGATTGAAGCGATTTTGTTAGTGTTTGTGGTGATGTTTATTTTTCTGGGTAATTTTAGGGCGACCTTAATTCCGACCATTGCCGTGCCTGTGGTGTTATTAGGGACTTTTGGTGTCTTATCACTGTTTGGTTATTCAATTAATACCTTGACCATGTTTGCGATGGTGTTGGCCATCGGTTTATTGGTGGATGATGCTATTGTTGTGGTCGAGAACGTTGAAAGAGTGATGCATGAAGAGGGACTTTCCGCACCCGAAGCGACCCGCAAGTCCATGAATCAGATTTCTGGCGCGCTGATCGGGATTGGATTGGTATTAAGCGCAGTGTTTTTACCGATGGCCTTTTTCCCCGGTTCTTCTGGTGTGATTTACCAACAATTCTCAGTGACCATCGTTTCAGCGATGGTGATCTCGGTACTGACGGCCTTTATCTTAACGCCAGCATTGTGTGCCACTATTTTAAAACCAGTGGATCATAATGCTGAATCAAAAGGTTTATATGGTTGGTTTAATCGAGGTTTTGGTCATATTACCAATGGTTACATAACGGGCGTAAAGAGCATGATTCGTTGGCGTTATGTTTTTATTGTGTTTTATTTGTTGTTGGTCGTTGTGGTGACATTTTTATACCTAAGAACCCCGTCAGGCTTTTTGCCGAATGAAGACCAAGGCATGATGATGAGTCAAGTGATGATGCCTGCTGGCGCGACTCAAGAACAAACGTTAGCCGTGGTCAAAAAGTTGGAAGACCATTTTCTGAATGATGAAGCAGAAAATATCGATGCCTTATTCACTATTTTAGGGTTTAACTTTTCGGGCACAGGTCAAAATACGGCCATGGCATTTATTAAACTTAAAGATTGGAGTGAGCGATCAAATCCAGATCAATCTGTTACTGCAATGAGTGCGAGAGCGATGCAGAAGTTCAGCAAAATCAATGAAGCGAGGGTGTTCGCATTTGCACCACCACCGGTCATGGAGTTGGGGAATGCGGCTGGATTTGATCTCTTCTTAAAAGATAATGTCGGCATGGGACGTCAAAAGCTGATGGATGCACGTAATCAATTATTAGGTGCGGGGAATGCTCAACCAGGTTTGGTTGGCGTTCGTCCGAATGGTCAGGAACCTGCACCTACATTACAGCTGCAGGTTGATCGTGAAAAAGCGGCTGCATTGGGTCTATCGTTAGCAGATTTAAATAAAGCACTTTCTGTGGCCTGGGGAAGTGCGTATGTTGATGACTTTGTCTATCAAGGCAAAGTAAAAAGAATATTCGTGCAGGCTGAAGCAGAAAGTCGAATGACACCAGAAGATCTTCGAAGTTGGTATGTGCGTAATGACCAAGGCAAGATGGTGTCAGTGAGTGCGTTTGCTACCTTAAGTTGGGGGCAAGCTTCGCCTAAACTTGAACGTTACAATGGTCAGCCCGCAGTCGAAGTCATGGGGATGTGGACACCTGACGTCAGTTCAGGTCAAGCCATGGCGATGGTTGAGAACTTAGTGGATAAATTGCCTAAAGGAGTTTCAATTGATTGGACAGGTTTGTCCTATGAAGAGAAACAGTCAGGAAAAATGGCGATGTATTTGTATGTATTGTCGATTCTAATCGTATTTTTGGTTTTGGCGGCATTGTATGAGAGTTGGTCTTTACCGATTTCGGTTATGTTAATGTTGCCCCTGGGTGTTTTAGGGACTTTAGTCGCTGCTATGCTCACGGGTAAGCCAAGCGATATCTACTTTCAGGTTGGGTTATTGACGATTGTCGGTTTGGCGACTAAAAATGCTATCTTGATTGTCGAGTTTGCTAAAGCGCAAGTTGAACAGGGGGTTGAGTTAGTCGAAGCGACGGTTCATGCTGCAAAAATGCGTTTTCGTCCCATTATCATGACCTCGTTAGCCTTTGGTTTTGGCGTTTTACCCTTAGCGTTAAGTAACGGAGCGGGTTCTGGTGCACATAACGCGATTGGAACGGGAGTCATTGGCGGGATGATTTCCGCAACATTTCTAGGCGTGTTCTTTATCCCGTTATTTTATGTATTAGTTCAAAAGCGTTCAAAGAATAACAAAGCTGACGGACAAGCTTTAATAAAGGAAGTTGAATGATTCATCACCGGTACCAACATATTGTTTTTGCATTCGTTATGTCGTTCATGATGTCTTTTATTATGTCTTTTGTGATTACGTTTTTTAACTTAGGCTGGGTTGACGATTTTATCACGCTCTGGCTTAAATCTTGGGTGTTTGCTTTTGCCGTGGCTTTTCCAATAATTATGGTAGTTGCACCTCTGGTTAAAAAAACCGTTTCGATACTGATTAAAACACCGTAGTTGGCTTTAGCGCTGAAGGTTCGGTTATAATTCGTCCAAAATGAAAGTGTTGAAAACATTATTAAGTAACTTGTTATAAAAGGGAAAACATCATGTCTAAATTTGACAATGTCACAGTATTAAAAGAAGCGTCTGTCTATTTTGATGGCAAAGTCACCAGTCGAACAATTCTGTTTGCTGACGGTTCTAAGAAAACGTTAGGCATTATGATGCCGGGTGAGTATAAATTTGGCACTGAGTTAGCTGAAAACATGGAAATGCAGTCTGGTGATGTCGAAGTGTTATTGCCCGGTGAAACCGAGTGGAAAGCGATTCCAAATGGCACAAGTTTTTATGTCCCCGCGAACTCTAAGTTTGATATTAACGTTAAGCACATTGCAGATTACTGCTGCTCATATCTTACGGAATAACGTTTAACTAAGATGTTTGCGAGCATCATTTTGTAATGCATTTAACCCAATTGACCAGGCCTGGTCAATTGGGTTTTTTAATGGATGTCATGCTGTCATAGTAGGCTGAAGTCCAAATAAAATTAGGTTTTTTCTTGCAAGGAAAGTAAAGACTTATTCAAAATCATGCCCTTTGTTGTCTCAACCGATCTTTGTGACAAAAGCTTCTTTAGAATACATTCGCCAAGTTGTTTCAATAAAAAAGCCCTAAAGTTAATCCCCATTGTTTGCTGCAGAGCAACGGTTCATAACCTGTACTTTTAGTTGGTTGATAAACGGCGGTTGTATTTTTATGGCTTTTTTGCAATGACCTGAATCACCGCGCCAGTACCCGTGTGATGCGTACCTTCAACGACATCACGTTCAATTTCTTGAATAAGAGTAAACTGTAAGCCGTTAAGTTCTTCAGTTAATTGTACTGTATTCATGGTCATATCTGCCGTTGTGGGACCACCAGTCTTATAGTTTAATTGGTCTGGAGTATAGGCTTCTAACAACATGACACCATCCTGTTTAAGACTGGTAACGACTTTCTGATGTAAGGCTCGTCTGATATTAACCGGTAGGTGGCAAAAGATAGAGACGATTCCGTCCCATTTCGCTTCGCCCAGTTCGTAATCGGCTAAATCGGCATGAATGAATTCTATAGAAACCTGGTTTTCTTCTGCCCATTTGCGAGCTTTTTGGAGGCCTACTGCAGAACCATCAACAGCGGTCACGGAGTATCCTTGTTTCGCAAGAAAGACTGCATTTCGTCCTTCTCCTTCGGCTAAACAAAGAATCTTACCTTTGGGGAGAAGGTTAAAATTTTGTGTTAAAAATTCGTTAGGTTTTGTGCCATAAATGTAATTTGGTGCACTGTATTTTTCATCCCACATTGGATCTCTCTCTTGGGTTATTATGATTAGTATAAGAGGGGTAGTCGTCTTAAAGACGCTTCAAATAACCATTATAAACAAAAGCGGGCAAAGAAAAACAGATCAGACAGCCAAGCTGACTAAAGATTAGAAAGAGAGATTGCTTTTAGAGAGTCTGAATTCAATATCTTTGTTTTGTTAAATAAAAACGGTCTGGAAAGCATTTGACTGAATAAACAGGATAGCCAGTAAGCGGCTTAAGCGACTCTTTCATCAAGCCATACGCGCAATAGTAGCGAATCGTTTCAATGCCTACGTTAACTTGTTTTACGGTATTGTTAATAATTAAGTGGTTCGATGGTTATATACAAGCTTTTTACATTGAGTGGAGAACGACTTTTGGTTATTACGATATAGTCATTCGGACAAAATGGAGTGGGTCACTACCAAAAAGCCGCGGTGATGGCGATGAACAAATTTAATACGGTAGATACAATGCCCATGGGCAGAAGCGAAAACCCTGGCGTACCTGTCGGCGTTTCAGGTTGTGCATACTTTCGATGCCATAAAGCCAAAATGGTGACCATCGTGGCGCCGATCGCCATGATAAAAAACCAGTTACGAATTTCACTTGCAGATTCAAAAAATAAAACATACAAAGAGAATGGCCCTCCTACCCAAAAGAAAATGAGATAGGCGGTACCAATTATTAACCCTATTAATTTACCCATCATCGTTTCACTTTTCTTGTCGTTGCTTAAGTGGCTTGTTTTTATTTTTCATACGTCGAGCTTTGGCTTTAAAGAAAAAGTGTACTGAAAAATGTAGCGCAATAAGAAGTATAAAGAAACCCATAGCAATCTCGCCAATATGATGAATCCACATAATTGATTCCCTATAAATCGTTGATTATCCGATAATTGTACTGCGTTTTTGGTAAAATTTGCAGCACTTTAAATCTAGGAGTTTCCATGAGTCACCCAAGTCAGCCATTTCAGTGGCAAACCTATAAAAATGATACGCTGTCCGGCATTACGGTCGCTTTGGCATTGGTACCCGAAGCAGTGGCTTTTTCATTTGTCGCTGGGGTTCACCCGTTGGTCGGTCTGTATGCGGCAATTATCGTAGGTATGATCACAGCCATCTTTGGTGGGCGTCCAGGGATGATTACCGCTGCCGCCGGTTCTTTGGCGGTCGTTATGATGCACTTGGTGATGGAACATGGGGCTTCTTTTTTATTCTTAGCGGTCATTATGATGGGCGTTATGCAAATATTCATTGGATTGATGAAGTGGGGGCGTTTTATCCGCATGGTGCCGAGTTCAGTTATGCTTGGTTTTGTGAACGGCCTGGCGTTGATTATCCTCGTGGCGCAGTTCACCCAGTTTAAAGATGTTAATGGTGCGTGGTTAACGGGTGATAGCCTGAATATCATGCTCATGATTATTGCGGCAACCTTAGCGATTATCTACCTCCTGCCTAAGATTACCAAAGCAGTGCCGTCGGCGCTAGCAGCGATTGTACTGGTCTCTATTGCCGTTATTATGTTTGATATTAATGCGATTACCGTCGGAGATAAAGCCTCCGTTTCCGGCACTTTAGAGTCTTTGATTTACGGTGATGGTGTCGAGGGTGGTTTTCAAGGTTTGAGTTGGTTAACGACGTTACCTGAAGGCTTCTGGAGCTTAGAAACATTATGGATTGTTCTGCCTTATGCGGTGATTTTAACCATTATAGGCTCGGTTGAATCTTTATTGACCATGACCTTGATTGATGACATTACCAATACACGTGGTAAAGGTAATAAAGAGTGTATCGCTTTAGGTGCGGCAAACTGTACCGCTGGTACGTTTGGTACGATGGGGGGCTGTGCGTTGATTGGTCAGTCAATGATTAACGTGAACTCTGGTGGAACAGGGCGTTGGTCAGGCATTTCAGCCGCTTTAGGGTTGATGGTCATTGTTTTAGTAGCCTCTTCTTGGATTGAAATGGTGCCGATAGGGGCTTTGATTGGTTTGATGTTCTTTGTGGTTATCGCAACGTTTAACTGGTCTAGTTGGAATATCATGCGTGGCATGAGTAAGGCGGATGCATTTGTCATGGTGTTAGTCACTGTTCTTACCGTCATGTTTGATTTGGCGGTAGCTGTGATTGCCGGGGTCATTGTGGCCGCGTTGGTCTTTGCATGGGAGCATGCGCAACGTGTAATGTTGGAACAATCATTAGAAGTCATTAACGGTAAGACGGTTAAAACATATAAAGTGCAGGGGCCATTATTTTTCGCCTCTGCCAAAAACTTTATCGATATGTTTGATCCTAAAAATGATCCAGAATGTGTCCAAATCGATTTTATGCACTCGCGAGTATATGACCATACCGGGATTGAAGCGATTGATTCATTAACCAAAAAATATCAAGAAGCGGGTAAAAAATTGGTGCTTAAACACTTGAGCCCAGAGTGTCAAATGTTGTTACATGCGGCTAAAGACTTGGTGGAAGTCAATGTTTCGGAAGACCCACATTATCACGTATCGACGAGTGGTAGAAAGTAGGACCTCTGTTACTCATGTTGATTTATAAAAAGCGCCTTAGGGCGTTTTTTTTATGTCAGGCAATGAATTCTTGTATTGCGACGAGTAGAGCGAATGGGCAAAACACATTGGTACATTGTTTGTTTTAGGCTTTAATTTTAAGTGAGAGATCACGCGAGAACCGATGCAAAAGATGTTTGAAATCGAATTTTGTAATGACAGTCGGTTTGGCTTGTTTGTGAAAGCCACTCACCTCCTCTTCTAAAGAGAGTCTTATCTTATGCAGGTAGAATTATCTATTTACACGGATTTTTTGTATAGTATCCAATAGACAACGTACGTTGTCGATCATGATGATTTCCTATTCATTACGGAGTTATGGAGTGCACAAAGAGCAAAGAGAATTTTTTAGATTTGATGTTTCGCTCCCCGTCTATTTTGAGCCAATGGGGTCTTCGGGTGCCTGTTTACAGGTGGATAAAACCCAATTAATCGAACCCCGTGAAGCAGAGCGTTTGGATGCAGCAAATAGTCAATTAGAGTCTCTCTTTGAGGATGAGGTTCATCTTCAAAATGGAGGGGTGCAACTGTTTGATGAGTTTAACCAGAAATTGGCATTTATGGCTTGGTTGGTAGAATCTATTGTTGAAGGTAAAAATCCAACCGCGCATCCAGAATTTCAGCAAAAAAAACATGAGCAAGCCCAATACAAACGCCCAGAAG
>Ga0307486_1003220_pt1 | contig 10742 bp, 12 predicted proteins | sample CBIW02metaG_FD_203663 | JGI IMG/M metagenome (GOLD analysis project Ga0307486, IMG submission 203663) | Sea-ice brine microbial communities from Beaufort Sea near Barrow, Alaska, United States - CBIW 0.2 | ecosystem: Environmental > Aquatic > Marine > Coastal | place: USA: Alaska | collected... | reverse complement strand
GGGACATTGAGATTTTTTAATTATAACCGATATTAAGGATAAAAATGGAAGAGCAACTTCAAGAGTTTTTATTTAATCCAACAGTAGGAAAAATAGCGACTGTTTTTTTGGGAATTATCGTTATTTGGTTAATAATAAAAGCTATTCAACGAAATTTATTATCTAAAATCAGAGACAATGAAAACAGATATAGAGCAAAGAAGTTTGGTGGTTTTATCGGTTATTTTTTATTTATTGTATTGTTTACAGTTGTTTTTAGCGACAAACTTCGCGGTTTAACTGTTGCCCTTGGAGTTACAGGTGCAGGTATTGCATTTGGATTACAGGAAGTTATTGCATCATTTGCCGGTTGGCTGGCTATAATGTTTGGAGGATTCTATAAAACAGGTGACAGGGTCCAAGTGGGAGGGATTAAAGGTTATGTTATGGATATTGGGTTTCTTAGGACAACTGTAATGGAAACTGGCGAATGGGTTGATGGAGATTTATATAATGGCAGGATCGTTTTAATTGCAAATAGCTTTGTATTTAAAGCACCCGTTTTTAACTACTCTGGTGACTTTCCTTTCTTGTGGGATGAAATTAAAATTCCTATAAAATATGGCAGCAAGTATGAGAAGGCGAAAGAAATATTTGAGCATGCCGGTAAAGTAGTTGCCTGAGATTTGACTTTACAATCGAAGAAAAAATGGATATCACTTCAAAAAAAATACCGATTAGAAGATGCTCAAACGAAACCAATGGTTTCATTAATCGCAAATGATAATTGGGTCGAATTTACTTTAAGATATGTGGTAAGTTATAAAAAACGTCGAGCGGCTAAAACAGAATTATTCACTCAAATCCTTAAAAAAGTTGAAGCATCTAATGGAGAAATTAAATTTGCTTCTGCTACATTTGAATTAGTTGAAACTCCTGAGTTTAAGGTTAAAATTTCAGAAGACAAAGACAAAAAGGAAAATTAGAACAGGACTGATACGTTTAATTTCATACCATTTCTTCGAAAACTATTGTCAAAAATAGTAACCAATTTCAATTTGTTTAATTTCTGATTAGGCTACAAAAGTTATGTAACTTATAAGATAGTTTCAAAACCCAGAATTTTAATATTTCTATTATGGCTGAACTTAAAACCAAACAGAACGATGCAAATGTTCGTGAATTTATCACAACTTCTGCATATTCAGATCAAAAGCGCAAAGTCAGTTTTGAATTACTGGAATTGATGCAGGACATTACAGGTTACGAACCAAAAATGTGGGGAAATTCCATTATTGGGTATGGGAGTTATCATTATAAATCAGACAGAAGCAGCCAGGAAGGGGATTGGCTTCTTGTAGGTTTTTCTCCCAGAAAGGCAGCAATTTCACTATATGTTTACACAGGTTGTTCAGGTCAGGAAGATTTATTGAAGGATCTGGGAAAGTTTAAAATGGGAAAAGCTTGTATTTATATTAAAAAACTATCCGATATCAATCCGGACATTCTCAAAAAGATTATAGTTTCAACGATCGATTTCCTTCAAACCAAACACAATAAGAATTGAACAGGCTAATCTTTGAACAAGGCAAGGCATTTGATGATAGAAACTTGCATCGTGTTTTCGCCAAATTTCCAAAATAAAATACAGAAGTTAATCTGATAGCCTTTATTTACCCACCGACCTCGCTATCAATACTGATACCGCAGCATCTCCGGAAACATTTATCACCGTTCGGCACATATCAAGAGGGCGGTCTACTGCAAAAATAAGTGCGAGTCCTGCTTCAGGGATTCCTGCCTGCGCCAGCACTATAACCAGCATCACCATCCCTGCACCCGGCACAGCTGCCGATCCAATGGAGGCAAGGGTGGCGGTAACTATAATCATAAGTTGTGCTCCAAGACTCAGGTCCATTCCAAATGCCTGGGCAATAAAAACTGCTGCCACCGCCTGGTATAGACTGGTGCCATCCATATTTATAGTGGCCCCTATGGGTAATACAAAACTGGCAACTTCTTCCGGGACATTCAGGTTATTTTGCACACAATCCATAGTGACCGGCAAGGTTGCGGCGCTGGAACTTGTTGAAAAAGCAAGTAACTGGGCAGGTGCAATGGCTTTAAAGAAAAACCGGGGGGTCTTTCGGGTGGAAAACCACACGATTCCTGCATACACCCCGAGCATAATGAGCAGCCCGGCAATAACGGTTATGGCATATATAGCCAGGGCCGAGAAAAGATCGGCGCTTGGGGATTCTACCACCAATGCTGCAAGCAGGGCAAAAACTCCATAGGGAGCGGCAAGCATGATCAAATCTATCATTTTCAGGATCACCTCATTGAAACCGTTAAAAAAATCCATAACCGGTTTCGCCTTATTAGAAGGAATCAAAATAAGTCCGATTCCAAAGAATACCGCAAAGAAGATTACCTGCAGCATTTTGGTGTTGTCGCTTGCCGCGAAGAAAATATTTGACGGTACAATATCCTCAAGAGCCTGCAATGGCCCGGTTTCCTTTTGTTCCTTGGCCATTTCTAATCGACCGGTAACTTCGCTGGCATAACTGCTCAACAAATTACTTCTGGTCTCATCAGAGATTCCTTCTCCGGGTTTAATAATATTTACAAGCACCAAGCCAATGGAAACGGCCAGAAAAGTGGTAAGAATAAATGTAATTACCGTACGGGTCCCCATTTTAGACAACTTCGTGATATCCCCCAAATCAGATACTCCTTTTATCAACGAAGCAAGAATGAGAGGCACTGCTATGAGTTTTAGGGAATTTATAAAGATCGTTCCAAAGGGTTTGATCCAGTCTTTTATAAAACCTGCACCCCAGGAAAAATTGGATAGAAATAGTGCAAAGAGAATTCCTACGGCCATCCCTAAAAGGATCTGCCAGTGTAAGGCAATTTTTTTATTTTTCAATTAATTGTTATTTAGTTTTTAGATTTCTTTCAATTAATTTATTCCTTCCACAGTCAATATAGTAATGGTCCACACAATTACGCAGGACAGGTAAACGCCAACCACATTGGCCATAAAGGCTCTTTTTTTCTCGAGGCCAAATAACCAGGCGGCGATGGTACCGGCATACACCCCGGTTCCGGGTATGGGCACCATAACAAACAGCAGTAAGCCCCAAAAGCCATATTTATGAACATTTTTACCTGCTCCCACTTTAGCTTTGCGGGCAACATAAATTGCAGACTTTTTGTAGAATCTCCATTTTAATAAATATTTGTTGATATAGGTAAGGAAGAAGTTCATAAGGGGAAATACCATCACATTGGCGAAGAAACATACCGTAAAGGCGAGGTAGTAGTTCACATTATTAAATATGGCATATGGTATTCCTACTTTCGACTCCCCGAAAGGAGAAATGCTCCATAGCATTGCGGTAATTATATCGTTGAGCATGACACTGTTTTAGATTTCAAGACTTATTAAATAAAGGGTATATACTATAAATGTTAACAGCAGCAATGCTGCTATGGGCCTGTGCAATTTTTTCTTTCCGAAATAGAGAAGTAAAAACAGGATTGAGGTACCGCCAAGGAGTAAGTAAATATCCCGATTAAATGCTGTATCATAGGCAATAGGCCTCACCGTGGCACTAATTCCCAGAATAAAAAAGATATTGAATATATTTGATCCTATAACGTTCCCAATAGCGATATCACTTTTCTTTTTAAGTGCTGCCACCACAGAAGTTGCCAGTTCAGGTAAGGAAGTTCCGGCAGCTATGATAGTCAATCCTATCAGCTTTTCACTTACCCCCAGCGTGGTAGCCATAGATACAGCACTGGTCACTACCATCTTTCCGCCTGCAATAAGAGCAAGGAGCCCAACTATAATCAAGCCCCAATGCTTCCATCTCGGTAAATAAATTTCTTTCACTTCATCAGGCACGGGTTCTCTTTTAAGTTGGGTATATACATATCCAAGGAATATCAGAAAAAAAACCAAAAGGATTATCCCATCCATACGGGTAAGGATTTCTCCCTGAAAAACAAAGCTGTTCGCCAGGAAAAGAACCATTATTCCGGCTAAAAATGATATCGGGATCTCTTTAAACAGGGTGCTGGACTGGACCACCAGTGGGGTTATTAAGCCTGCAATTCCCAGAATAAAGAATAAATTAAAATTATTGCTGCCAATGATGTTCCCAAATACAATGTCCTGATGGTTATCTATGGATGCAGATATATTTACCACCAGTTCCGGAGCCGATGTTCCGAAAGCTACTATAGTGAGGCCAATGGCCAGATCTGATATCTGTTTTTTTCTTGCAATGGTTGAAGCTCCGGTTACCAACCAGTCTGCTCCTTTAATCAAAAGAAGCAGGCCAATTGTTAATAAAAAGATATTGAAAAACATTATGCAGTCCGTTTTAAAACTGGCTGGGCCTTCAAATACTTTTGCAATTCGGCAACCAATTTTTCTGCATTCTTAATTTCAAAATCCTGGGTATAGTTGGATTCGGACTCAAATAAATTAACAGTGACAGCACCTGCAATACTATTTTCAGAGAATTCAAGGTCTATCCGGGAGAGGTTTTGAATAAGCTTTTCTTGTTGACGTAATTCCGCGTACTGAGAGACTAATTTAATCTGACTTACCTTATTTAGGTCAACGTGTTGAATTATAAAGTCCTTGTCAGGTTTTTGAACCAACAAAAATTGCCTTTTTATTATATCTACTCCTGCAATGTTGGCATTCCAATTAAGTTCATAGCTCATATTCAATATTAATCTTAACGCTTCTTCTTTAAATTTTCTTCTGAGGTTTTTTTCCTCTTTACTTCCAAGTAGTGGAAAAAGGATAAATGGTAAAAAAGTTATTATTAACAGTATTCCTGCAATAACTATAAAATCTATTTTCATTTCTCTGAATTTTAAATATTAGTTTCGTGAAGTGTTTAATGCCTAAAGTTTTCCTTAAAAAGAGGATTCCTAATAAGTCATTTATGCGGGCAAATTAACCCGGCAAAAGGAACTACAGAAATGAATGAAATGGAAAGATAATGTCTGCCAGACCAAGCCCTGGTTCTATTAAGTAGCTAACAGAGAAATAACTTTCAGATCGTGAGATTTCCCGGGAATTCCCGATCACAGCAAATGCCGATGCAGAATAAGAGTGCCTTTTATTAAATAAGTCAACAGTTGTTACAGGATGTGAAGAGGAAAGATCCTCAAGGTCCTGCGATAACTGAGAAGTGTTCTCCTTCTCTAATGGAACCTGGTTTATGCCGAAATCAAATGCAAAGCCAAAATTGCTGCCTGAAAGCAACAAAAATAACACTGCTATAATCCTTACATTTTTCATGAGCCCTACAATGAATTGACTATCAAATATATATATTAAATTTGTTAATTTTTGAAATATTTTTTGTGATTAAAAAAGGAAATATTCCACAAAAGAAATCCTCTTTTTTATAAAAAATTTTTCTGGTGAAACCTTGGTATACAGCAATTTATAAATATCAATATTTTAAAATAAGGGTTCCGGTTTATTGGAATCAGGCTAACTGTCTTCAGAATTTATCCGGTAAATAGTTAAATAAATTCTTCAAAGACTTTAAAAATATAATACAATTTTGCTGATCAAACTTTTGTCTTGTAGTGTGCCTTTTTAATTTCCATTTCAATAATTTTTTTAAGAATTAAATTAGAATTAGTAAGAGCTGGAGTTGCTAAAAAAGGAAGAAATCCGGTTAGTCCTGATAAATTCTCACCCTCCTGGGTTGTTTTACATGCACAAGATGCCCCGGGGTATAATATGGAATTAATAAGTCGTATTAGAGAAGGCGTGAAAAAGACAGATTGGAAGCAATTAATACATTACACGGGTTCTACTGAGAAAGAGTTTGAACATATTCTGCCGGCATCTATTAGTAGTATGCAAAAGAAAACAGTGTATGGAAAGGAAACTTCAGAGCGAATTTACGAGGTGGCGAGATTATTTGGATTGGGTTATGAGGTCTTTGATTCTAAAGAAGATTTTAAGAAATGGTTGATGACATCATCAAAAACTCTTGGGAATAGAATTCCGTTTGAACTACTTGACAGTAGTTTTGGTTTTGAAATTGTAGAAAATGAAATCATTAGAATTCAATACAATGTTTACAGCTAATGATTGTTTACAGAGTTGCAAATGTAAAATACAAAGATTCAACACTTTCGGGTATAGGTGCCGAAAAGGTTGGCGGCAGATGGAATAAAGTTGGAACACGGGCTATTTATTGTTCAGAAAATATTTCATTGGCCTTGCTGGAGTATTATATTCACTCTGAGAACATTGCATATTTACCTAAAGAAATATTAATTGCCAAAATCCAATTTCCAGATGATTTTATAATAGAGGAATTAATTGAACTTCCAGACAGATGGAATCAAACCCCATATTCTTCAAAAACAACTGAGGTTTTTACAAATTCAGCAAAAGACCGAATTTTTTTTGCATTACGAGTGCCATCTACTATTGTTGGTTTCGAATCAAATATTATCTTAAACCCTTTGTATAAAGAATTTGGGAAAGTAGTGATTATTGATTTTATTGAATTGCCTGTTGATGAAAGACTTAAAAAAGATAAACGAGAATAATGCACTATTTCAATTCTGTTTATAAAGGAATTAAGATCATAATCTTTAATCCTTTTCCCTTTTCGGTTTCAAAAGTAAGTTTTCCATTAACAGAAAAAATACGGTTTTCGACATTTTTAAGTCCGTTGCCGTTTTGAATAGCTTTCCTGGTAGCCCCTACACCGTTATCAGAATAGTTTATTTTTAAATATTTTTTTTCATCAGCAAAAACCAAAGCCACTAACGATGCCCGACTATGCTTTTTCATATTCACCATAATTTCCTGCAATACTCTATGAATCACAAACTTTTTTTCGGGATTCAAATCATTCAGGGCAATGGTCCTTCCGCTTATAATTAGTCTTGAATCCTCAGGACAAATAGATGAGAGCAATGAAGTGAGGTGATCCAAATATCCAGCCCCGGTATCAATCTCGCTGTTTTCCCTGGAAATATTTCGTGTGCGGCTATAGATGTGTTCCAGTTTGTCTATCGTTTCCGCCGGTGCAATTGCTTTCAAACCGCTCATAAGGTTATAAACGTCATTGGCCAGCTCGTCGTGAATAACTTTTGAAATCCGGGTTTCAGTATTATAAATTTCCCTTATTTTTTCCTTTTTATGCCTTATTTGAAATTTATAAAAACTGTAAACCACCATAAAAAGTGCGCTTATTATCAACAAAACAAACCACCATGTTTTCCAAAAAGGGGGAAGTATAGCCAATTTCAACAATGACTTGGTATAACTTAAACCGGTGCTTTCATCTAACACTTTTACAACAAGCTTGTAATTATTGGCAGGTAAATAAGGCAGAAATATTTCGGGTTTAGAGGAAGGAATACTCCAGGCTTCATTTGCATTTAACCGGTACCGATAAGTTAATTTATGGGGATAGGGATGTGCATTTGTGTTAAATTTAAGCAGTATGGTGTTTTCATTGTGTTCCAAATTAATGTTCCCTTTATTGGCAAATCGCCCCAAAGGAAGTTTCTTGTTGTTGATAAAAATTTCTTTGAGTTTTAACTGATTTACCAATGCATTTGAATTGTTGATTCCATCAAGATTTATGGAATAATACCCGTTTTCGCTTCCAATAGACAAATTGTTTTGATTGACTTCGGCACTCAATAAAGGCTGTTTTAGCCCTTGTTCCTCATCTAAAAATATAAAACGGTTGTTTTTAAAAAGCGTCAATCCTTTTTCTGTTCCAATTAATAAGGTTCCATTATATTCCTTCAAAAAAGAAATGGAATTTCCCTGAATTTTGGCCCTCGGTATTTTTTTCAAAAGTTTGAATGATGCTTCATCCTGTAAAATAAACACATCGCCAAACTCATTGGAAATTGCTATATTTTTTCCTAATGCTGTAAGGTGTTTCAATTTTTTCTCTTTCCAAATTCCCTTTTGTAAATAGGATTTAAACCCATCGTTTTCCCACACAAAAAGGCCTGAAAAAACAGATAAAAAATAGGTGTTATTTCCTTTTCGCAAACTATTTACCACCATTGTGGGCGTTTGGGAATCTTCTGCTTTAAAATGGGTATATTTAAAATCGTCCAAATCGCTGTACATTCTAACGCCGCCATAAGGATTTGTCTCTATAAGATTCCCGGCTTCCGTAAAATTGATTTCTTCGGAATGCAAGGGTATATAACGATGCAATTCCCCAGAAGTTTTTATGGCAAATATCCCAATATTGGTATTTATCCAATAAATATTCCGTGATACTTTAATATCATAAAAACTGATATCCTTTGCCTGCATAGTGTAGTCCAGTTCATAAAAAAAATCCTGGTGTTTTGGCAACGGCAGTTTAGTGTTTAACACATAGTTCACTTGCCATCTTTTAAGCTGGGGCAACGTAATTGTTTGCTCATTTTCAGCATTTTTTAAAATGATGGCATCGTTTAATAAAATTGCTGAGGCGTTTTTTGTTTTGGCAAATCCAATGACATTTTCTCCCTGAATCCCGTTAAATTTTATTTGAGGATTTAAATTGATTTCAAACAATCCGGCATCTTTGGTTCCTACATATAATTTTTCAAATGTTGCATCATAAGCCAAGGAAATTACTTTATTGCTTAAAACATTAAAATCTGAAGCCCTGGAAATTAACTGATTATTTACCACTTCATAAATACCTCCGTTACTCTCGTATATTCCCCAGGCTGCCGCAAATATTTTATGATCGCTGCTTTTAACATAATCCCAAATAATGGCATGTCCTAGTTCTTTTATTGGTACGGAATTTTTTTCGCTCAAATAATCAGCAATCTTGCTTTTGCTGAAATAACCTTTGTTACTGCTGTAAATACTGTCATTATCCACTAAAATGGAATAAATGTATTCATGGTCATTCACTTTGACCAAGGTTTTTTGGTCATTCTTATTAAGGATTTTGAAGATCCCTGAATTGTATGTGACCACGTATATTTGATTCCTGTATTCAAAAAAGTTCTGAATCCTAAACAGCCCATTATCAGGAGGCTTATTTAAAGAAAGCACTTCAAAAGTATTGACGTCAATCATAGATACACCATTGCTGGTTCCTACATACATATAATTCCCGTAAGAAAACAGCCTGGTTATTTCGTTGTGGATCAAGCCTTCTTTTTCTGAAATTACCTTGAATTTAACGCCATCATAAATACTAACGCCTTCGCCATAGCTTCCAAACCACAATTTTTTGTTTTTATCTTCTGCAATGGCCCAACAACTGTTTAAAGCCAAACCATCCTCTTCAAAAAAGTTTGTAAAAATGTCATTTTCTTTTTTAACAACGCCGTTTTCAGTGCCAATCCATAAAATATTATTGCAGTCCACCAATAGAGATCTCACCGCATTATTTGGCAATTCGTTGGCTGCAGTATAATTTTTACTGGGAAAATTTTGGGAAAATCCAACATTGACACACAAAAATAAGACGAGGAGAAGTTTAATAATTTTGTAGGTTGGCATTGATAAATTCTTCTTCTATTCAAAAAGAAACAGAAAGTTTCTCTCCATTGGTTAGTTTGTAATACCTCTCAGGGGTTTCACAATAAAATTTGGGCGGTTATTTTATTGGCTATGATTAATGCTTTAATCATAGCATAAAAGTACAACTAAATGGTGGGTTGCTAAGCTTATAGAGGAAATGTAAAGAAACAAGAATTCAACCTATAATTTTGCCGAAAAAGATACGTTCGATTTCCGGCAATTAAGGGGGACATACTAAGGGTTTCCTTTTTACATAATTTCAGAAAATATTTTGACTGGTCCAATAATGTTTTAAATAAGCCACCCAAATTATTTTCTGTTAAACCCTTCTCCCAAATTTAAATAGATTCTCCCAGGTTTATAAATTAGTATTTTACACCCAAAGCGCTACCAGAACTACAGGGAATTCAATACGAGATGCTTCCTACTGAAACAAGATTTTCTAAAGGTGTTTTTCTTGCGGGAGACTCACTGCTTAACGGCTCCCTGAACGCAGCAATGATTTGAGGTGAGAGAGCGGCCTTAAGTATATTTCAAATCCGAAGGTCTGGTTTAAGAGTTGAGTAACTTACCCGGGAATTAAAAAAATAAATTAAAACTAAACATACACCAACGCAATTTAGCTCCGGCCTTCATAATAACCAGGGTACATGGGTGGCAGTATTTTGCGAAATCGTTTGAGAGAAACCTCCACTATAATCACCTGTTGCAGGATCCAGTGGTACAGGGCTCCAATTTGGTTCCTGGAATGTTAATCCAATACCTATTAAGCCGTCTGTGGTTTACCTTTTAAACGTATTTCGATTTTTTTCTTTTTTGCGGTTAAACATTTCATTATGTCCATTATCTTAGTATCCTTAGATTTCTTAAAAACCTCGTTTAAGGCTAGTATTAATCGTTTGGCTTCTCTGGATGCAGCCACTCTATCACTGGTAGACATATTGCTCATTTTTGATTTCTCAAATTCGACGGCTTCATTAATCAAGTCCATAATATCACAAATTTTTTATTGGCGCATAATGTAATCAAATTATTTATATATTTTTACATATTTAATATCTTTTGTTATGATATTAAAATAGGTTTGCCTTATTGATAACTGGATTAGAGAGAAAATTTCTCAACTATAGGATATCTAGACTAGCGGTTATGTGGAATTGTATTATAAGTTAAAAGTTGGAAAGTTAGTTTTCCG
>Ga0307486_1003217_pt1 | contig 10754 bp, 10 predicted proteins | sample CBIW02metaG_FD_203663 | JGI IMG/M metagenome (GOLD analysis project Ga0307486, IMG submission 203663) | Sea-ice brine microbial communities from Beaufort Sea near Barrow, Alaska, United States - CBIW 0.2 | ecosystem: Environmental > Aquatic > Marine > Coastal | place: USA: Alaska | collected... | reverse complement strand
CATGCTGCACGACCAGCACCTCGACGCGTACATCGTCAACGCCCTCGGTCTCACGGCCGAGACCGTGGACTGGACCGCGTGGGAGAACTTGCTTGAAGCGGTTCGCCACCCCAAGCACGAGGTCAGGATCGGCCTTGTCGGCAAATACATCGACCTTCCGGATGCCTACCTCTCGGTCACCGAGGCGCTGCGAGCCGGCGGATTCGCCAACCAGAGCAAGGTGAACATCGTCTGGATCGGCTCCGACGATTGCGAAACCGACGAGGGAGCAGCCCGACAGCTCGGAGAACTCGACGGCATCTGCGTGCCGGGAGGGTTCGGCATCCGCGGCATCGAGGGCAAGCTCGGTGCGCTCAAGTTCGCCCGCGAAAACGGAATCCCCGTACTCGGCCTGTGCCTGGGCCTGCAGTGCATGGTCATCGAGTATGCCCGCAACAAGGCCAACCTGCCGGGCGCCTCGTCGAGCGAGTTCGACCCGGAAACCGAGTTCCCGGTCATCGCGACCATGGAAGAGCAGGTCGAGATCATCGCCGGCGGCGACCTCGGCGGCACCATGCGCCTCGGACTGTACCCGGCCGCCCTCGCCGAAGGCTCGCTCGTTGCCGAGCTGTACGGCGCTCCGACCGCATCCGAACGGCACCGTCACCGCTACGAGGTGAACAACGCCTTCCGCGACCAGATCGCCCTCGCCGGCATGTGGTTCTCCGGAACCAGCCCCGACCGTCACCTGGTCGAGTACGTCGAGCTCAAGCGCGAGGAGCACCCGTTCTACGTCGGCACCCAGGCTCACCCGGAGCTGCGGAGCCGCCCGAACCACTCGCATCCGCTGTTTCGCGGCCTGATCAAAGCAGCGCTGGATCGCCAGCAGGCCAGCCGGTTGTTCGAGGTGAAAGAAGAGCTCAGTGCCTGATGAGCTTTTGCAGGACGACGTCGTACCGGTTGAGGTAACCGGGAGCGACGTCGTCTACGACGGCGCAATCTGGGACGTGCGCCGTGACTCGTTCACCTACAACGGTGCGAGCATCACCCGCGAGTACATCGACCATCCCGGTGCGGTCGCCGTGCTGGCCGTGGACGATGACGACCGGGTGCTTTTGATCAAGCAGTACCGGCACCCGACCGGCCTCCGCGGCTGGGAATTACCGGCCGGATTGCTCGACGTGACCGGTGAAAACGCGGTCATCGGCGCCCAGCGGGAGCTGGCCGAAGAAGCGGATGTCGTTGCGACCGACTGGGCGCTGCTGAGCGAGTTCTACACGACCCCGGGCGGCAGCAACGAAGCTATTCGGGTGTATCTGGCGCGGGGCGTATCAGCGCTTCCCGCTTTCGAGCGCACCGAGGAGGAAGCCGACATCGAGTTGCGTTGGGTGCCGCTCGACGACTGTGTCGACGCCGTGATGGCGCGACGCATCGGCAACCCCATTCTGATCGTGGGCATCCTTGCCGCCCAGGTGTCCCGTTCACGCGGGTGGAGCACACTGGCGGCGGCGGATTCGCCGTGGCCGCGGCATCCGCTGAACCGAAACATCTCGGCCTGAGCATGTCGATCGCCACGGCGGTGGATTCCTATCTGCGGCACGTGGCGGTCGAGCGTGGACTCGCCGCCAACACCGTCACCGCCTACCGCCGCGACCTCGGGCTGTACACGGCGTGGCTCAGTGAACCCGGTGCGGGGGAAGAGCCGGGGGAAGAGCCCGGGGGAGCACCCGAGCAGCAGCTTGCGATCACCGATCTGCGCCACGTCACCCGACACCACATCTCGGCGTTCGTGCAGTACCTCGGCCGGCGACCCGAGTCGCCGATGACAGCGGCGTCGATCGCCCGTATCCTCTCGACGGTGCGCGGATTCCACCGGTTTCTGCTCGACGAGGGTCTCGTCGAAGCGGATGTCGCGCACGACACCAAACCGCCCAAGCTGGCCCTGCGCCTGCCCAAAGCGATCTCGATCGACCAGGTCGCCGCACTGCTCTCGGCGACCGACGGCGACGATGTGCAGCGCCTGCGTGACAAGGCTCTACTCGAACTGCTCTACGCGACCGGCGCGCGGGTGAGCGAAGTGGTCAACCTCAACGTTGACGACGTGCTCATGGAGGAATTCGACTCGGTGCGTCTCACCGGCAAGGGCGACAAACAGCGCATCGTTCCCGTGGGCAGCTTCGCGCGTGCTGCCGTTTCGGACTACCTCGTGCGAGCCCGACCGACGCTGTCAGTGCGGGGGCGGTCGACGCCCGCCCTCTTTCTCGGGCTGCGCGGTCAACGCGTGAGCCGCCAGAACGCCTGGCTGATCATTCGCGCGGCCGCAGAACGGGCGGGGCTCACCGTGCCCGTCTCACCGCACACCCTGAGGCATTCGTTCGCGACGCACCTGCTCGCCGGCGGCGCAGACGTGCGGGTGGTGCAGGAACTGCTGGGTCATTCCTCGGTCGCGACAACGCAGATTTATACCCTGGTCACGGTCGACACCCTCCGCGATATGTACACGACCGCACACCCGCGGGCCCGGTGACGCACTGCACAACGCCCGCGGACGGCGACGACAGACCCGCGCGGGGCGATGGAGTGACCCGGCAGCCCGCTGCACCCATGCGGATCGCGAGCATCCGAGACCGGGCGCGCGCGGCGATCCTTGCGGCGACCAGCCGTTCCACTCGCTAGAATCGACTAAGTGATGGGTGCAGGACAAATCAAGGACGGGCCAGTGACGCGTAAATTGAGCGAGCGAATTTCGCTACCCGGCTTCGACGACACTCCGGTAGGTCCGACAGGGCGCGAAAAACAGGAGTTCGCCGTACCGGAGCCGTTGCGGAGCCACGGCCCCGCCCGCATCATCTCCCTGTGCAACCAGAAGGGTGGCGTCGGCAAGACCACGACGACCATCAACCTCGGCGCAGCCCTGGCCCGCTACGGCCGCCGCGTTCTCGCCGTGGACTTCGACCCGCAGGGTGCCCTGTCCGCGGGCCTCGGCGTACCCACCCACGACGTCACCACCATCTACGACCTGCTGCTCAACGGCAAGGTCGACCCGAAAGACGCGATCCAGCCGACCTCGGTCGAGGGGCTCGACGTTATTCCGGCCAACATCGACCTCTCCGCCGCCGAGGTGCACCTGGTCAATGAGGTTGCCCGCGAGCAGATTCTGAGCCGTGTGCTGCGCAAGGTGTCGGGCGATTACGACGTCATTCTCATCGACTGCCAGCCCTCGCTCGGCATTCTCACCGTGAATGCGCTCACCGCGAGCCACGGCGTGCTCATTCCGCTGGAGTGCGAATTCTTCGCCCTGCGCGGAGTCGCCCTGCTCATCGAAACCATCGACAAGGTGCGTGACCGTCTCAACCCGGCCATCCAACTCGACGGAATTCTCGCCACCATGTACGACTCTCGCACCCTGCACTCCCGTGAGGTGCTTGAGCGCGTCGTCGACGCCTTCGGACAGAGCGTGCTCGAAACTGTCATCGGTCGTACCGTGAAATTCCCCGACGCGAGCGTAGCCGGGGTGCCCATCACCGACTTTGCTCCCGAGCACGCGGCCGCCAAAGCCTACCTGCAGGTGGCCCGCGAACTGATCCACCGTGGCGCAGTCGCCTAGCGCGGCCGAGAAGCCCGCGTTTTCGGTCGCCCTCGGCAATTTCGAGGGTCCGTTCGACCTGCTGTTGAAACTGATCACCCGGCACGAACTCGACATCACCGAGATCTCGCTCAGCCAGGTCACCGACGAGTTCCTCTCCTACCTGCGCGGTCTCGAACCCTACGAAGAACTCGACCAGGCCACCGAGTTTCTCGTCGTCGCCGCGACACTGCTCGACCTCAAGGTGGCCGGGCTGCTGCCGCAGGGCGAACTCGTCGACGCTGAAGACGTGGCTCTGCTCGAAGCCCGCGACCTGTTGTTCGCCCGACTGCTGCAGTACCGCGCTTTCAAAGAGGCCGCACATTGGTTCAACGGCCAGCTCGACACCGAGACCCGCCGCCACGTGCGCTCCGTGCGACTCGAAGAGAAATACCGTCAGAAGTCCCCTGAGCTGGTCTGGACGCTCTCGCTCGCCGACTTCGCCGCCCTGGCCGCCGGCGCCCTGGCACCGCGGGAGGTGCCCGTTGTGGGGCTCGACCACCTGCACGCGCCGCTCGTCAGCATCCGCGAACAGGCAGCCTACGTCGTCGCCATGCTCCAGCCGGGGGAGCCGGTCTCATTTCGTGCGCTCATCGCCGGCGCCGATCTGAAGGGTGTCATCGTGGCCCGTTTTCTCGCGGTGTTGGAGCTTTACCGTCACGGCGCACTGTCGTTCGAACAAATCGAGCCGCTCGGCGAACTCACCCTGCGCTGGAGCGCCGAGTCCCTCAACGGGCAGGCGTGGACCGACGACAACCTCGCCACGCTCGGAGCTGACTATGACAATTAGCGACCAGACCGACCAGACCGACCAGACCGACCAGACCGACCAGACAATGGCACACGCCCTCGATCGCCAGCTCGAGGCGGTGCTCATGGTCGCTGATGAACCGCAGGGTCTCGTGCACCTTGCGACAGCTGTGGGGCGTCCGACAACGGAGGTGGCGGCATCCGTTGCCCGGCTCGTGGCCGATTTCGACGGCGTTGCATCCCCAGACGGTTGCCGAACGGTTCGCCGCGGTTTTGAGCTGCGCGAGGTCGCCGGCGGCTGGCGCATTTACGTGCGCGCCACACACGACGAGCTCGTGACCGACTTCGTGCTCACCCAGAATCCCAGCCGGCTCAGCCAGGCTGCCCTCGAAACCCTCGCCGTGATCGCCTACAAACAGCCGATCAGCCGAGGTCACATTGCGAGCATTCGCGCCGTCAACGTCGATTCCGTCGTGCGCACCCTGCTCGGTCGCGGCCTGGTGACCGAGGCGTTCACCGACAGCGAAACCGGCGCGATCAACTACACCACCACAGACTTGCTGCTCACCCAGCTCGGAATCAACTCGCTCGACGAGTTGCCCCACCTATCGCCGTTGCTCGACGGCGGCACCGACGGATTCGAGGATCTACTTTGACCAACGACAACTCCGGCTTCTCGCCGGACGCCGCCCGCGACCCCAACTTCAACCCCGAGGCCGCGGCCGACGGCGTGCGCTTGCAGAAGGTGCTCGCCTCCGCTGGGGTCGCCAGCCGCCGCGTCTCCGAGGACCTCATCACCTCGGGTCGGGTGCGCGTGAACGGCAAGGTCGTCACCGAGCTGGGCCGCCGAGTGCACCCCGAAACCGATCAGGTGGCCGTTGACAACGTGGCCGTGCAGCTCGACACCACACGCCGCTACCTCATGCTCAACAAACCGGTTGGCGTCGTCTCCTCGATGCAAGACGAAAGCGGACGCCCCGACCTGCGCGAGTTCACCGACCAGTTCGATGAACGCCTGTTCAACGTGGGCCGGCTTGACGCCCAGACCAGCGGACTGCTCATCCTCACCAACGACGGCGACCTCGCACACGTGCTCGCCCACCCGTCCTTCGGCGTGTCCAAAACGTACATCGCCAAGGTTGAGGGCCGAGTTTCGCCGCAGACCATCGGAACGCTGCAGAGCGGCATCGAACTCGACGACGGCCCCATTCGTGCCGACAAGGCGCGCATTCTCACGAGCCCTCCCGGCGGCGGCTTCAGCATGGTCGAACTCACCCTGCACTCCGGCCGCAACCGCATCGTACGACGGATGCTCGACGCCGTCGGTCATCCCGTGGTCGACCTCGTGCGTCGCCAGTTCGGCCCGCTGAACCTCGGAACCCTGCAGCAGGGCGCCGTGCGTGAACTCACCCGCGAAGAGCTCGGTCAGTTGCTCACCGTGTCCCGTCAGGCGCCCAGCAGCCGCCCCGCCGCCGACTAACGCGATAGCAGGGACTGAACCATGGCAGAAAGCCGCCTCGTCGGCCCGGTGCGCATCGTCGGCGTCGGGCTGCTCGGAACGAGCGTGGGCCTTGGCCTGCGCAACCGCAAGATCGAGACGATCCTCGCCGACGCCTCGCCGACGAACCTGCGCATCGCCATCGACTACGGCGCCGGCCGCGCCGCCGTGCCGGGCGACCTGCCGCAACTCATCGTGGTGTGCGTCCCGCCCGATGTCACCGCCGAAATCGTGGCCCGCGAACTTGATGCCTACCCGAACGCGATCGTGACGGATGTCGCGAGCGTCAAACTCGCTCCACTCGCCGAGCTGCGTGAACGCGGAGCAGACGTGAGCCGCTACATCGGATCGCATCCGCTCGCCGGTCGCGAGAAGGGCGGCCCGCTTTCCGGCCGCGCGGATCTGTTCATCGGCCGCCCCTGGGTCGTGGCGGCGCACGACGCGATCAGCTACCAGCAGGCCGGTGCCATCGACGACCTCATCCTTGATCTCGGTGCCATTTTGGTCGAAATGTCTCCCGAAGAGCACGACCTCGGCGTCGCCCTGGTCTCGCACGTGCCGCAGGTCATCTCCACCCTGATGGCCCGCCGCCTCACCGGGGCGGCGCACTCCTCGCTCAACCTCGCCGGCCAGGGCCTGCGGGATGTCACCCGGGTCGCGGCGAGCGACCCCGACCTGTGGGTGCAGATCCTCGGCGCCAACGCCGGACCGGTGCGTGATGTGCTGCTCGCGTACCGCGACGACCTCGACCGGTTCATCAACGCCCTTGAAGATCCGGCCGCACCGGGAGCACAGCGCCAGATCGCGGAGGAGCTCGCCGGCGGCAATGCCGGGGTGGCTCGGTTGCCAGGCAAACACGGGCAGGACCGCCGGTTCTCCTCAATGATCGTCATGGTCAACGACCAGCCGGGCCAGATCGCGGCGCTGCTCAACGACATCGGCGAGCTCGGCGTCAACCTCGAAGACTTACGCTTGGAACACTCGCCGGGCGCCCAAATCGGCCTCGCCGAAATCTCTGTACTGCCTGAGGCCGTCACCCACCTCACCGAAGAGCTGGCCGCCCGCGGCTGGCGGATTGCTGGTTAACGCACATGGCACGTCTCTCCCTCCCCACCCTCGTCGCCATCGATGGGCCGGCCGGCAGCGGCAAGTCGAGCGTGAGTCGTGCGGTCGCACGACGCCTCGGTTTCGCCTACCTCGACACCGGCGCCGCCTACCGTGCGCTGGCCTGGCTTGTGCTCGACCGCAACACAGATCACTCCGAAGCGGATGCGGTGACCGCGCTCCTGAAGGACTTCGACTACACGATCGGTACCGACCCAGATGAATACTTCGTCACGGTCGGCGAGACCGACGTGACCGAGGCCATCCGGTCGCCGAAGGTCAGCGCCATGGTCAGCGCCGTGGCACGGGTTCCCGCCGTACGGGAAGCACTGACCGAACTGTTTCGCAGCATCGCCGAGAACGTGGATCGGCCCGGCGTCGTGGTCGAAGGACGCGATATTACGACCCGTGTCGCCCCCGAAGCAGACGTGCGCATTCTACTCACAGCATCCGAGGAGGCTAGAATGGGTAGACGCTCTGCGGAAATAACGACCCAATCGGCTGAAACCGTGGCAGAACAGCTGCGATCACGCGATCGCGCTGACTCACAGGTTGTCGATTTCATGAGCGCTGCAGACGGTGTGACAACCGTCGACTCCACCCATCTCGACTTCGAGCAGACCATTGAAGCGGTCATCGACGTCATAAACACACGCACGAAGCGGGCTTTGAATGAGTAACGAATACGACGACACGAGCACAGCGCTCGACACCGAGCTGGCGGAACGACTCGCCAACCTCGATGAGGAACTCGCCACGCGGCGTTCCGCCGCGCTGCGCACGGACCTCGACAACTACGACCTCGACGAGGAAGACCTCGACGTTCTGCAGAGCGTCACCGACGACCCTGACGCGATCAAGTATTTGCCCGCTGTTCCGGTGATCGCCATCGTCGGTCGCCCGAACGTGGGCAAGTCGGCGCTGGTCAACCGCATCCTCGGTCGTCGCGAAGCCGTCGTGGAAGACACCCCCGGCGTGACGCGTGACCGTGTCGCGTACAAGGGCGACTGGAACGAACGCAAGTTCAGCCTCGTCGACACCGGCGGCTGGGAGCCCGATGCCAAGGGCATCGACGCGTCCGTCGCCGCCCAGGCCGAGATCGCCATCGACCTGTCCGACCTCGTCATGTTCGTTGTCGACTCCAACGTGGGCCCGACGTCGACCGATGAGGCCGTCGTGCGCATGCTGCGCAAGAGCGGCAAGCCCGTCTTCCTTATCGCCAACAAGGTTGACGACGTGCGCCAGGAGCCCGAAGCGGCCAGCCTGTGGTCGCTCGGCCTCGGCCAGCCGTGGCCGGTCTCCGCCCTGCACGGTCGCGGTGTTGCCGACCTGCTTGATGCGATTCTGCTCGTGTTGCCCGAAGTCTCCAACGTCGCCAAGCAGGAGGTCGGTGGTCCGCGACGTGTCGCCATCCTCGGACGCCCGAACGTCGGCAAGTCGAGCCTGCTCAACAAGGTCGTGGGGGAGGAGCGCGTTGTTGTCAACGAGCTCGCCGGCACGACCCGCGACCCGGTCGACGAGCAGGTTGAGCTCGGCGGCAAAATTTGGCGGTTCGTCGACACCGCCGGCATCCGCCGCAGGGTGCACCTCTCGCAGGGCGCCGACTTCTACGCCTCGCTGCGCACGAGCGCGGCCCTCGAAAAGGCCGAGGTCGCCGTTGTGCTCCTCGACGTGACCCAGGTCATCAGCGAGCAGGACGTTCGCGTCATCGACCTCGTCATCGAGTCCGGCCGCGCGCTCGTACTCGCCTTCAACAAATGGGACCAGATCGACGACGACCGTCGCCGCTATCTCGAGCGTGAGATCGAGCAGGACCTTGCCCACGTGGCGTGGGCCCCGCGCGTGAACATCTCGGCCAAGACCGGTCGCCACATGGAGAAGCTGGTTCCGGCCTTGGAGCTCGCGCTGGAGTCGTGGGACACCCGCATCGCCACCGGCAAATTCAACGCCTTCCTGGCCGAGCTGGCCGCCGCTCACCCGCACCCGGTGCGGAGTGGCAAGCAGCCGCGCATCCTGTTCGGCACCCAGGCCTCGAGCCGTCCTCCGACGTTTGTGGTCTTCACGACCGGGTTCCTTGATCCCGGATATCGGCGCTATATCCAGCGTCGTCTGCGTGAAATTTACGGCTTCGAGGGGAGCCCGATCAATCTCAGCATGCGCGTGCGCGAGAAGCGCAAACGCTAAATTCGTCACAAAGAAACGGTCGGACCTGTTAATGCAGGTCCGGCCGTTTTTTTGTGGTCACGCAGGAAGGTTTCGTCTACCCCGATACGGGGGGTGAACCTGAGAAACCCATGTGTCAGCTTGCTTCACTTCCCATTGTGGGCAAAGCTCATCTAATTCGCCTCGGCCCCCTTCGGCCGTTCACCTCGCACCTCCCGTTTTTGTGCACTGAACGAAATGTGAACCATGCTCTCCACCAGTCCATTCGTCGCGCACTCCGCTGTTCGGCCCTCCCGCCGCATGTCCCTGATAGCCGCGGCCGGCACTTTCGCCGTCGCGTTCAGCACCCTCGCCGTTGTACCGGCACATGCAGCTGAAATCGCCTCCATCGCCGTTCCCGGGGGCGGCAAAGTCACTAAAGACCTCGGCACCGTTCCCGCCGATGCCGCCTCCATTGACGTCATGTTCGATACGACGGCAGCGGCCAAAACCGAAATCAAGGTTCTCGTTGGTCCCGAGCACATCGAGCGCTACTATTTCACCGCTCCGGTCGGCGACGGACCTGAGCGCACGTACACCGTGCCGGTCACGAACAAGACCGACGGAACGATCACCGTGGCGAGCAGCGTCGCTGACGTTGCGGTGAGCGTGAACATCGTCGGCTACACCGAAAAGTCCGAGCAATCGACTGCGTCGGAACCGGCATCGGCTCCGGTTGAGGCTCCGGCACCGGTTGCGGTAGCAGCTCCGGCTCCGGCTCCGGTAGCGGCTCCGGCTCCGGTAGCGGTAGCGGCTAAGGTAGCGCCGACGAGCGGCACGCCGACCGCGACCAACTCCGGCGTGCCGGCCGGCACCACGCTCGAGGTTGTCAACAACGACATCACCGTCACCACGCCGGGCACCGTCCTCGACGGCCTCGACATTCGTGGCCTGGTCAAGATTCAGGCCGCCAACGTGACCATCAAGAACTCCATCATTCGCGGCCGCACCATGAACGGTCCCGGTGCCCTCATCAACAACCTCGGAGGTTTCCCCAACCTCGTCGTGACCGACACCGAGTTGTTCCCGACGGTCGCCTCTCCAGACGCCAACGGCATCTACGGCTACAACTTCACCGCCACGCGACTGAACATCCACAATGTGATCGACGGCATTCACGTCACCGGCAGCAACGTGCTGATTCAAAAGAGCTGGATCCACGACAACATGCACTACGTCAACGACCCGAACCAGGGCGGATCGTCCAGCCACGACGACTCGATCCAGGTGCAGAGCGGAAAGAACATCACGATCACCGGAAACCGTCTGACCGATGCGCACAGCGCCGCCGTGCAAATCACCCAGGACCGCGGTGCCGTTTCCAACTTCGTCTTCACGAACAACTACGCCAACAACGGGGCGTGCACCGTAAACATCGCCGAGAAGTCTTACGGCCCGCTCGTGGGTACCGTCATCACGGACAATGAGTTCGGTCGGGACACCAAGCTGGACAATTGTGCCGTGATCGCCAAAACCACGACCAAGATCGACTTTCAGCGCAACTTCTACAGCGACAACGTCGCCGTCACCATCAGAAAGGGATAAGCCCACGGGCAGATCCGCTTCAGGATTCCCTCGCAGACACCAGGCGGGCCC
>Ga0307486_1003216_pt1 | contig 10755 bp, 8 predicted proteins | sample CBIW02metaG_FD_203663 | JGI IMG/M metagenome (GOLD analysis project Ga0307486, IMG submission 203663) | Sea-ice brine microbial communities from Beaufort Sea near Barrow, Alaska, United States - CBIW 0.2 | ecosystem: Environmental > Aquatic > Marine > Coastal | place: USA: Alaska | collected... | reverse complement strand
GGGTTATAAAAATTGAAAATCCCGGGAAAGGTGACCTTTGCAGGATTTTGCCCATCAAAGATCAGTGGATAGAAGAAAACTCACTTCTCTTTCATACCATTAACCGGAATAAAGAAAGTTATTCGGCCAATCTAAAATCTGAAGAAGGGCTGGCGGAGATCCAAAAACTGATTTCAAAAGCCGATGTGATGATCCATAATTTCCGGCCCGGTGTTATGGAAAAGCTAAGTCTTGGTTTTGAAAAGGTAAAGCAACTAAATTCAAAGATCATTTATGCCGAAATAAGTGGCTACGGGAAAGAAGGCCCGTGGGCTAAAAAGCCCGGACAGGACTTATTGGTCCAGGCCATGAGCGGGCTCATGTACAATAGCGGTGACAGGGATGATGCTCCAACACCTTTTGGCCTGGCAATAGGAGATATTATATGCGGTGCCCAGGTTGTTCAGGCAATTCTGGCCGGATTAATCTCCAGGAACCGAAAGGGCGAGGCTGTAAAAATTGAGATCAGTCTTTTGGAATCTCTTATTGATTTCCAGTTTGAGATTTTTACGACTTATCTCACCAGCGGAAAACGACCTTTGCGTTCTGCGGTGAATAATGCACATCCCCTACTTGGCGCCCCCTATGGAATTTATCAAACCAGTGATGGTTTTATAGCCATTGCAATGGTTCCGATGGGAGATATTAAGAATGCTTTGGATTGTCCTGAACTGGAGGACTATAATCAGTCCATGGTGTTTTCACATAGAGATGAAATTAAATCGATTCTTGTCGATTTTCTTAAAAAGAAACCAACATTATTTTGGATGGAAAAACTCCAATCTCATAAACTTTGGGCTACAGATCTTAAGAACTGGAAACAATTAAAACAAACTAAAGGGTACCGGGAATTTGAACTCGAACAGGAAATAAATATTTCAAAAGGGAAAACTATAAAAACCACTCGTTGCCCCATCAGGATCAATGGCGAAAAAATGTGGGGAACTTTACCTGCTCCAGATCTTGGACAACATACAGATTTAATTAGAAAGGAATTCCAACTAAACGAAAAAGCCGTATGAAATTACTTGACGGGATACTGGTTGTGGATTTTTCGCAATTTCTGTCTGGCCCATCAGCCAGCCTTAGATTAGCCGATTTTGGAGCGCGGGTTATCAAAATTGAGAAACCGGGAACCGGTGATATTTGCCGGCAACTCTATGTTTCGGAAATTGAAGTGGCTAATGAATCTACCTTTTTTCATACGATCAACAGGAATAAAGAAAGTTTTTCGGTAAACCTTAAAGATGAGAATGATAAAGATTTGGTAAAAGCTCTTGTAAAAAAGGCTGACGTTGTGATGCATAATTTCAGACCCGGAGTTATGGAAAAACTGGGTTTTTCTTATAAGGAAATTCAGAATATCAACCCTAAAATAATCTATGCAGGTATTAGCGGATATGGAGAGGAAGGCGAATGGAAAGATCTGCCGGGCCAGGACCTATTATTGCAGTCGCTTTCCGGCTTAGCTTATCTGAATGCTGAAAGCACAAAGATACCCACTCCAATGGGAATAAGCGTTGTGGATATTCTTGCCGGAACTCATCTGGCCCAGGGTATTTTAGCTGCACTGGTAAAAAGGGACAATTCCGGCCTTGGAAGTCTGGTACAGGTAAGTATGCTGGAATCGGCTCTGGATTTTCAATTCGAAGTTTTTACCAATTTTCTGAATGATGGAGAAGAACTTCCGGAAAGGAGTGAACAAAATCACGCACATTCTTATGTTGCTGCACCCTACGGAGTATATAAAACCTTGGATGGTTATTTAGCGCTGGCTATGGGCAGTATTCCAATACTCGCTGAATTGCTCAACTGTCCTGCAATGACAAAATATGATAATCCAAAAAACTGGTTCAGGCAAAGGGATGAGATTAAGGAAATACTTGCAGATCATCTGAAAAATCAAAATACAAAATACTGGCTTGATATCCTTGAGCCAGCGGATATCTGGTGCGCAAAAGTGCTGACTATCGAAGAACTTAGCGCTGAAGAAGGATATAAAGTTCTTGAAATGGAAATGAAAGTCCGCACGAGTAAAGGACAGGTGATAAAAACCACCAGATGTCCGGTTCGGATAAATGGTGAAATTTTAAGGTCAGAGAAAGCTGCTCCATTTTTAGGAGAACATAACGATGCCATCGTAAATGAATTTGGACTAATGAAATAATATGAGGATCATAGATACACATATCCATATATGGGATTTTGCGAAAGCAAGATATTCATGGCTTGAAGGGGATACTTCCATCCTTAACAGAACTTATTCCCTGACGGAACTGGAAGAAGGGCGAAAAAATACAAATGTTGAATACGGCGTGCTGGTACAGGCGGCCAATAATTTTCAGGATACCGACTGGATGCTTGAAGTTGCAGAAAAAAACAACTGGATAAAAGGAGTAGTAGGCTGGCTCCCGCTTGAAAATCCTTCAGAATGTAAAAGGTTACTGAAAGAGAAATACCTTCAGAATCCTTATTTCAATGGTGTGAGACATCTTATTCATGATGAAAAGGATTCTCGGTGGTTGTTACAGGATAAAGTACTGGAAAGTTTACAGATTTTATCTTCTCATGATTTACCTTTTGATGTGGTAGGAGTGCTTCCTGAACACATTGAAACAGTAATTGAAGTAGCCAGAAAAGTTCCTGCTCTAAGAATGGTTTTTGATCATTTGAATCAGCCGCCGATTCAACAAAACCTGAAATATGGAAAATGGGGGGAGCTGATGATAGAAGCTTCCGAATATTCAAATTTTTATGTTAAAATTTCGGGAATGGGAACTACTTCCGGAAAACCAAATTCCTGGGGAAAGTCTGAAATAAAAGATCATATCGAATTCATTTTTAAACATTTCGGGATTGAACGATGTTTTTGCGGCGGTGACTGGCCGGTGTCCTTACTTGCTGGGACCTACAGCTATTCCTGGAAACAGTACGAAGTAACTCTGAGGGAAATTTTGAATGAAAAAGAACTGGAAATGGTCACTTTTGGGAATGCAAACCGATTTTATAATTTAAATCTTAATATTTAATGAGCGTAATTGGAGGGGTGGCGTTCCATGCCGTAGGAGCCGCATTTGCCGCGTTGTGTTACACACCGCAGAAAAAAGTGGTCAACTGGTCGTGGCAAACCTACTGGCTGGCCCAGGCCTTTGTGTGCTGGTTTGTTCTCCCGCTGGTCGTAGCATGGATAACAATCCCGGAACTGATGATGGTTTTGAAAGAAGCGCCACCATCTGCAATGTGGAAGGCCTTTGGTCTCGGAGCGGCTTATGGAATTGGCGGCACTGCATTTGGACTTGCGATTAGGTATATGGGTTTTTCACTTACCTACGCTATTTCTATAGGGATATCCTGCGTGATAGGTACATTACTACCCCCACTTGTGAAGGGGGAACTGGGAACTGTACTTCAACAATCAGGCTCTCAATGGATCGTAACCGGTATGATATTGGGAGTTATAGGAATCGCTCTGTGCGGAATCGCAGGAAGATTCAAAGAACTTGATCTTTGGAGAAACGTAAAATCTTTGGAGACTAATTTTTCTGTAGCAAAAGGCCTGCCTCTAACATTGCTCGCGGGAGTACTTTCAGCGTTATATGGTTTTGCTATAGATCAGGGGCAACCAATTGCCGATGTTGCCTTTGAACATGGAGCCGGTAATTTTCAGACGAACGTGGTTTATATTTTTTCAAATACCGGGGCATTTTTAACCACCGCGATTTACTGTATTTTTCTTCATAATAAGAATAAGACATGGAGTGAGTATAATCCGGGGAAAGCAACACCGCTGATTGCAAATTATATACTGGCCTCGATTACCGGGATGTTTTGGTATTCGCAGTTTTTCTTCTATGGTTTAGGGCATGTGAGAATGGGGGATTATAAATTTTCCAGCTGGGCAATACATATGATCATGCTTGTGCTCTTCAGTATGGTTGCAGGTATCGTCCTTAAAGAATGGGTGCAGGCAAAGAAAAAAACAGTTAGGGTGCTTGTGGTCGCCATTATTATTTTGGTTTTGGCGGTACTTTCTCTTAGTCTGGGGAATTCAGTTTCAACATAAAGATTATGAAAATGGATCATGAAATTATAATTATTGGCGCTGGAGGTATCATAAAGGATGCACACCTTCCCGCATATAAAATCGCTGGTTTTAAGGTAGCAGGTATTTTTGATCTTGATACAGAGAAGGCTGAGAAACTAGCTTCACATTATAATATTCCTAGGGTTTTCAATTCATTGGCGGAAGCGGTTCAGGCTTCTAATGTGGCAACAGTTTTTGATCTGGCTGTTCCTGGAAGGGAGATTTTAAATGTGTTGAAGGAGATTCCAGATTCTTCAGTCATCCTCATTCAAAAGCCTATGGGCGAGGATATTGAAATGGCAAGAGAAATTCTGAAATTTTGCCGGGAAAAGAATTTAAAGGCCGGTATTAATTTTCAGCTTCGCTATGCGCCTTTCATTACACAGGCGAAAGAACTAATCGCAGAGGGCAAGCTTGGTGAAATATGTGATATTGAGATCAATGTAAATGTTTTTACGCCATGGCATCTCTGGGGTTTTCTGAAAAGCCTCCCACGGATGGAAATATTATACCACAGCATTCATTATATAGATCTGGTACGGACATTTCTTGGAAATCCGCAGGGTATTTATGCGAAATCCATAAAACATCCATCAAGTGAAGAATTGGCTTCTGTTCGCAGCAATATTATAATGGATTACGGTATGTTTAAAAGGGCCAGTATTCTTACCAATCACAATCATGGTTATTCTGAGAAATATCAGCGGTCTTTTATCAAAATTGAAGGCACCAAAGGCGCTATCCGTATAGAAATTGGAGTTTTAAAGGCGTATCCAAAAGGTAAAGATGATAAGTTTGAGTATATCTTTTTCGATAATAATGAAGATTGGCAGGAGATTAAAGTTGAAGGTACCTGGTTTCCTCATGCTTTTATTGGCTCTATGGAGGAGATGTTTAAGGTAAGAAAAAATAACGATTATATTCCAGATAATAGCGTGGAAGACTGTATTCATACTATGTCCTGTGTGGAAGCAGCATATATTTCAAGCGAACAAGGAGGAATTGCTCCTGGAGAAATTTAATACATTAATGTTAATCAGAAGAAAAAAGAAAAATCTCATATTCTAGTCCGTAATTGCTTCTCTAATCTTTATTCTGTGTTTTCAGGTAGGTGCAGGATAGTTTTTAGTGCTTATGATTTTAATTTGTTATCCTTACTCAGACAACCCTGGAACAGGGTTAAATTTTTCTTACAAATAAAAAAATATTATGCCAATTACAATTTCGTGTTCTAAAAAGATGATATATATGATCTTTATAGCACTGACTGCAGCCTGTGGGTCTCAATCAGAAGAGAAGGAAAAAACCGCTTTTCCTCTGGACGATCTGTTAACGAAGGACCAGGTCGGTGCGAAAAATTTGCCGGACACTATTGCTACGATATCGGCCCCTTTTGATATGCCTGAATTCAAAAAGCCAGTATTTCCTGACCTGACCATGTCAATTGAAGAAAAAGGAGCTAAGGAAAATATACTAAGTACCAATTCTATTCAAGCAGCTATTGATGAAGTTAGCGTAAAAGGAGGAGGAACAGTACTTGTCCCGAAAGGAAAATGGAAAACGGGAAGAATAAGTTTAAAGAGCAATGTAAATTTTCATCTGGAAGAGGGAGCAAAACTATATTTTAGCGGGGAATTAAAAGATTATCGTCCCGCGGTTTTTACCCGACATGAGGGGGTAGAAGTAATGTCTTTGGGAGCTTGTATTTATGCTTTTGAGCAGGATAATATCGCGGTTACCGGAAAAGGAACACTGTACGGACCTGAAGAAGGTGCCGTAAAAGACCAGATGATGACTGAGGATGTTACAGAAAAGTTTGTACCGATAAATAAACCCGTAAAAGAGAGAGTATATGAAGGATATAATGGAGAATCCATTTTTCTGCCGATGTTTATTTCTCCCACTAGTTGCACAAATGTATATATTGAAGGCGTAACCTTGGAACGGACAGCATTTTGGAACATTGTACCGGTATATTGTGATGGGGTAATTATTCGTGGAGTGACTATTAATTCGGTGGGTATTCCCAGGGGAGATGGCATTGATATAGAATCATCGCGTAATGTACTTATTGAGTATTGTACCCTAAATAATGGCGATGATTGTTTTACAATGAAATCCGGACGTGGTGAGGATGGTATACGGGTCAATAAACCCACAGAAAATGTTGTTATTAGATATTGTTTGGCAAAAGAAGGTCATGGAGGAATCACTATCGGAAGTGAAACTGCAGGAATGATCAGGAACCTTTATGTACATGATTGTGTATTTGAAAACACAGGTGTTGGAATTCGTTTTAAGACCCGTCGTCCACGAGGAGGAGGAGGTGAGAATTTATACTATGAAAGAATTCGAATGAACCTCCGGCAGACCGCGTTCCGGTGGGATATGCTTGGCAGCGAAATGTATGTGGGTGACCTGGCAAAACGTGAGCCCTTCCTGGATGTTAATAAACTAACCCCAAAATTTCAGGATATTTTCATCAAAGATATTTTGGTAGAAACAGCTTCCACTTTTATTAACATTAACGGCATTCCTGAATCTCCTCTTAAGAATTTGACAATGGAAAATGTGGAAGTGAGAGATAGTAAACATCTTTTTAATGCAGATGATGCCACGGATTTGACTTTTCGGAACATTAAAATTACGAGCCAGGATTCCATTTTAAAATTTTTGGATGCAAGAAATGTATTGTTTGAAGATTCAGAATTCTATGTGAAAGGTGGAGAAATTTTCGTTCAAATAAAAGGGGATTTAACGGATAATATAATTTTTGAAAATACCACTCCATCTCATCCTGAAGACTGGGACACAAACAAGTTCCAGAAAAAAAATGAATAACTGTAGAGCTATTAGAAAAATTCCAAAAAAGATTGAAGAAGGCATTAGGTAATTTTTATTGGTAAAAGAGAAACATCTTTATGTTATGAAAGTATTTCCGTTTTAACCTTGGAGAATAAGGAAATTGATGGGCATAGAAGGATTTAATCTAAGTTGAAAACTGGTCAAGCCAGTATTAACATGAAAAACAAAGTAAAATGAATTATATAGTATGTGAAGAACCTTTTAAATTTATTTTTAAGGAAAAAGAAAACCCCTCCAGAAGTAATGATCAGGCATTGTTAAAAGTTCACCGTATTGGTATTTGCGGAACAGATTTACATGCGTTTACAGGGGATCAACCATTTTTTAGCTACCCCAGAATTTTAGGACATGAATTGGCAGCAGAAATTCTCGAAATTGGGGATAATGATCAAGGCTTGAAACGCGGGGACAATGTAATAGTCATGCCCTACGTAAGTTGTGGAAAATGTATTGCCTGTAGAAATGGCAAAACTAATTGTTGCACTAATATTCAGGTTTTAGGAGTCCATGCGGATGGTGGAATGCAGGAAGAGATTGTTGTAAGAAAAGATTTATTGATTCCTGCAAAGGGTCTTTCATATGATGAAATGGCGATTGTTGAGCCTTTGGCCATTGGGGCTCACGCTATTCGAAGAGCCAATATTAAACCTGATGAAATTATAGTTGTTGTTGGCTGTGGGCCTATTGGAATTGGCTTAATGAAGTTGGCCCAAATTGGCGGAGCAGAAGTTATTGCGCTGGATGTTAACGATTCCCGGTTAAAATATGCAAAAGAGGAAATAGGGGTTAAACATGCTTTTAATGTAATGAAAAATCCTGTAGAAGAAATTTCTAAAATTACCGGCGGAGATATGGCAACTGCCGTTTTTGATGCCACAGGAAACAAAAAAGCTCTCGAAACCGGCATAGATTATATGGCTAATGGTGGTAGATATATTCTGGTTGGATTATCAAAAGGAGATCTAAATTATAACCACCCTAAAATTCATGCTAAGGAAACATCATTAATGTGTAGTCGAAATGCTACCCTGGAGGATTTTAAAAATGTAATGGAAAATCTTGATAAATTTCCAACCCATTCCTTCATAACACATAAAGTACATTTTAATAAAATGATCGAAAACTTTGAAAATTGGCTGAGGCCGGAAAATAACGTTATTAAAGCAATGGTAGAATTAAGCTAACCGGAATTTACTAAGATATGATTATCGATACACATCAGCATTTTTGGAAATATGATAAAAACAAGCATTCCTGGATAGATGAAAGTATGATCAAACTCAGGCAGGATTTCTTGCCTGAAGATCTAGAAAAGGTTTTTCAGGAAAATTCAATAAATGGTTGTATTGCTGTTCAGGCTGATCAATCTGAAGCTGAGAACAATTTCCTTTTGAAGTTATCAGACGAAAATAATTTTATAAAAGGAGTTATTGGATGGGTGGATTTCAGAAAGAAGGATATAAAAAATAAGCTTCAATTTTATTCAGACTATAAGATTCTTAAAGGTTTTAGACATGTGGTTCAGGATGAACCTGATCCTAATTTTTTACTTCGCCCAGATTTCATAAAAGGCATTGAGCTTCTTGACAATCATGGCTTTTGTTATGAAATTTTGGTGTTCCCACATCAGTTGGGATCTGTGCTGGAGTTTGTGAAGAAATTTCCAAATCAAAAATTTGTAATAGATCATATTGGAAAACCGTATATTAAAGATGGTTTTTTTGATGGTTGGGCTTGTTTAATTGGCGAAATCGCTAAAAATGAAAATGTTTATTGTAAAATTTCCGGAATGATCACAGAGTCAGTTCTTGATAACTGGAATTATGCTCAGTTAAAACCTTACATTGAGCATGTTTATGAAAGTTTTGGAGGTAAAAGAATTATGTTTGGTTCCGATTGGCCAGTTTGCCTTTTGGCTGGAAATTATAAGGAAATGAAATCGGTAGCTCAGAAATTTGCAGAGCAACTTTCTGAAAATGAAAAGGAAGATTTCTGGGCTGTCAATGCTGTTAAATTTTATAATATTTGATTATGGATTTAAAATTAAAAGATAAAGTCGTTATTGTTACTGGTGGAGCAGGCATCGTAGGAAGTATAGGTCAAAGTATTGTTTATGCTTTGGCGAAAGAAGGTGCTATCCCGGTTATAATAGACAGAAACACCAGGGGTTATGATTATGAAAGAGAACTTCAGCAGCAAAAAATTAACTGCAAGTTTATACAAACAGACCTTTCAGATCATAATCAAATAGAAAAAGCGATTAAGACCGTTGAAAATTTGTATGGCAGGATTGATATAATTATCAATAATGTTGGGGTTAACGATGGAGTGGATTTGGAGTCATCAGTGGAAGATTTTTTTAATTCCTTAAAGCTAAATTTGGTGAGTTATTTTGCGGTTTTAAAGTATTCACTTCCTATGTTAAAGAGAAGTAAGGGTAATATTTTGAATATTGGATCTAAAGTGGCATTAACAGGGCAGGGAGGAACTTCTGGTTATGCTGCTTCCAAAGGAGGTGTTCTGGGGCTCACAAGAGAATGGGCGGTAGATTTGATCAATTTTGAGATTAGGTCCAATGCACTAATCATTGCTGAAAGTATGACCCCTGCGTATGGTAATTGGCTGGAAACACTCGAGAATGGTGAAGAAAAACTGAATTCTATCAAAGAAAAAATTCCATTAGGCAACAGGATGACTACCCCAGAGGAAATAGCGGATTCTGCTCTTTTTATTATTTCGGATAAATCTTCTCATACCACCGGTCAGTTCATTTTCGTAGATGGTGGATATGTTCATTTGGACCGGGCTTTAATTAAAAAATAAACGATCAATTTTAATTTATTGTAAAATCGAGTAGTATCAGGGCTATCAAATATTCTAAAAACTATTGGAGAAAATTTCTCATCTGTTTTTACTTATATTTTTCGGATATTGGTAAACTAAGTTTCGAATAAATCTTTTTTTATTGAAATAGAATGTTCGGAAATTGTGATAATAACAGCGCGATCTCAGGTTTAAAAAGACCTTTTTTTAAATGGAATTACGTTCAATATACTTAAACCCGGCCTTCACTTTTTCATTTTTGTTTTTCAGTATAAAATCTGCTGCTGTTTCTCCCATTTCTTTAAAATTGGTGCTAACCACGGTAATTCCCAACAGTTCCTTTAAAGGTGTGTCATTGTAGGAAATAACGCCAATGTCTCTCCCCATTTTCAAAGCTTTTTCATGAATTTGACGTACTAGGTTTACAAGATCTGTTTCCTGAATAGTAACGTATAGATCTTTACTTTGAAGTTCCATATCTTCATAAATTTCATCTAAAATTTCGAAATCTAATTTATATTCTACACAAAACTGTCTGAAACCAATTAAAATGGCTTTAGGAAAAGGATAAATAGATTTAGTGGGATAAACGAGAATGAGTTTATCGTATTTTTTGAATTTTTCGATTCCTTCAATTAGGGCATAATAAATATCTTTTTTAAAGTCCTGGTATATTAAACCGTAATTTCCTCTTAACTCCGATATATTGTTATCCATAATAATAAGTTTATCTTTTGGGATACGTTCAATAACCTCAAGAACTTTGTTAGTGTAACTAATATGGTTTAATTGTTCATTTTTAAAATGCGGCATGATTATGTAATAATCATACGCGCCTATATTTTTTTCAATAGCTCTCACAAAAAGGGATTCTTCACAATGGTAAATTGATAAATTAACATGGCCATTAATCCCTAAAGAATTCACAAAGGAATTATAAATCA
>Ga0307486_1003215_pt1 | contig 10755 bp, 14 predicted proteins | sample CBIW02metaG_FD_203663 | JGI IMG/M metagenome (GOLD analysis project Ga0307486, IMG submission 203663) | Sea-ice brine microbial communities from Beaufort Sea near Barrow, Alaska, United States - CBIW 0.2 | ecosystem: Environmental > Aquatic > Marine > Coastal | place: USA: Alaska | collected... | reverse complement strand
AATGTGCTGCTGCCAGACCTGTGCTCGTTCGGTTGGGGTCATGCTGATTCCTCATGGAATGGGTGAGGATGTCAGTGTGTGCAATCGGTGAGCCGGAATGTAGGTGCTGATTTATTGGCGCTTACCCATCTGTGACGAACTCCTGCTCAAACAGAAGGCTATCGATGTTAAATAAATATCTTGAGCGACTTGTGATATTGGTCGATGAGTATCGAAAACAGGAGCTGTCCCAGTTTTGTGGTCCGGATAATAAGGAGGCTCAGTGGAACGACCTTATCTGGTATCACATTGATCCAAACACGGGCCGTAAAGTCAGGTTTCTGTGTGGCAAACTGGGATTGAAAGGCAAGGGGAGTGCGGGCAACAGGCCAGAGTGCGCGCTGCGCTATCCCTATGACCAACTAATCAAGGTTTGGATAATTGAAGTCAATAACAAGCCTGTGTCTGCTCAATCCAGGCAAACATTAGTCCTTGCCGCCAGGAGATTGTTTTCCAAGATGCAGGGGGAGCTCTATTCCCAAACCCCTGAGGGCTTGGTTGAATGTGCGCGTAGTAATACTCACCCAGAATACATAAACCATTTCTTTGAATTTTGTGCTGAAAACGGTTTGATGCCTCGCATTAGAGTCCCGAACAGGATGGATGACCGTGATAGAACCGGACATGCGCAATTTGATGCGAGAGTCGAAAAACTGCCGGATGTCGAGGCAATTATGGCCCTCGGCGCAATCCACCAAGAGATATTTCGGCCGGTCAGCCAAAGTGGTTCGGTGAGCATGGATGTTCAAATCAAGATAATGGATGCGGTGACTTCCACGGCTGGTTTGTTAGGGTTGGCGTCTCCCAGTCGCATCGCTGCCGAGGTGCCTCTTGTGCCCAAACAAAAGCTAAAGAAATACAGCGAGGGCGGGAAGAACCCAGTTCATTATCTCGACTGGCCGGGCAGTAAGGGGTTTAAGGACAACCATAACCACATACTTGCAGTCTTGGCCGACGAGGTGGATCGCGCCGTCAATTTCTTCTGCGTAGCCTGCGAGCCAGCTCGAATATTGTGTCGTTTCTATGAGAACCCAAAGGAAACTCTTGTGGCATTGCTTGGCGACTTCAAGGTATCGAGTGATAGACGGAAGCATTTGCAATTCGATAAGACGCCCAACCTTTTCGTTCTGGGTTATGCGCTCGGTTTCTACGGAGTAAATGCGAGCGTACGAGTCGCTTTGCCTGGACGCCTTGTGCCAAAAATACCGCCTCAGAATTTCAGATTTCGTTCCTGCTTCTATGAGAAGCCGATACACGCGCTTGATCATGAGGATCGTATTGCGATTTCAGCAACAGTAAATAGAGGTTCCTCAGGCCTTTCGCAATTGATGGGTTACATAGATCTTGTCGGAAATGCAGTCCAGCCACTGAGGAGCGTTGCCAAACCGGTCTTCAGCATCGGCGAGCTGCAGGACAACTGGATTCGGTACTTCACGACAAGACTTATACCAGAATTCCCGTATTCATACGCTACGGGCGAGGGCAAGGTCAGACTGGCTGATGCGTTGTTCTGTATTCTGGGCTCCCATTTTTACGGTCTAGGTAAAACAGGCTCTAGTGGTAGGCCACTAGCTAAGTCCTTTTATAATGTAGTGCCTTTAAACGCTATTGCTTCAAAGATCACCCAAGGTTTCAGAGGACGGATTGGCAGGGAACACATTTTTGAGAAGTATGGATTCGCAGGTCTAAACGTTAAACCGCACAGTCTTCGTCACTTCGGTAACACGCTCGCAGAGCTGAGTGAAATTCCACGCGAAATTATCACGGCATGGTCAGGTAGGAAAGATAAGGAACAGACGGAAACCTACCTTCATAGGAGTCACCAGGAACAGGCGGACCGTGTACGTGCGGTGTTGGGTAAACCTGAGCACGACAGGCGGGAGATTCGGGTCGTGGCACGGGAAGCTATCTCACAAACAACCAATTTGCCCGCATCCATTACGTCTTCGGGGATCTGCACCCAGGAAATCAATCTTAATCCCTGCGACTTTCTGAACGATTTCGTATCCCAGTGCTTCATGTGCTCGGCCGCTTGCCACATTGCGGGCGACCCCAAAGCGATCCAGCTGTTTGAGAAAGATCACGAGGTGCAGATCGCGAGACTCGGCCAATTAACAACCGATCGGCGTCTGCACAATTCAAGCGCGATGCAACGGTGGTTCATCATCCACTCGCGTAATACGTATGTGCTAGCAAGCCTCCACAATCTAATGAAGACCTTAACGACTGGCACTGTTATTCGCTACTCGCCGAACCCGAGCGAATTTCATATCACTGACATGAGTACGAAAAAGACGATCAAACACCAATGCCTTATTCCAGATTTTGAAAGCAAATTGCGTGGCCTACTTGCCGGTCAATACGATGATGAGAGGCATAGCTCCGCCCCCGAACTTGAATCGCTGCTGGCATCGTTTGGGTTGTCAGAAGGGGCCGAATGAAATGGCCGCCCCGAAGATATCTGCCCAACAGCAACGACGGATCGAGGTCATGTTGACAAAGTGGGCCGGCAAATTGACCTGGGAGGCACTGGCTACGCTGGTGGAATTAGAAATCGGGCTCAAGACTACGCGACAGACGCTCTCCAGCTACGCGGGGATCGCTGCATGCTACAAGAAACGGAAGGCTCAACTGCGCGGGGCCACCCCGGCTCTTTACACTAAGATTACCGCATCTGAGGTCAGTCTGGTGGCGCGGATCGAAAAGCTTGAGGCCGAAATTGAAGTTCTCACCAGAAACAATGCCGAACAATTGCGGATGATTGAGAGAATGCTGGCAAACGCTCGGTCAATTCCGAATCTTGATTTGAGAGAGCTCATTCAGAAACGGCCGGAGGAGACCTTGCTTCCCAAACCGTGGAAGGTCAAATGACGCTATTTGAGGGTCGGCAACGATTCTGACGAAATCCTCAAAATAGTAGGTTAAGCAATTATTTTACATATTAATTTTGACCGCTACTTAGTTGGGCTTCTCTGCAGCTGTTTTAACTGCCCCTGGAGCATCGCCTTTTCCTGCATTAAATCGCGGTTCTCATTACCGAGCAACCGGCTCCGGTCGATGGCCATCTCACATTGCTCATTGAGATGGATGACTCGCTGCTCGCAGATGGCGAGGTTCTTTTCGGCTTGATTCAGATCCGCCTGAAGCCCCTCTCGTTGCTGGGTGCCGCCATCTAGCTCCTGTTGGAGGCGGTTAACCGTTTCTTCCAGCGTTTCCAGTCGCGTCCGTTGTTGTGCGGCGGCGGATTGGCTCTCGTGCAGCCTTTCATTAAGATCCCTGGCGTGACTCTCGCTAGCTTCATAGCGCTGCCCCAGTTGGTCATGATGCTGCCTCAGCGTGTCCTGCGCCTGTTCGCTAGAGCGTAGCTGTTGCGTTAAGCGATCCACCTGGCTCTCCAGTCCCGATTGGACCGCATGGAACTGGTCGCGTTCCTGTCGGCGATCTTCAGCAATCTGTTGCTGGTAATGCTCGAAATGGCTGCGGATGTCCCGGTTTTCCTGTCGCATTTCCTGGGCCGCCGCCCCGGCGTCGCTGAGTTTCTCCTGACAGGCGTCCAGCTTAGTAGCGAGCGAGGCTGTCCGCTGCTGCTCCTTTTGCAGGGCCTCTGCCTGGATTCGGTTTTCTGTTTGCAGGGGTTTCCTTCACTTTTCCCAGCTCGTTGCACTGGCCGTCCAATGTCAAACATCGTTGCCGCACCTCTTCCAGCTCAGTGCGCCATTGCTGTTCCAGCGCCTGATACGTTTCGCGCTCCTGCGCAATACGTTCATCGGCCGCGTATTGAGCACGCTCATGCAGGCCTTTCACGGCGGCCACCAAGTCAGCCGGGAGTCCATTCAGATCCGCTGCGGCTTCGCTGCCTGTTTTCCAGCGTTTCAGCATTGGCCCGAGGGTGCTGCGACTGCCGGTACCGAGTTCCGAGCGCACCCGGTCGACAGTGGGCTCGTCACCGCGTTGACGGACGCGTTGCGCAGCGTTAGCGTGTGATCTGTTCTATTCTGCCCCTGTAACACCGGTACAACATCCGCTCTTGAGAGCACGCCTCGAATTGGAGCAATCATGGACCCAAAACCCACCGTCAGATCCACATGGCCACCACCGACAACACGCGCCGGACTTACCGCGCGGCCATCCGTAGTTTCGAGCGCTGGGGCGGACGTCTGCCGACGCAACCAGCGACCCTGGCGGCCTACCTGTCCGACCAGGCAACCGCGCTTAATCCTCGCACACTGGATGTCTACCTGACGGCCCTGGGGCGCTGGCACCAGACTCAGGGATTGCGTGATCCCGCTCGGGATCCTGGCGTGCGCAAAACGTTGGAAGGGATTCGTCGCGCCCATGGTCGGCCCAAACGGCAAGCCCGGGCCCTGCCTCGGGGCAACGGACCGGTCTGCCCGGTCAGCGCCCTCGAAAACTGGCTAAAGCACGCGGGCATTCACGAAGGCTCCGTCTTTCGAGCCGTCAACCGCTGGGATCGGTTGCAACCCCACGCCCTTTCAGGCGCGTCGGTGAACCGTCTCCTGAAGGCGCTCGGGGAAACCTGCGGCCTTGACTTCGTGCCGACCCTGAGCAGTCACAGCTTTCGGCGCGGTCTATCCACCGCCGCCGCGCGGGAGAAGGTCGACTTTGCGCAGATCAAGCGCCAGGGAGGCTGGAAGCATGACGGAACAGTGAGGGGCTACATAGAGGAAGGGCAGCAATTTACGGACAACGCCGCAAGCACCCTGCTGACCAAAGTCGCCAGGCTGATCGAGGGCACCGACTAATGGCTAGCATGGCAGTGGCGGGCTACGCCGCTCGGAGTGCGATGGACAGGTATGGACTTCCACAGTCACATGCACGAGTGATGAGTTGTCTGTTTGGATACGGTCGCGGTAATGACCGGGCGGCTGAGGATCATGGGTAACGACCGCGACAATCGCAGCATATAAGTTAGGCCCTATCGACCAGACATGAAGATCACTCACGCGCGTATCGCCGCATTCTACGACACGCTTGACGTCCTGTTGGATACCGGTCTGCTGTTGATCGAGTAACACGCGCGATGTGGCTTTCAATAATCCCCAAGACCACCGGGTAATGAGAATGGCGCCGACGATACCCATTGCCGGGTCCATCCAGTTCCACCCGGCGTATTTACCCGCAAGCAGAGCCACGATGGCCAATACAGAGGTGAGCGCATCGGCCAACACGTGGAAATAGGCCGCACGGCGGTTGTGGTCGTGATGGTCATGAGAGTGGTGTGAATCGTCTTCATGATGGGCATGACTGTGGTCATGGTCGTCTCCAAGAATCCATGCCGACACGCCGTTGACGATCAGTCCGATGATCGCTACGAAAATAGCGCCGTCGAACGAAATCGTGACCGGATGGATAAAGCGATCAATGCTCTCAACCACCATGAAGAGTGCGAATCCGGCCAAGAGTACGGCGCCCGTAAATCCTCCTAATGCATTCACTTTTCCGGTACCAAAGCTGAAGCGCGAGCTCGCGGCGTTTTTCCTGGCATACGCGTATGCAAAAGCAGCAATGCCCAGCGCCGTCGCATGCGATCCCATGTGTAGTCCGTCTGCAAGCAGCGCCATGGAACCATAAATCAGACCTGCCGCAATTTCCCAGACCATCATTACGAGTGTCAGCCCGACCACAATCAGTGTGCGCTTTTCGCCAGACTGTTTCTGGTCTTGCCCAAAGGTGTGACCGTGATGCCATCTCGCCATTTGTTCTTCATGCATGCGTCAGTGCTCCTGACCGAATAAGTTTTAGCCGACCCTACTTGAGGTAAGTGCGAATGACGTCGATCAGTTCATCGGCACCCTTGCTACGCTCGGCATCGCTCTCGATGTCAGGATTGGCGACGTGCATCTGAATATGGTCTTCCATGACTTCCGCCATGAGGCCATTCATGGCACCGCGGACGGCGGCGATCTGGTGTAGCACTTCGGAACAGCCCTTGTCTGCGTCGAGAGCACGCTCCAGCGCTTCAACCTGACCGCGCATACGGCGAACGCGGCCCAGCAATTTGGTTTTGTTTCGGGTGATATGGCTCATGGGTGACTCATAGATAGCAATCTGAATTATACAATAGGGGGGTAGGGTATAATAAGAGCCAGAAATAACCAACCATCTCTATTGTCTCCAACCTGGCCTCAGCCCCGTTCGCGGCCTTCCTGTAGCGAAAACATACTTTTGCAATGAATACAGTATTTGGATAGTCTTCAAACCTGATTTACGCAACTGATAAGTGAGCCTGTGTTTCTGAACCAAACCCAACCCGCCACTGGCAAAGCAATTTTGATAGTCACAGCGCTGTCATTGCTTATCCTTTTTCGCGGTGTGTGGGCCTCGGACCAGAACGTACACCAGGCGTCACAGAGCCTTTCTCTGATCGAGTTTGCTGAAGATCACGGACATTTTCACGACTCGTCTCTTGATCACCTCCATCTGTACTCCGTCGAGATGACTGACTGGGATCATCAACTGCTTCATTTGCTGGGTGCGTTTGAAAACCATGTGCCTTTGAATATTGCAGCTGTGCCACTTCCCCCTGGGCGGGATACGCCCGAATTACAACGGCCGCCCTCGCCATTGCCTGAGCAGGCGTCCCTGCTGTATCGCCCCCCCAAAGCCTGACCCCACTGGAAGTTTTGGCGTTATATCGCCGTTCACACGTTTTGTATCCATAATTCGGAGATAACCGAATGAGGTTTTTGCCGTTACTGCGCTTTTCAGGCGTAGACAGGTGTGCGCGTAGGCTTTTGCTTTTTGCTGTCGCCTTCGCCTGCCTGTTCGTTTCCCCTCTGCTCTTTGCTCATGGCGTTGAAGAAGGTGATGCAATGTTCATTGAGCAAGCCAGCGGGGCACAATTGCTGCCCTTTATCTATCTCGGTGCCAAACACATGGTGACCGGTTATGACCACCTGCTGTTTCTGGCCGGGGTCATTTTCTTTCTGTATCGCATGAAAGATGTGGGCATCTATGTGACGCTGTTCGCCGTGGGCCACAGCGTCACTCTCCTGTACGGCGTGCTCAGCGAAACCAACGTCAACGCCTATATGGTCGATGCCATTATCGGGTTTTCCGTGGTCTACAAGGCGATGGATAACCTGGGTGCTTTTCGGCGCTGGTTTGGGTTTCAACCCAACACCAAAGCGGCCGTTCTCATCTTCGGGTTCTTTCACGGCTTTGGTCTGGCCACCAAGCTCCAGGACTTCACGCTGTCTGACGATGGCCTGGTGGCAAACATCCTCGCGTTCAACGTCGGCGTCGAGATTGGCCAGCTAATGGCCTTGAGCGTCATTCTGATCGCCATGAATTTCTGGCGCAGATCTGACGTCTTTCCTCGTCAGGCGTTGGCCGCCAACGTTCTTCTTATGAGTGCCGGTTTCATGTTGATGGGGTATCAACTGACCGGTCTGTACACCGTTTCCTGAGGAGATAGATCATGCAAGACATTTCAAATATGGATCGCGAGGGACTTCCTTCCACCAAAAGCCTGTTCAAAGCAACCGGTGTAGCAGCTCTTATAGGCCTGCTGGTTCTGATCACAACGATTTTGCCTGCGGAATACGGTATTGACCCGACCGGGCTAGGCGAGACGATGGGGCTGACCATGCTCAGCCAGGCAAATGCTGCGGAGCCGACATCTTCGGAAGCTGGCTCATCGTCCGACAACCTGCTCGCGCTTCCCGCAGGCCCCGTGTGGAAGACGTCGGGCAAGCTGAGTTCCGACACCACGACGGTCACTCTGAAACCGGACGAGGGCCTTGAAGTAAAGGCCACTATGAGCGCCGGTGACCGCATGGTCTTTAACTGGGCCTCAGAAGGCGGTCCAGTTAATTTCGACATGCACGGTGAGCGTTTTAATGACGGCGACAATTTCACCAGCTACTGGCAGGGAAGAAATGAACCCGCCGCAAACGGTGCTTTCGAGGCGCCATTTGACGGCACCCATGGCTGGTATTGGCGAAATCGCGGCGACGAGACGGTTACCATCGTCCTTCAGACCAGCGGTTTTTATAACGGCATTACCAAGAAGTAATCAATCTATTCTCATTAAGGAGTTATTCCATGAAAAATATCATTCTTTCGTTCACAGCCGCTGTTGTTTTTTCATTCGCCAGCCAGGCCTTTGCGGGTGCCGGTCATAGTCACGGAGTTTCGGAGCCTATTTCCAAAGAACAGGCAACACAGAAGGCAGCGACCGTAAAGCAGCAACTGATCAGTTCGAATCAGGTCTCTTCCGCGTGGAGCGATATCAAGGGCGGCGGTGCCCAGCAACGTTCGAGCTCGGCTGGTAACCTGTGGGTGGTGGAGTATGCCAACCCCAAGGCTGCAGATGAGAACAAGTCCAAGCTGTTCGTGTTCGTCGATGAGTTCGGCAACCCCGTTGGGGCGAACCACACCGGCGAGTTGTAAAACCAGCAAAGCACTGGGGCGCGCTATCCCTTGGGTAGCGCGCCCTTTTTATTTGGGCCAGTAGGTGTGGTGATCGTCGATCACAAAGTCGTGCTCATGGATATTGTGTAAATGTCTGTGGGTGTGGCGGTGAGGCTCCGGGCCCTCCCATCCTTCATGTTCGTGCTGATGATGTTCATCGTGATAGTGGTAATGATCGTGAGTTGTCGCACGATGGGTGTGCTCCAGATAATCTGGGTCCCGGCGCGGCCAAAGCGAAGTCGCGACCACCGCCGATACCAACGCTATCGAACCCAGTGCGATAAATGCCCCCATTAAGCCAAGCTGTACACCAAGCCATCCCGCAAGCGGATAGGTAATCAGCCAACACGCGTGGGACAACGAAAACTGAGCGGCGAACAGCGCCGGGCGATCCTTCTCGCAACTTGATTGTGTCAACAACCGTCCCGCAGGCGTTAGAATCATCGACATCCCGATCCCCATCAGGAACCATAGCAAAATCAGCGAATTAATCCCGGGCATAGCAGACCCGGCCAGAACACTCACGGACAAAAGGAATCCTCCGGACAGCATGCAGGATCTTGGAGCAACCCTTCTCAGAATACCTGGCAGCGTGAGCGCCGCTGCCATAGAACCACCACCCGCAGCTGCAAAAGCGATCGCCACCCATTCCTCGGCAAGCCCGAGATAGCTCTGTATATAAACAACAGTGTTGACGATTTGCATGGCACCCGCTGAAGACACCACCATGCTTAGGGCGAGCAAGCCCTTGAGTCTAGGGGTTTTTAGATAGATGCGCGTGCCTTTGGTGACTCTCGTCCAGAAAAGCTCACCGTGAGACTCGTCTTTGCGTCCAGGCAAGGTGACAGACAGGACGAGTGATGCGGAGAGGATAAAGGCGAGACCATTCATCAGAAACAGCACATCGAACGTCAGGATGGCAATCAATGCCGCTGCGAGCATCGGACTCAACAGGTTCTCCAGATCGTAAGCCAGGCGGGACAGTGACAGCGCCTTGGTGTACTCAGCCTGATCGGTCACAATATCAGGGATCGTCGCCTGGAACACCGGTGTGAAGCCTGCTGAAAACACGTTGAGAACAAACACCAACACATAGATCTGCCAAACCTCAGTGACAAAGGGCAGAACCGCCACCACGCAGGCCCTCAGAATATCCAGTGTGACCAGCAGAGAACGGCGGGGAAGTTTTTGGGCAACAGCCCCAAACAGAGGTGCTATTAGGACGTAGGCAATCATTTTCAGTGCCAGCGCAATGCCGAGCACCTGGCCCGCGTTGCCGCCCGCCAGATCATAGGCCAGGAGCGCCAGCGCGACCGTCGTCAAGCCGGTTCCTGCCAGCGCGATTACCTGGGCACTGAAAAGGCGCTTGTAGGTGCGAATTCTAAGTGGGGAGAAGATACCCAATCGGTACATCTTATTAACCTCACGATCTTCCGATCATTTCTGCACCGTCCGATTCCGATACGCCTCAAGATCGCCTCGCAGCGGCTCCAGGTCAAAGCCGACTGCACTGGCCTTGCTGAGCAGGTCCGTGACCGGATGGTGAGCCGCATTGGCATAGGCCCACAAGTGGATGGTGCGCTTACCGGTGCGACAATAGCCCAGAACCGGGCCGGTGGATGATTGCAAGGCGCTGGCAAAAGCCTCAATGTCTTCAGGTGCGTACTTTCCCGGTTCGACCGGAATCTCGTACCAGGCCATGCCGAGTGACTTTGCCTTGTTTTTCAGTGTTTCGGTATCAGGCTGGTCGTCCGTTTCATTTCGAGGTCTGCTGGCAATAATCGTGCGGAAACCCAAGTTTGCCAGTTGTTCAATATCGTCAATACCAGGTTGCGCCGTTACACTAAAGCGCTCATCAAGTTGTTTGATATCCATCGAATACCTCCTTTAATTTTAGGGAACTTCTGAATAAGTTTATGTCAGCTCATCACGGCTGGGTTTATCCAAAAAGAGACCGGCGAGAATGCCAGCAAGGATTGCTATCGCCAAGGCACGATCGAGGCCGGACTTAGTACTCAATGCAGAGTGCAGCGCCATTGGGTAACCATCCATGCTTACAAACGTCACGGTTGCTTTCCGCATGCCAGATTTGCAGGCACGGCAACATCCATCAGTTTGGGGTCGGGCAAGTTAAGATTATTCATGATCCGGGCGTACTCGGCTTCCGATTTGCCCGCCAGACGTGGGTTGTAATGCTTCTCCTCGTAGATGGAGGAGCTCAGCATTCCTTTGTAGTCATGCGCTGGATACACCAACGTATCGTCAGGTAAGCGGAACAGC